>OIZF01000005.1_pt1 | contig 156520 bp, 138 predicted proteins | sample 1588471 | NCBI WGS metagenome assembly OIZF01 (sample SAMN03283279) | human gut metagenome | biome: human-associated habitat; material: feces | host: Homo sapiens | place: Peru | collected 2012
TTTGATGATTTCCTTTTGATAATTGGGGTGTCGGGGACAAATTATATTATCTTCTGATAAAAGCCAACCGTAGTTAATTCTGTGGTTGGCTTTTTACATAGGCAAAAGTCTATGAAGGAGGTATATAAAATGAGAGACAAAAAAATACTCAGAGGCGATATGTTTTATGCTAATCTCGGCAGAGGTATAGGTTCGGAGCAAAAAGGCTACAGACCTGTTCTTGTTATTCAAAATGATGTCGGTAACAAATTCAGTCCAACAGTAATTATTGCTTCTATTACAAGCAAAGTCGGAATTAAAGCAAAATTGCCGACACATTATTTCATAAACACAGAAGACGGACTTCAAGCTCCGTCTATTATTTTGCTTGAGCAAATAAGAACGATTGATAAAAAGCGACTTGATTCATATATCGGTCATTTAAGTCAAAAGAATATTGACGGCGTTAATGAAGCACTTTCAATAAGTGTTGGATTAGGAATGTTGGGTGAATAATGATGAAACAAGTAAATGAAAAGTATGCTGTTATGATATTGACTGAAATATTGTATGAAAAAGGTTTAATAAATGATGAAACAATGCAAAACATAAAAGCATTTTATAATAATATTAAATCGCATAATTAACAAATCAGTATCATCATTCTATAATAATGACAAATTATTTGGAGGTGTTAATATGTTTAATCAAAGAACATCAATAAAGTCTTTTAATCCATATGACTTTCTTGACAGAAATAGAGAAAGAAAGGTTGTGTTTTACGGTCGAGTTTCTACCGAACACGAGGCTCAGATATCTGCATTGGGCAATCAAATTCAATGGTATGATGAACAAGCGAAAAATCACTCGAATTGGACTATTATTGATAAATATATTGATGAAGGTATTACAGGAACACAGGCAAAAAAGCGTCCGGCATTTTTAAAAATGATAGATGATGCAAAAGAAAAACGGTTTGATTTAATTGTAACAAGAGAGGTTTGCAGATTTGCAAGAAATACTGTCGACACTCTTGTGACCACAAGAGAATTAAAAAATATTGGTATAGAGGTATATTTTGTTGAAGATAACATTTGGACTATGGATGGAGATGGTGAATTACGCTTGTCACTAATGGCGACTTTAGCACAAGAAGAAAGTCGAAAAGTTTCCGAGCGAGTAAAAGCGGGACAACAAATTAGCCGAGAAAAAGCAACATTATATGGTTCGGGTAATATCTTAGGATATGACAGATGTGGCAAAAGCTATGTTATAAATGAAGAACAGGCGGAAACTGTGCGCCTTATATATAATATGTATATGAATGACGGCATCGGAACAATGAAAATTGCAAATAAACTAATAGAAATGCATAAATTAAATGCTTCGGGAGTTGTAAAATGGAATGCGGCAACAATAAATCGAATATTAAATAATAAAACTTATGCCGGATATGTGGTTTATGGGAAGTCATATAGTAATAATTACTTGGAACAGCGTAGAGTGAATAATTACGATACATCAACATATATGTATGCAAAAGGTGATTTTGAGCCTATTATCTCTGAAGAAGTATGGAATAAGTGTCAAGAAATTAAGAAAAATCGTGTTACTTCTTGTTTTGGCACTACAGTTAATGGAAAACCAAAAAATCACGGAAAGATAGAAGCAAAAGATGTGTGGGTTAAAAAATTAAAATGTTCTTGTGGTGCATCATTTAGAAAAAATAGATGGCACAAAAATAAAAATTGTGATTGGTCATACGGTTATCAATGTTATAATCAATTAAATAACGGTTCGGCAAAACAAAGAAGATTAGCCGGAGAAAATGATGAGGGTTATTGTGATCAAAGGATGATTGCAGATTGGAAACTTGAACTTATGGCAAAAATGGTTTTTGAAGAAGTTTGGAAGAATCGTACAGATTGCATATCAGAAACAATTAAAATAATTAAAAGATGCTATAGGGAAAATAAGGTCGAAAATAACCCAAAGAACAGTATAATGTTCCAAATTGAAAAAATTAAAAGTAAAAAGAATATTTTACTGGATATGAGAACCAGCGGAGAAATTACAAAAGATGAATTTTTGGAACAAAAGGAAGTATTGAATAAAAAACTGTCTTTGCTTGAAAGTGAACTTCAAAATTGTATTGAAATCGACACAAAACAAATACAAATTGATTATGATGAAATTTTGAAATCATTAAATGAGATTGTTGATTTTTCAAATTCCAAGATGGACAGAGAACTATTGCAGAGATTTATTGCAAAAATTGTGCCAAATGGTGAAAACCATTTTATATGGTATTTGAATTTGGATGGCAAATCAAATACTCAATTAAATGTTGATATTGTAGGTAATAAGAAAAATGCCTTAGTATCAATAGATGAATCAGGGGATACTTCCCCTTTACATACTAGTGATATTTTATATTTCAATGATAAAAAATCATTTACGGTGGAAACACTGCACAGGCAGCAATCGCAGAGATGAACGACTAATCCCGACTCTCAATCGCATAAATAAAAGGACAGGTTCGCCTGTCCTTTTTTTGTATTTGTAAATGAAAACATAGCGTTTGGAAAAATCCAAACGCTATGTTTTTTATTCTTCTGTTTTGTTTTGTTCGGAGAGGTCGATGATGTCGTCTTCAACTTCCTTTTTTTCTTCGATGTTAAGAGTTTTTTTGATTTTCTTTTTGGCTTTGCGAACGATTATTCCTGCTATTGCACCAACAGTTACAACGCCTGCCACCACAAATTGAAGTGTGTAGCTCATAACCGACGGGTCTATGTATAATTTAATTGCTTCCATTTTTCTTTTGCTCCTTTTGTTTTTGGATTAAGCGTTTGATTATGTATTTGCCGGCAACCTCACCGCTTTTGCCGTAGTTTGCAACATATTGTGTGCGAATTTCTTTGATTCTTTCGGTATATTCGTTTTTGTTTTGCAACATCTTGGCAATATCTGTTGACATTCCGTCAAATTCGTTTGGCTTATATCGCTTGCCGATTATGTTTCTCAGCTTTAATTCAAGCGGTTCAATTCCGATTTCTTCGTAATCCTCGTTGTAAATTTTAGGCGGAGTATCAATGAAAATACACGGCTTGAGTGTTACATATGAAAATTCAAAACAGGTTGATGACCAGTCCGTAATTACAATGTCGGAATTGTAAATTGAGTCGGCATTTGAAAAATCAAGTTCAAATGTCAAATCGTTTCCGTCATAATTCTTGTATTTTTCAACAAGTGTTTCAAGACGGTTTGGATAACGCTTTTTGTATTCCGGGTGCGGCCGCACAACTACATTATAACCCTTTTTGAGCAATTCGTAAAGCAGTTTGTCTATGCAACTGTCAAGAATATTGTCCTCTTGCCATGACGGAGCAATAAGAATTTTCGGCTTTGCGTTTTCCGATTTAGGCATTTTGTCGTATTTTTCTTGTAACGCTTCCAAAAATCCGTAACCGCATACAACAAGTTCTTTTTGCGGAAGATTGTATAATTCCTCTTGTTTGCGAATTTCGGGGATTTGAAAATCGCCTACGCAAAAGATTGTGTCAAAATGGTCAAGGCAGCCTTTGTGCATTACCATATGTGTACTCATCGGACCGTGAACGGTGTAGATGTATTCAATGTCCTTTTTTACATAAGAGCGTTTGTAATAATAGGTTTCCAAATCCGGAGTGGTCATAAGCACAATGTCGGCATCCATTTTCATAAAAAGAGTCATCATCTTTTTTTCGCCGATAAAATATGCACGAAGGTTTTTTTGCTCTTTTTCAAGATTAAAAATATTATCGTTCGGGTCGTTTGTTACATAGTGAATAACTATGTTTGAATTATTCAAAATGTAGTTGATAATTCGTTCAAAGTATTTGTAAAACCCGCCGTTTTCGGCATAAATCACAAGGTGTTTGTTTTCAACGGAGAAAAAGCGCTTGTAGTCCATTTTTTCTCTTTTATAAAGTTCGGTGCCACGCTTTGGAGAGTTTGTTCCGCCAACCGAAGAAAGCTTCTCAAGTTCCTTTTTGCTGTTTTCAAGAGCATCGTAATCAATATATTTTTTCGGATTCATTACAGTGTTCAAAATTAATTGCTGGACCATTGTAAACAGATTGCTGCAAATCCAATAAAAGCCGATGCCGGCAGGAACAAATCCGCCTAATACAAGCGAAATGCCGATGGATACAGCGTTTGTACCTATTTGTTCAAATCTGTTTTGCTCTGCCTGAAGCGGATTTTTGATGTTTTGAAAAAGACAAAGTGCAAGTGCCGACAATCCTGCCAAAACAGGCACAATGTACATAATTCCGCCGGCGGTAAACGGAGTTGCGGAAAGGTCAAATCCGCAAAAGCTCATGTTGAGCGAATCAATAGCCGCCGTGGTTGAATTTGAGCAAATTCCGGCAAGCGAAAGACCGTTTTGTACTTCTCTGACGGCAAAAAGCTGAACCGTGTTTGATGTGATGTCAAAGCCTGTTTTGTCACAAACAAAGGTGAGAAGCTGTGTTATTTCTTCTTTGCCGAGTGACAGTATGTGCGTAAGCGGATTGTAGATAATCTGAATAACACACATAAGCAAAAACAACTGGATTATCATCGGGATAAGACCTGCAAGCGGGTGATAATGCTGCTCTTTGTACAGTCTTAATTGTTCGTCGGAAATTTTGTCCTTTTCGCCGAAATATTTTGCTTTGATGTTATTTAATTGCGGCTGAATTCTTATCAGGCTTAATGAATTTTTATGCGTCCATAAGGCAATAGGGAACAGTATAACCTTTGTAATTAGCGTAAACAATATTATTGCTACACCGTAATTTGACAAAAGATTATAGCAAAATTTCATTATAAACCCAAAGGGCTTGGCTATGTATTCCATTCGCATCTCCTTAATACCAGGCTTGTTTGGTATCTATTGATTTTTCGAATTTCCAATTATTTTTGTCTGCGGCGTCGCCGGTTATTTTGTATTTGTCAAATATCAGCTTGCTGTCGCCGCTTAATCGTGAGTGATAGTAAATTCTTGTTCTTGTTTGATTTTCGTCAATGTCAAACAAGCTCTCGCCGTAATTGTGGTTTGTCTTGAGATTTGTGTCTTTTACTATTGTAGGAATAATATCGTTAAGTGAAGCCTGAGTGTGTTTTGTCTTTAATTCACCTTTTGAATTTTTAGGCTTAATAAATACACAGGTTCTTGTGCCCTCGTCCATATATTTGAGCGGCGGCTCGGTGTCGGTGTACGGATAGCCGTGGTCACCTGTGATGACAATGGTTGTATTGTCATAAACGCCCAAACGCTTCAGTTCCTTGATGTATTCATCAATAATTTTAAAAGAACCGACTGTTTGCTCAATAGAGGTTGACTCATCAACTCTTTCAACATTTGAGTTGAGTGTAAACGGCGAGTGACTTCCGTGTAAATATATAAAAGTAAAGTTTTTGTCGCTGTCATATGTGTCAAGTCCGCTTGCGGTTAAGTTTTTATACACCTCGGCATCGTCATCGTGATAGATTTTGCCGTCGGTTTTAAGGTCGGATAACTTTAAAACCGTTCCTTGAGCCGTAAACTTGAACATTGTTATAGGCATTTTATGAGGAAAAATCCTGCCTTCAGATAATTTGAGCAAATAGTATAAAATTCGTTTTTGATTAGCGGTGTAGCCGTCTACTTTTACTGCGTTGTCGGCAATGTCTTTGAAGTATTTTGCGTCTGAATATTCATAGTATCTGTCAATATAAAGGTTAACATTGTAGCCGTTACTTTTCAGGTCTTTTAAAAACGGTGAGGTTGTGTATGCCTTTTTAAAATATTCGTTCGCACTTGTTTTGCCGTCATATGTTACGCCGGTAATCATTCCCGCAACAGCCGGATATGTTCTTGAAAAGGTCGAAACCGTATTGTCAAAGTATGTAAATCCGTCGAGTGTTTTGCTGAAATAATCGGGGTATTTTTCAACAACTTCATCGTAAAACATTTTATCAAATCTGTCAAAAAGGAAGTAAACAACATTTTCCTTGTCTGAAACTTTGAACATATTTTTTTCTGTCAGAGCATATTCAACTTTTGCGCCGTTGGTCTTTGTTATATTTTTTGCGGCAAAGTCCGTAACAAGAGTTGCCGAGTTCATTGCTATGAGCAAAACACAGAGAAAAACGCAAATGTTTTTCCATTGCTTTTTTAGGAACAAACCCAGCAGAAACATAATATAAATTGTTACACCCAAAATAATAAAATACATATTTTGTGCTTTTTCAGGGTCGATTCTTACATCACCTGATACAAACATACCTTTTCCGAAGGTCAGATTATATACATATCCGGATACAAAAATCGACAGAATAACCGATGTTATTATATTAAGAAGTTGTTTGTTAAATATCATCAAAATGCCGAAAATCGCAACAAAACATGCAAGAAAGCACAGCAAAAGCGGCAAAATGAAATCACCGAGTGCAAAAGAAAACTCCTTTGCGTTGTTTGCAAAAATATCTATCGGATTGAATATAAAAACCATAAAAGAAGCCGCAAAAGATATTAATATTGAAATGAGCAACTTTTCTTTTATGTTATATTTTTCCATTTTAAGAGCGGATTTGTCGTCTTTGTTCTTTTTCATATAATAACTCCTGAAAAAATATTATAAAATAATAGTATCATTATAAGTGTTTTTTTGCAAGTGATAAAAGAAAATAGATTGATTTATTTAGACTATATTTATATTTATTCTCCTTTTGCACCTATGTCGGTGTTTGATGAAAAAATTTTTCGAATTAGTACAATTTTTGTAAAAAGTGTTGACTAAATGTCGAATGTGTGGTATAGTGTAGAAAATTTAATATTGCTTATCAAGTGCGGTGGATGAATTTGTAATACTCCCAAAATACAAAAGTCCCATTAAACAGATTTTCTCTGTGCCAAACCCTCAACCGGCACAGTGGCAATTCTGTATGGGTGCTCTGCTTAAATATTTTGTATTTCTCATTACATTACAGTGATTTTCTGCCGTGCTTTTTATTTATGCTTTTGTAAGGATTATCGGCGGTGTTGATGATACTTATTGCTATTGCGTTTTGGCGGTTTTAAATTTTTTTGAAAAAAGTGTTGACAAATGCCCGATGGGATGGTATTATGTGTTTGTAGTTAGCAATGGCTAACTGATTGAAACAAATCAAAATGCCGAAATCTGTAAGCTGAATGCTTTTATTTTTTGGCAATGCGGTTAGCGTATGCTAACTGATAAATATAAAATATTCGCATACAATACAGGAAGAACATATATGCTTGAAAAGTACCTGATAGAGCATTGCTCACCGACCCTTGCGTCGCTTAAAACAGCAAATCTTGTGAACATTCCGTTTGATGACTATGCACATCTTGCATCGTCGGTTGAAAGGACAAACAAGGAATTGCAAGGCACGGGCGTATGCCTTTTGGTACTGAAAAAAAGTGAAAGGTGTGCTCTTGTTTATGCCGTGAGAAAATCAAAATTGGCGTCCGATTTGCAAAAAAACGGCGTTGCGGAATTTTTGATGCAATACGGTTACGGAAGCACCGATGTTGAAACCTGCCTTGAAAGGCTGAAAAGTCGACTGATGCACACGGATGAGTTTCCGCACGAAATCGGAATTTTCCTCGGTTATCCGCTTGATGATGTCAAAGGATTTATCGACAATGCGGGGCAAAACAGCAAGTGCACGGGTTGCTGGAAGGTGTATTGTAACGAGTGTGAAGCGATTAAAACATTTGCAAAATTCAACAAATGCAAGGAAGTATATACAAAATTATGGCTTGGCGGCAGAAGCATAACTAAGCTTACCGTTACAGCGATTTAAGAAAGACGGTGTATTTATGAGCAAAACAGCAGTTGTATATTGGAGCGGAACAGGCAACACGGCGGCTATGGCAGACGCAGTTGTTGAGGGCGTAAAATCGGCAGGCGGACAGCCTGAATTGTTTACGGCGGAGTCGTTCAATTCCGATATGGTTGACAATTACGATTTTATAGCGTTCGGTTGCCCGTCAATGGGTTGCGAACAGCTTGAAGATACAGAATTTGAGCCTATGTTTGACTCTTGTAAAAATAAGCTTAAAGGTAAAAAAATCGCACTTTTCGGTTCATACGGATGGGGCGACGGCGAGTGGATGCAAACATGGGAGAATGATTGCAAATCTTTCGGTGCGGATTTGGTTTGCGACAGCGTGATTTGCAATGACGCTCCTGATGATGAAGCGGTTGCAAAATGCGAAAATTTAGGTAAAGCGCTTGCTTAGTGCCCGATGAACAATTTAAGCCTCGGCTTAAATTGCTCCGAATGTTTTTAATCGAGGTTGAGGATATTCGGAACAGTTTAAACTTAGCTCAAAAGTAAATTGTTCACATTTCTCTACTCCTAATCCAATAAACAGAAAGCGAACGGCTATGTCGTTCGCTTTTTGTTATATGCTTTTTTATAAAATAAAAAGGAACATCGTTTGATGTTCCTTTTGTGGTGACCCGGACGGGAATCGAACCCGTGTTACCGCCGTGAAAGGGCGGTGTCTTAACCGCTTGACCACCGGGCCAAATTGGTGGCTTTAACTGGATTCGAACCAGTGACACCGCGGGTATGAACCGCGTGCTCTAGCCAACTGAGCTATAAAGCCGTTTAGACTTGCAAGCAAGAGTATAGCGTAAAAATATGGATTTGTCAACACTTTTTTCAAAAAAATTTTTAAAAGTGTAAAATTCGTCTCAATAATATCATCTTTTTTGAATTTTTTATTAAAAAAGGTACATTTGTTTGACTTTGGCGTTTTTCGGTGATACTATAATGAATGTATAATAAGATGTATAAAAATAAGTATATTATAATTATAGCGACGGAGGGCCAAATGAAAAAAATGGATCTCAAGCAGAAGCAATGCCTGGAGTTCATCAAAGAATATTTTGATGAAAGAGGAGTTGCTCCGACAGTAAGGGAAATAGAAACGGCTATGGATTATCATTCGCCGTCATCCGCACAGTATATGCTTAACACGCTTGAAAAAGCAGGGTATATTGAGCGTGACCCTTTGATGAAAAGAACGGTTCGCATAAAAGGTTTTGACACAAAGGCTTATCATGTGCCGCTTGTCGGTACGGTTACGGCAGGTCAGCCTATTTTGGCGGTTGAGAGCATTGAGGATTATATTCCCGTGCCTGTAAAGAACAAAGGTAAAAATATGTTTGCCCTCAAAGTCAGGGGTGATTCAATGATTAATGCCGGAATTTTGAACGGCGACACAGTAATTGTTGAGCAAACTCCGGTTGCATCAAACGGTGAAATAGTTGTTGCACTTATCGGCGACGAAGCAACAGTAAAAAGATTTTACAAAGAAAAAGGTCATTTCAGGCTTCAACCCGAAAATGATGTTTATGAGCCTATTATAGTCGATGAAGTGTCAATTTTGGGCAAGGTCAATATGGTAATCAGAAAATACTAATATCACTTGGGAGTGGAAATATGAGCGAATGTACACACGATTGCTCGACTTGTTCGAGCAACTGCGGAGAGAGAAAAGAGCCGCAGAGTTTTCTTAAACCTATGAATAAAAATTCAAATATCAAAAAGGTTATAGGCGTTGTATCGGGTAAGGGCGGCGTAGGCAAAAGCCTTGTAAGCTGTCTTCTTGCCGCAAAATGCCAAAAGGCAGGACTCAAGGTCGGCGTTCTCGATGCCGATATTACAGGACCTTCCGTGCCAAAATCCTTTGGCATAACTTCAAGAGCCATGCAGGACGACACGGGACTTTTGCCTACGGTTACAAAAACAGGCGTAAAGATGATGTCAATCAACCTTCTTCTTGAGGATGTCAATTCCCCTGTTGTTTGGAGAGGACCTGTTATTTCGGGCGTTATCGAGCAGTTTTGGACCGATGTTAATTGGGGCGAACTTGATTATCTTTTTGTTGATATGCCTCCGGGAACGGGAGATGTTGCACTTACCGTGTTCCAGAGCCTCCCTGTTGACGGAATCGTTATTGTGTCAACTCCGCAGGATTTGGTAAAAATGATTGTCAACAAAGCGTTTAATATGGCAAAGATTATGAATGTTCCTGTACTCGGTCTTGTTGAAAATATGAGCTATTATCAATGCCCGGATTGCGGCAAAAAGCATAATATTTTCGGCGAAAGTCAAATTGACGAAACCGCAAAGGAACTCGGCGTTCCCGTTCTTGCAAAGTTGCCGATTGACCCTGAGGTTGCAAAGCTTGTTGATGAGGGCAGAGTTGAGGATGTGGAATGTCCGCAGCTTGACGAATTTGTTTCTGCGCTTGATTAAGGAGAATAATTATGCCGAAAAGAGAAAATTATATTTCGTGGGATGAATATTTTATGGGTATTGCGCTTCTTTCTTCTATGAGGAGCAAAGACCCAAGTACGCAGGTCGGTGCCTGTATCGTAAGCGACGACAACAAAATTATGTCGGTCGGCTACAACGGCTTCCCTCGCGGTTGCAGTGATGACGAATATCCGTGGGAGAGAAGTGCAGATTGTTCAAACGATACAAAATATCCGTTTGTTTGCCACGCCGAACTTAATGCAATTTTGAATTCTGGCGGTCACAATCTCAGCGGTTCAAGAATTTATGTTGCACTTTTTCCGTGCAACGAGTGTGCAAAGGCTATCATTCAAAGCGGTATAAAAGAGGTTGTTTATATGTCGGATAAATATGCCGAAACCGAAAGCACTCTTGCCAGCAAAAAGATGTTTTTGTCAGCAGGGGTGAAGCTAACAAAATTTACTCCGACACATAAAAATTTGGAAATCTCATTTGATGAAAGCGACGTATAATATGCAAGTTGATATTTATGATTTTGACAAAACAATAGTGCCGTTTGACAGCGGTACGCTGTTTTTTGTGTACTGTATGGTGCATTATCCGTGGTGTATGATTATTTTGCCGATTGTTGCAATTGCAGGACTTCTTATGGGACTCGGAATAATCAGATTTACGCTGTTCAAACGCATTTGCTACCTTTTTTTGCCGCTTATTCCAAGAGAGAAGGCAGTCAAAAAATTTTGGGACAAGTATATAAAAAAAGTGCACCCGTGGTTTTATGACAGAAAAAGATACAGTATTGTCATCAGTGCAAGCCCCGATTTTTTGCTTGGCGAAGTTGCAAAAAGACTTGATTTTGACGAACTTATTTGCACCCGCCACAATCCTAAAACAGGTGTTATAATAGGCGAAAATTGCAGGGGCGAGGAAAAGGTGCGTCGTCTTTATGAAGCACACAAGCCCGAAGATTTGGAAATTGAGGATGTTTATTCCGATTCTTACAGGCATGATAAGTACATATTTGCACTTGCAAAAAATCAATGTTATCACATTGAACACGGAGAAAAAGTTCCGTTTGATTATGAAGAAGTTTATTCAAAATAGAAACGAGAGTTGTTAATGAAAAAATTTGCAGACATATTTTTGGTGTTTTTACTTACGGCTTGTGCTGTTTTTGTATCATACTTTATGGCTGAAAAGGCTGTTAAAACCGACAGAAGTGCTGCGGCACTTGCAACGGTAAGCAAGGTTGCCGTAACCGAAAGGGGAAGTGACAGAGAACTTCTTGTTGAAAATAATAAAAAAGACTACCATTTTTATAAGCAAGATAACAATGTGATTTTGGTTCATAAGGGTGTTGATTACACTTTTGAAAATTGGAGCCGATATATTGATGTTGAAAAGCCGGAACTTTATTTCAGAAAGCTTGACAATGATAAAAAAGATACAATTATAATTAAACTTGTTGATGACATTAATGATGACGGCAGTTATGTGTACGGTGTTTATGCTCTTACGGAAATTGTAAGAGAAAACGGCACAATAAAATACAAAGTTAATGCCATGACAAGGTCATCAACCAAGCAGATAGTTGATGAAAAAGTAAAAATCGAAATCAGTCAGTCAAAAGAGTGCAAAAAAATCGGATATGCGGCTCTTTGCTATACTTTCCAGGAAATGGCATATGACAGAAAAACAGGCGTTCCTACCGGATATTACAATCCGTTTCATACCTTACAGGATGAAAACGGTAATTATCTCACCATAAGCAGTTGGGAGCGTGGTGCTGCCGAGTACACGGTTGAAGATGACGGGATTTTTGTTACCTTTCCTATAAATGTTAAGTATAAGGAAACGAACGAGGTTCAGCAGGCAGGATTTGTAAAGTGCATGCTTTCGATTACAAAAGATTCTAAGGAAGTGTTTATTGTAAATCAAACCATGTCATTCAAGCCGAATATGGAATACGGTGCGTATAAATACGATTATGACAACAAGGAATGGCAATCGGTTTGGAAAAATGCCAATAAATCTGCCGGCGGTGATGCGGTAATTGATTATATTCAATATGACGCAAGCGTTGCATCCGAACTTGAAACAGATGATTTTTCAAAAAATTCAAGCGATTTGAACAAGCTTGGCAAAATTGTTGTTCTTCAAGACGGTGTTAAGCTTTATGCCAAAAAGGGATATAAGTTCAGTCAAAAGCTTGTAAAAAGAAAAGAATATTCGCTGCTTTTGACATTAAATAATGTTCAATCAAATAATTATGATGTTGCTTACACGGCAGAAATTTCTCAATCCGATAAAGGTGCGGAAATTTTAACAATTAAGTTTGATCAGCCGTATAAGAGGGATAATATAAGTAAGCTGAAAATTAATTTTGGAGTTAAGTAATAGATGATTAATGTTAAAGATATTGCAATTACAACCGACTCTACCTGTGATTTGCCGCAGAGGTTTATAGATGAAAATGATATAACCGTTGTGCCTCTTACCGTTCTTTTGGGTGATACGGTATATCGTGACGGTGTTGATATTAAACCCGATGATGTTTATTCGTTTGTTGAAAAAACGGGTAAGCTTCCAAAAACCTCGGCAGTAACGCCTGCCGAATACTTTGAGGTTTTTAAACAGTTGACCGATGAAGGCAAAAAGGTGGTTCACATCGGATTTTCTTCGGGGCTTTCGTCATCGTTTCAAAATGCGTGTGTTGCGGCAAGCGAATTTGACAATGTTTTTTGCGTTGATTCAAAAACACTTTGCACAGCACAGGGCCTTTTGGTTCTCAAGGCTTGCGATTACCGTGCAAAGGGCATGGATGCAAAAAAAATAGCCGACAGGGTTACAAAACTTGTGCCAAAGGTGAGCGCAACTTTTGTCCTTGACGGACTTGAATATCTTCACAAGGGCGGCAGATGTTCGTCTGTTGCAAGGTTCGGTGCAAATGTTCTCGGAATTAAGCCGTCAATCGCCGTTGACAATCAAACCGGCAAACTTGAGGTTTCAAAAAAATACCGAGGCAAAACCGAAATTGTGTACAAGCAGTATATCGCCGACCGTATGAACGAGATAAAACGAATTCAGCCCGACCGTGTTGTTATTGCCGAAAGCGGCGGAGTGTCGTCGCAGATAATAGCTTTTGCAAAGGGCGTTATCGAGGGCAAGGACAAGTTCAATCAGGTGATTGTGGCAGATGCGGGCTGTACCATTTCATCTCATTGCGGACCTAAAACATTTGCAATATTTTATATCAAAAAATGATTGTAAACACTTATATATAATGTAATTAATATTATGGCACTTAAAGAAGAAATTTTAAATTATTTGTCCGAACACAGCGGAGATTACATCAGCGGTGAGGAACTTGCACAAAATCTCGGCAAAAGCCGTGCAGGCGTGTGGAAAGCCGTCAAGGCACTTCAGGCGGACGGTTACACAATTACAGCAGTTACAAACCGTGGATATATGTTTGACGCAAATAATGATATTTTAAATGAAAACGAACTTAAAAAGTATATAGATTTTGATTGCAATGTGGCTTTTTACAAAAGTATAGATTCCACAAACAACGAGGCAAAGCGTATTATCACCGACGGTGACACAAAGCCGCTTCTTGTTGTGGGCGAGGAGCAAACGGCAGGCAGGGGCAGACAGGGCAAGAGTTTTTATTCTCCGGCAAAAACGGGGATTTATATGAGTCTTGTCGTTCACCCAATGGCAAAACTCCAAAATGCCGTAACGGCTACAACTGCCGCTTCGGTTGCCGTGTGCAAGGCTATTGAAAAGCTGACCGACATTACTCCGCAAATCAAGTGGGTTAATGATGTTTATGTAGACGGCAAAAAAATTTGCGGCATATTGACCGAAGCCGTAACAAATTTTGAAACGCAGACGGTCGAGTCGGTTGTGATAGGCATAGGGGTTAATCTCAAAACTCACAGCTTCCCGTCGGATGTTCAAAATGCGGCGTGCCTTGAAGCACCGGTTAAAAGAGCCGAATTTATCGCAACCGTTGCAAACGAACTCAACGGAATCGTAACGGGCGATTACAGTGCATTTATTGATTACTACCGTTCTCACAGTATGATTGTGGGCAAGGATATTAATTTTATCAAAAACGGAATTACTACTCCTGCAACTGCGGTTGGCATTGATGATGTCGGCGGACTTGAGGTTGTTCTTCCCGACGGCACACACGATGTTCTCCGTTCGGGCGAAATCACTGTCAGAACAAGATGACATTTAAATTATTGCTGAGGCGAACACGGTTCGCCTCTTTTTTGTTGCTTTTGGACAAAATAAAAAAACGCATCCGATTTGGGAAGAATGCGTTTTTTTATTAATTATTAAATATAGTATTGTCAACGCAATACTGCGAAACCAAGATCAATCGCTCCGGCGAGAATTCGTGAGGTTTTTTGCATCCCTAAAGTTTCTGTAAACCAAAGGATGATAAGCGCTATAAGGATTGCAATTATAAGTGCTTCTTTGCTCATAACCCACCTCCAAAGGATCGATAATATTATTATATACACTTTTGATGAGAAAATCAATAGTAATTTTAAGTATTTTTAATATTTTTATATAAAATAATTGTTGAAAAAAGTTTGGCAATGCTATATAATGAGGGATGTATGAAATTTTATACGGAGGATATTGTTGTATGGATACTATAACATTGGCAACAGGCATTATTGCGGACAGGTCTGTAACTTTTACCGCAACCGTTATTGTTGCCGGAATCGGAATTGTTCTTTGCACACTTCTTGTATTAATCGGTGTTTTCTACGCATTCGGTGCAATTGTGTCGAAGTCGCAGGCAAAGACAAAGAAAAATGAAGCTAAAAAAATGCAAAGTGCCATGGAGGCGGATTTGTCAAAGGCAAAACCGGCGGCTCCTGCTCCTGTAAGTGCACCTGCTCCCGTTGTTGAAGAAGGCATAAGCGGTGAAGTTGTTGCGGCAATCAGTGCAGCCGTTTATTCAATGGAGGGCAGTTCTGCGGTTATTCGTAGCGTAACAAGAAAAACAAGTCCTATTACCACCCGTAACCCTTGGGCACAGGCGGCTGTTGTGGACAATACCAGACCGTTTTAAGGAGGACAAACAGGTTTTATGGAAATATTACAAGGTGTATGGGAAGTAGTTAAAAGTATCCTTGTTAACAGCGGATACGCTTACTTCTTTACCGCAGACGGCGGATACAAAAACTTAATTATGCTTATTGTGGCTTTCTTCTTCCTTTGGTTGGGAATTAAGAAAGGCTTTGAACCTCTTTTGATGATACCTATCGCATTTGGTATGCTCCTTGCAAACCTGCCGGGCGCAAACCTTGCCGTACAGTATCACGATTTGCAGGGATTTATTGATTTGGTAGCCGGCAGAATGACAGATGCGGCAGGCAACACGCTGACGCCGGGTCTTATGGATTTCCTTTACTTTGGTGTTAAAGCGGGTATTTATCCTCCGCTTATCTTCCTTGGTATCGGTGCTATGACCGACTTCAGCTCACTTATCGCAAACCCGTCATCATTTATTCTCGGTGCTGCTGCACAGCTCGGTATCTTTGTTGCTTATGTTATCGCCATTGTTTTGGGCTTCGACCCTCAGCAGGCAGGCTCAATCGCTATCATCGGCGGTGCAGACGGACCTACGGCTATTTTCGTAACATCAAAGCTTGCTCCGGCAATGCTGGGTACAATCGCCGTGGCGGCATACAGCTATATGGCACTTGTACCGGTTATTCAACCGCCTATTATGAAGGCACTCACAACCAAAAAAGAGCGTAGCGTTGTTATGGGCACACTTCGTCCGGTTTCAAAGCTTGAAAAGATTTTGTTCCCGATTATGGTAACGGTTATCGTTTCGCTTCTTCTTCCGGATGCCGCAGTTCTTGTAGGTATGCTTATGCTCGGTAACCTTCTTAAAGAGAGCGGACAGACAGAGCGTATCGCAAAGGCGGCTCAAAACGAACTTATGAATATCGTAACAATTCTTTTGGGCCTTTCGGTAGGTGCAACAACATCTGCTCAGTCATTCCTCAACCTCAACACTTTGAAGATTGTACTTCTCGGTCTTATCGCATTTGCATTCGGTACAGCCGGCGGTGTACTCTTTGGTAAGTTGATGTATGTCATCACCAAGGGCAAGATTAATCCGCTTATCGGTTCGGCAGGTGTATCTGCGGTTCCTATGGCGGCTCGTGTATCACAAAAGGTTGGTCAGGCAGAAAATCCTTCAAACTTCCTTCTTATGCACGCTATGGGTCCAAATGTATCGGGCGTTATCGGTTCAGCCGTTGCCGCAGGTATTTTGCTTACCCTTCTCGGTTAAATTAAACACAATATAACGATTATAAATAGAGGTGGCGCATATGTTCCACCTCTGTTTTTAACAGTAAAAGGATATTTATTATGAACAAAGACGCAGTAAAGCCAAATCGTGAGCAACAGCAGGTTATCGACACTGTTGATGGACCTGTGCTTGTTGTTGCAGGTGCCGGTACGGGCAAAACCGCAACTGTTGTAAAGCGAATTGAACATATCATCAAAGACGGCTATGCCCGTCCGTGGCAGGTGCTTGCCATCACCTTTACCAACAAGGCGGCAGGCGAACTTAAAGAAAGACTTGAAAACACAATCGGTCCTGAAGCAAACGACATTTGGGCACAGACTTTCCACAGTATGTGCAGTCGTATGCTCCGCCGTTTTGGTGACAGGCTCGGTTATACTCAGCACTTCACAATTTATGACACCGACGACCAAAAGCGTGTTATGAAGCGTGTGCAGAAAAATCTCGGAATTGATGACAAGTTCCTCAATCATCGTGCGATTTTGACGGAGATAAGCCGTGCAAAAGACAGCCTTATTGATCCGAGAGAATATAAGCACACCAATCAAAACGATTTCAGAAAATCCAAAATTGCCGAATGTTACCGTGATTATCAGCAGGAACTTTTGCGTTCGGACGCAATGGATTTTGACGATATGATTTTCAACACGGTTCGACTTCTCAAGGAAAATCCCGATGTTTTGGAAACTTATCAGCACCAATTTAAGTACATAATTGTTGATGAGTATCAGGATACTTCTTATGCACAGTATGTGCTTACTTATCTTCTCGCAGGCGAGTATCACAATATTTGCGTTGTAGGTGACGACGACCAAAGTATTTACCGCTTCAGAGGCGCTACAATCGAGAATATTATGCGTTTTAAGGAAAGATACGAGGACGAGGGCGTAAAGGTTATTCAGCTTCAACTTGCCGAAAATTATCGCTCAAAGCAGAATATTCTTGACGCCGCAAATGCTGTTATTGCCAACAACAAGACAAGACTTGCCGATAAGCGACTTCGCTCATATGCAGGCAAAGACGGCGACAAAATTGTGCTTTATACCGCAAATAACGAGCTTGACGAGGCACAGTTCATTATTGACCAAATCAACGAAAATGTTAAAAACGGAATGAGTTACAAGGACCATGCGGTGCTTTACCGTATGAATGCACAGAGCCGAAACATAGAAATTATGATGGCAAAATCAGGTATTTCTTATCGAATTATCGGCGGCAACCGTTTCTTTGACCGCAAGGAAATCAAGGATATTGTGTCGTATTTTGCACTCATCAACAACACAGCCGACAATGTTCGACTTCAGCGTATTATCAACACACCTAAGCGTGGCATCGGCGACACTATGTTCAATTATATTTTGGAAATTGCCGCCGCAAACAAAATGACGGCTTTTGAGGTGTGCGAGCAGGCGGACGAGTTTGCAAAGACACAGAGAAGTGCAAATAAGCTCAAAGCGTTTTGCAATATGATTAACGGCTTCCGTGAGGATTTAGAGGACGGAATGAGCGTAAACGATTTGCTTCAGGAAATTTTGGAGCAGACCGAGTATTTTGCATATCTTGAAGAGGACGACCCTACAAAAGCAGACGACAGAAAAGCAAATGTTCAGGAACTTTCGTCAATGTTCGTCAAGTATCAGGAAGAGGACGAAAACTTCACACTTCAAACTTTCCTTGAGGATGTTGCCCTTGTGTCGGATATTGATTCGTACAATGAGGATGAGGACAGCGTTGTGCTTATGACTTTGCACTCGGCAAAGGGTTTGGAATTCCCGGTTGTTTTTATTCCGGGTATGGAGGAAGGTATCTTCCCCGGCAACCAAAGTATGTACAGCGATGAGGACCTTGAAGAAGAGCGCCGTCTTGCTTATGTCGGCATTACCCGTGCGAGAGAGAAGCTTTACCTTGTATCTGCCCGTCAGCGTATGCTTTACGGCACAACAAACAGAAATATGCTTTCTCGTTTTGTAGGCGAAATCCCGACCGATATTTGCGAGGATAAGACGGTAAGAATGCAATCGACCTTCGGCACATCCGCAGGCGGTTACGGCGACTATTTCGGCTCACCGGCAAAGCCGCACAAGTACAGTAGGTCTACTCCTATCGGCGACGCAAGACGCAGTTCTACGGCGGCTCACGCATTCGGTCAGGTAGGCGGTGCAAAGCCACAGGCAAGCGGTGTTTCTTATGCGGTGGGCGATACGGTTCGTCACGCTTCATTCGGCACAGGTGTTGTTATCTCTGCAAAGCCTATGGGTAATGATATTCTTATGGAAATTGCGTTTGATAAGGCAGGCACCAAAAAACTTATGGCAAACTATGCAAAGTTGCAAAAACTGTAATTGACTTTTGCAGAATGATATATGTTAAGGCTGTTGAGAAAGTTTCTGAATTTCGTTTTCTTGCGAAGGAAGATGTATATAAATACCTCGACTGAGCAAAAAACGAAAAACGCCAAAAGTGGTGCAAACTCGATGTTTGCGGCACTTTTACAATCCCTCCGTCAACACTTTGTGTTGCTACCGTCTCACCTACCGGTTCGGTCGGTGCTTCTGCATTAAAATGCAGAGGTCTCCACAGGAGACCCGCACCATTTACACAAGGGAGGCATTAAGCAGTCAGTTTATTTTATTGGCGTGTTTCAGGGGCTTTATCGACAGTCTGACTATGCATTTTGTAATTCGCTTGTAAATATTTCATCCCAGTGAGTATAATATTCATTTTGCTTTACAAGCTTACGAGCCTGAATATAATCATAGGCTTTTTTGTGGAAAGTATCAAGTTCCTTAGAAGCTTCCTTGAGCTTTGCTGCTTTGATTTTGGCTTCTTCCTTTGTGTTTTCGCTCATAGCGTTTGCCTCATTATACTTATCAAGAGTAGGCTCGCTGATTCCGTAAAGTTCTTCTACCGTATGGGTCAAAAGTTCTTTTGCCTTTGCGGTTTTCTTCAGCATCTTCTCTGTTGCAAAACGGTCTTTTTCATCTATAACAATTTCAAGTGATTTGATTTTTGACTGCAACTTTTTGCGTTCCTTGCGATTTGAAGCAGTATTCAAAGCTTCAATGCACTCGTTGTATTCCTTAACCGAATCGGCATAGATTTTCTTTGCCTCATCAAGCTGACCTTCCGAAAGAGAATCGGTTGCATAATCTTCAAGAGCGGCACGAATTTTAAGCACCTTAATATGCGAATCGTGCTGTTCTTCGGTTAGAGTATACATAGTAATAAACGGAATAAGTGCAAGCACAAAACCAACGAGGGCAATAACAATCATACCCTTTGAAAGCGGCTCTCTGAATGAAGCCTTGTACAAATCGTCATAGTTATCCACAAGGCCGAAATGATTTTGCATAACGATTGTTTGAGTAAAATATGTAATGCCCATAGACACAAATACGCCGATTGTACCTACAAACTGACCCATAAGACCCTCAAGTCTGTCGCCGGATTTGTACTGCTGATAGTCGAGTACATCGGCACTCATAGCACTGTCCGCAATTAGAGGAAATGTATTAAAAAATCCTCTTATCCAAATAAAAGCATACAACACCCAAATTTGTTCAATAAACAAATACATACCCACAAGAGTGATTACATTACCCAAAATATAAAAAATATACATATTACGCTTGCCGAGTTTGCGTATAAGTAACGGTGACAATAGCATTGCCGGAGTTGCCGCAGCGCCCAAAATCGTCATCAAAGTACCGTTCAAAACACCTTGGTGCTCTGTTGAAAGGTTAAGAACATCTTTTATGCCGTAATAAAAATACCAAGTTGTGACATTACCGACGCCTGCCTGAAACAAAATGCACCAAGAAGTAAGCGAGCGTGCCCATTGATATTTGTTTGCAATTCCCGCACCGATACCCTTAAAGAACGGCACTTTCGGTGTGTAGTCCTTTGAAACGATAATACGCTCTTTTGTGCCGAAATAGCTGAAAAGTCCGATAAGTGCACCGCCTATACCGAGTGCCGGCATAATAACACGATAGGCATTGATATGCTCAAGACCGCCCGTAAAACCTGCAATAAGCGGCACAAAGAATCCCATAATCGTCGGAGCGAGTGAATAAATAAATGTTGAAACCGTGATAACATCCGCACGCTCGGTTGAGTTAGGGCTCATTACCTGAACAAGTGTTGTATACGCCTGGTCATAAAACGGATAACACAGCTGAAGAAGCATATACGATATAAACAGCGACCACAATTTTTGATTGTAAGTCATTGTTTCAAACGGCAAAAATGCAAAAACAGTAAGCAAAATTGCCGACGGAATGCCTGTGTAAAGCAAATACGGGCGGAATTTTCCCTTACTGCTCCGGGTATTGTCAATAATCAAACCTCGGATAGGACCTAAAAACAAACCGATAACCGTTGCAATCATATTGAGTTTTACAAGGTCGCCGTTTTTAAGTCCGAGAGCCGAACCTGCAAGCAAGCTTGTTGCAGACAGCGATATATACCAAACCGTATATATTACAAATTTTACACCGATACCGCCGACACTGTAAGCAAGTATTTCTTTGTACGGAATATACCTGCCCTCAGGCGGACTACTCCAGTGTTCTTTTACAGACAATACGGTCTGTTTAATCTTTTCACCTGATATTTTCATTGTTACCCCTTTGTGAAACTTTCATAATTTATTGCTTTATTCAGCACAAGTTTCTGTAAAATTATAACATAGGATAACAGCAATATCAACATAATATTAACATTTTATTTCGGTTGTAAAAGTATATCCCTGCTTTGTAATATCATCGATAACCTTGCCAAGAATATCGGCATTGGTTTTGCTTACGGCGTGAAGAAGCAAAATCGCACCCGGGTGCGTACTTTCGCAAATATGTGTGAACGCCTGATTTTCTTCCGTCTGATTATCGGGGTCCCAATCGGCATAGGCAAAGCTCCAAAACACGGATTTGTACCCCAAATCTTTTACAATTTGTAACGAGCGTTCCGAAAATTCACCTTTCGGAAATCTAAAATAACTCATTGTATAATTGAACTTGTCTTTTATATACTTATGAAGATAGGTTACTTCTTCCTTGGCAACATCATCGCTCACCTCGTCCATACTGTAATGACGGTAGGAATGGTTGCCGACAATATGCCCCTCGGCTATCATTCGCTTGACAAGGTCGGGGTTTTGTGATGCAAAGTCATAGGTAACAAAGAAAATCGCCTTAACTTTTTTCTCTTTCAGAGTGTCCAAAATCTGCGGAGTGTAGCCGTTTTCGTAGCCTTCATCAAAAGTTAAACATATCTTTTTGTCATCATCCAAAAGCCATTTTGCATTCATTGAAGCATACTGTTTTTGAAGCAGTAAAGGGTCATTTGGCTGCTTGTGGTCAACAATATTGCCGGGACCCCAAACAACCTTTTCAGTGCTCAGCGAATCAAGCCCTGCAACAGCTTTTGCCGTAGGTGCGGTTGTTTCAACAGCCTTGGTTGTGGCTTCTGCTTTTTTACTTGTAGTAATATTATCATTACTGCCTGCATTCCCTTTTGCACAGCCGAAAAGCATACAAACGCACAATAAGGGCAATAATATTTTTTGAAATTTCATAATAAAAACCTCCCGAATTTATTGTTTGATTCGAGAGGTCAAAATAGTATTGTTAAATTTTGAATTACTTGTCGGAATTTTCAAGACTCTTCATTTTGAGATAAGCGTTGATAAATCCGTCAAGGTCACCGTCCATAACGGCGTTGATATTGCCCATTTCAAATCCCGTTCTGTGGTCTTTTACCATTGTGTATGGCATAAATACATAGGAACGGATTTGACTGCCCCAAGCGATTTCCTTTTGGTCGCCCTTGATGTCGTCAATTTTTTCAAGGTTTTCTCTTTCCTTGATTTCAACGAGCTTTGATTTGAGCATAAGCATAGCCATTTCACGGTTTTGGTGCTGTGAACGCTCAACCTGACACGACACAACAATGCCTGTCGGAATATGAGTAAGGCGAACGGCGGAAGAAGTCTTGTTTACCTTTTGTCCGCCGGCACCGGAGGCACGGTACACATCCATCTTGATGTCCTCATCACGGATTTCGACATTAACATCATTGTCAATTTCAGGCATAACCTCAAGAGAAGCAAACGATGTATGGCGACGACCCGATGAGTCAAACGGTGACACACGAACAAGGCGGTGAATACCCATTTCGCCGTGAAGATAGCCGTAAGCATTTTCGCCCTCTACACGGATTGTGGCACTCTTAATACCTGCAACATCACCTTCAAGATAGTCGAGTGTTGACACTTTATAGCCGTTTCTTTCGCCCCAACGGTTGTACATACGGAAAAGCATTTCTGCCCAGTCCTGAGCCTCTGTACCGCCTGCACCTGCATGGAAGGTAAGAATTGCGTTGTTGTCGTCAAACTCGCCCGAAAGAAGAGTTGAAAGTGTCAATTTTTCAATTCTTTTTTCAATATCGTCAACAGACTTTGTGCAATCCTCAACAAGGCTTTCGTCTTCTTCCTCATTGGCAAGCTCAATCATAACCTGTGCGTCGTCAAAATCATTTTTAAGATTTTCGTATGACGCAACCTTGGCTTTTAAAGAGCCGATTTTTTGCATAGTCTTTTGACTGTTTTCCATATCGTCCCAAAAATCGGGAGCGGCACTTTGCTTTTCAAGTTCGGCAATCTGCACCTTGACATTATCTATATCAAGTGCTTCTTTTAAATTGTTTATTGGTTCCTCGGACTGCATAAGTCTTTGGTTCAATTCTTCAAATTCTATCATTATTCTTCTCCGAAAAAGTATTTGATATGTTAATTGATTATTTTATGCTATAATATTATATAGTATAAGTTCTTATTTTTCAAGTAAAAAATATTTATTATATTTATGTTATATTTACTCTTGAAAATTAAAATTAGTAGGCATATAATAAAAACGAAAATACATAGAAAAGAGGGCTATATAATATGGCAGCACAAATCTGTGCCGTAATAATATTTGTGGTTATGTTTGCACTTATTATTATGGACAAAATTCCACGCCAGTGGGTAACATTGGGTTGCGGACTTGCAACTATTGTTATTGTATTTGGAATTTGTATGAAAAGTCCGAGTGCAATAATGGAAACGCTCAATGTCAAAAGCATATTCACACCTGAATTTTGGCATGTTTCGTCACAAGGCGGCGAAAGTTCGAGCGGCATTAACTGGGCTACAATCATTTTCATTGCAGGTATGATGGTAATGGTTGAAGGCATGGCAAAAGCAGGATTTTTCCGTTGGCTTTGCCTCACAATCGCAAAAGCGGTTAAGTACAAGGTTATGCCGATACTCGTAACATTTATGATTATGAGTGCCGTGCTTTCAATGTTCATTGACAGCATCACCGTAATTCTTTTCCTTGCGGCTGTTACAGTAGAACTTTCACAGCTTCTCAAATTCAGTCCGGTTCCGATGGTACTTGCGGAAGTTTTCTGTGCAAACCTCGGCGGTTCCGCCACAATGTGCGGTGACCCGCCTAACATCATCATCGGTACTGCACTCGGCTACAGCTTTGCCGATTTCCTTACAAACACAGGTCTTATCGCAGGTATTTCACTTGTATTTATTGTTATTTTCTTCTATTTTTCATTTAAGAAAGAGCTTTCTGCCGCAAACGGTGAACCTGTTGACCCGGCAACTTTTCCTAACCCGGCAGACGCTATTGAAAACAAAAAGGACTTTATTGTAAGCACAATCATTTTCCTTATTGCTATTGTTCTCCTTGTAACGCATGCACAAACAGGACTTACCGTTGCGTTTATCGGCGTGGTTATTGCGGCAATTACGCTCATCACTTCGTTTAAACACATCAAGTTTATTTTGAAAAAGATTGACTACAAAACACTTTTGTTCTTTATCGGCTTGTTTATCGTAGTAGGCGGACTTGAACAAACAGGCGTTTTGAAGCTTATTGCAAACTTTATTGAAAAAATCTGCGGCGGCAACTTCTTTGCAATGGTTCTCATCATTATGTGGATTTCGGCTGTTGCAAGTGCGTTTGTTGACAACATTCCGTTTGCTGCAACTATGGTTCCCGTTATTAAGAGCCTTGCGGCTACAACTCCGGGTGCAGAACTTGCAACCCTCGCATATTCACTTTCTGTCGGCACAGACATCGGCGGCAGTGCAACACCTATCGGTGCATCGGCAAATGTTGTCGGCACATCCGTTGTTTCAAAGGCAGGACATCCTGTAGGCTGGGGCAAATATTGCAAATCGGCAATACCGGCTACGGCTATCGTTCTTATTATCGCTATGGTAGTTATTAAACTCAGGTATTTTTAAGGGGGATTTATTATGGCAAAGCAATTCATAATTTCAATCGGTCGTGAATACGGCTCAGGCGGTCGTGTAATTGCCGAAGAATTGGCAAAAAGATACAATGTAAATCTTTACGGAAAAAACCTTTTGGACTTGGTTGCAAAAGAAAAAGACCTTAATCTTGACGAACTAAAAAAATACGATGAAAAGGCAAGAAACATTTGGCTTTCTCGCTCGGTTGACGGATTTTCAAATTCGCCTGAGGACACGGTTGCACAAATGCAGTTTGACTACCTCAAGGAGCGTGCAAATTCCGGCGAATCGTTTGTTGTTCTCGGCAGATGTGCAAGCTATGTTTTGCGTGAAAACAGCGGGCTTGTCAAGATTTTTGTAACCGGTGAAAAGGACGCAAAAATCAAGCGTATCGCTTCAATCGAAAAGCTTGGCTATGACGAAGCGGAAGCACTTATTGAAAAGCGTAACAGAATAAGACGCAACTATCACAACTACTATTCAAAAGAAAAATGGGGCGATTCAAGGCATTACGATTTGATTGTTAATTCAAGCAAAATCGGAATTGACAACGCCACAGATGTAATTGATGCGTACATCAAAAACATAATCGAATAAACGCTTATCATACAACCTCGTTGCAAACAAATCATAAAACACTTTGACAATCAACTCAAAGGTAATTACAGTTAAGGATGTTTATTGAATACATAAACGGAAACAAAGGGATGAACAAGAAATCAAAAACTTTCAAAATCATACTGTTATCGGCAGTCATATTGATTATTGCTTTGGTGGCAATTTTAGCTGTGCAAACTTCAAAAAACAGCAATGATGCAAAAGAGCCAAAGTACATTACCGTTGCCGATATCAAAGTAATCAATAACGGTGAAGTAGATACATCCGCCATATTAGATGTTATATACGAAAACAATAAAGAATTTGACAAAAACAGCGTTAAAACAGTCTGTCACCAAACCACCGACCAAAATGATTACACAATTGACATAATTGAGATGTATGGTGATATTGAAACAAGTTCTTGCTACACCGCTTTTGTTGAAAATGGAATTTTGACACAAATTGCTGACAATCATTACCCCGATTTCAAAAGTGGCAAGAAGCTGAACGCCAGCAAAAAGCTTTCAAAAAAAGATACGGAAAAAATTTTGAAAAAGCAAAGAGAAAAAGCTAAAAAAATCGGAGCCGTTAGAGTTTCAAATCAAGAATACAGATATTACTATGATTGCGAGAAAAAAGCGTTAAAGTTTATTGTGCTGACCGATTATATCGCAGACGACGAAACGACAAATGTTTTAGAATACGAAAAAGAACTATAAACAAAATTATTTTTAGGATGTGATTCCAATGCCAAAAGCCATCAAATACGCTTTAATCATAATAAGCAGTATTATCGCTGTTGGGTACATAGTTTATATTTGCCTGACCTACAATGATATGCTGACAGCTGTACCGCTGAGAATGTTTATTGAAATCATAGTTTTTGTTTGGTTAGTTTTTAATGCAATAGTTTTGTTGATAAGTAAAATTATCAAAAAGGTCAAAGATAAGCGTAATAAAAATAACATTTTGTAAAAAACTCTAACAAACAAATTCAACATTTATAATTATGAGATTTGATATAATATTAGATTTACTGAAAAGATATTCCGTTTTTGCAATTATTGTTGTACTATGCTTGACAATACTATTTTTATTTGGCTATTTTGTAATTTACAAAAGGCTAATGCACGGTGATAAAAAGCTCAACAAAAAGAACATATTGCTTGCTATTATCGGTTTATTCTATCTGCTTGTGGTTTTTTGTGCGGTATTTATGAACCGAAACAATGTTACAAATTACAGTGTTCAGAACCTGTTTTCAAGCTATAAATCGGCATGGTATACCTGCTCGGCACAGGCTTGGCGAAACATTGTTTTAAATATCCTGCTTTTTGTTCCGTTCGGTATACTGCTTCCACTTTTGAGCAAAAAGACAGACAAGCCGTATTTTGTTATACCTATAGGTGCGGCTTCCTCACTTATTATTGAAGCTATACAATATATTTTCAAAATCGGTATTTTTGAATTTGACGATGTACTGAACAACACGGTTGGCGTTATATTAGGATATTGTGTATACCGGCTTTTTTCCGCAATAAAAAATAAAGCCGTAACTCCTAAAAAAGTAATCATCTGCCTTTTGCCGTTTTTGATTGTAATAGGAACATTTTCAAGCATATATGCCACATATCGAATTCAACCTTATGGCAATTTGTATGTTTCCGATTACGAAAAGCACAATATGAAAAACACAAAAATCATTTGTGACACGGCAATTTCGGATAAGAGCACAACGAAAAATATATACCGTGCAAAAGAATATACAATTAGCGATGCAATAAAACAAGCTAAATGCTATTTTCAAAAAAGCAACATTGAGGTTGATTACAAATCATATGTAATAGAAAATGATACGCTTAAACTTAATTCCGTAGACGGCAAATATCATTTTTCAATGGATTTAACAAATGGAACTTACAATTTTCAAAACGAAGATCTTTTTCAAGTATACACAAACGAAGTGCCCGACACATCATACACGGAAGATGAAATCAGAAATATACTTAAAGAATATTCCGTATTTCCGCCTGTTAATTCCGAACTTACCGTAAATGAAAATTCATACTATGAATTCAGCCATACAGTCAGCGAAAACGACAAATCATTTTGTAACGGCACAATTTACTGCTATTTGTTTAATGGTGATGTTTTAGGTCAAATTGACAACAATATGGTTGATTTGGACAAATGTGCTACCGAAAGCATTATGAGCAAAAAAGAAGTTATAAATTTGATTAAGCAGGGCAAATTCTGCTCGGGTGAATTTGATTTTGAAAACAGTACTATTCAAATTAACAGTATAGAATTAACATATCTAAGTGATTCTAAAAATTATTATCAACCAATATATTACATCAAAGCAAGCCTTACAAACAGTAAAGTTCAAGAAATCGAGCTGTTCATTCCAGCATTAAAAAAATAATTCTTATATATCTGCATATAAAAAAGTGCATTGGTACTTCACAATACCAACGCACTTTTATTTTGTTTGTCTTAATCTTTAAGAAGTGATTTGTACATCTTGATGTACTCGTTTGCGGATTTGCCCCAAGACATATCACAGTTGAGTGCACGCTCAACAAGAGTTGGCCAATAATCCTTATTGTTATAAGCCTCTACGCCACGGTAGATTGCACCGAGCATATCGTATGCATCATATGTTTGGAAAGTAAATCCATTGCCCTCGCCGTCACCCGAATCGGTGATTGAGTCCTTAAGACCGCCCGTTTCACGAACGATAGGCACAGTGCCGTAGCGAAGTGCAACCATCTGCGAAAGACCGCAAGGCTCGCTCTTGCTCGGCATAAGGAACAAGTCTGCACCTGCATAAATCTTGCGTGCAAGGTCAGGAATAAATCCAATTGTTACGCCGACTTTGTCAGGATACTTGTCGTGGAGTTCTCTGAAGAAACTCTCGTACTGCCATTCGCCCGAACCGAGAACAACATACTGAATGTCACGCTCCCAAAGGCTCTTTTCCATAACCTCACGAATAAGGTCAAGTCCCTTGTGGCCGACAAGACGGGATACGATACCGATAACCGGCACATCATCTCTGACAGCAAGACCCATCTGCTCCTGAAGAGCCTTTTTGCACTCTGCCTTGCCCTTTTTCCAATTTTCGGCATTGTAGTTTGCAACAATGTTAGGGTCGGTTTCAGGGTTATAATTTTCGGTGTCGATACCGTTGAGAATACCGCAGAGTTTCCAGCTACGCTGATTAAGAATCGGGTCAAGACCGTATGAATACCACGGGTCAAGAATTTCCTTTGCATAGGTCGGAGAAACAGTTGTCACCTTATTTGCACACTCGATACCTGCTTTCATAAAGTTAACAAGTCCATCGTACAAAATAAGATTGTTATATTCAGGTGCAATGCCCAAAACATCGTTGAGAAGCTCATCGCCGTACTTGCCCTGATACTGAATGTTATGGATTGTGAAAACAGTTTTGATGTTTTCATATCCCATTTGATTTGCATAATAGCAAGAATAATAAAGCGGTGTGAGAGCCGACTGCCAATCGTTGCAATGAATAATATCCGGCTTCCAATCAATGTGAGGAATAATCTCAAGAACGGCTCTTGAGAAGAAAGCGAATCTTTCCGCATCGTCATAGTGACCGTAAATTCCGTCACGCTTAAAATAATACTGATTGTCAAGGAAGTAATAAATTACTCCGTTATGCTTTGCTTCAAAAATACCGCAATACTGTCTACGCCACGAAACAGGAACGGAAATCGATGTAATAAACTTCATTTTATCCTTATATTCCTGCTTGATTGAATCATAAAGAGGCATTACAACACGGCAACCGATAAGACGCTTGCGAAGTGCAACAGGCAGCGAGCCTGCAACATCTCCCAATCCTCCGGAAGCCATAAAAGGCAATGCTTCAGATGCAACATATAAAACCTTCATTTGTATACCCCCTAAATCTTTGTACCCTTTGAAATGCAAACCGGATAATTAGCCGCACCGGAAAGCTCAACATCGGACTTAATATTGCAATCCTTGTCTGCAATTACATAATTGATTTTTACATTTTCGCCAATAACGGTGTCCTGCATAAGAATAGAATTCTTAACCACAGCACCCTCTTTAATTTTTACACCCTTGAAGAGAATACAATTTTCAACCGTACCCTTAACAACGCAACCGTCGGCAACAAGAGAATTCTTGACATCTGCCTCCATACCGTAAAGGGTTGGCATATCGTCACGCTCTTTTGTATAAATAGGGCGTTCTTTTGCAAAAAGCTTTTTCTTATTCTCTCTGTCAAGAATACTCATTGAAACATCATAATAGCTTTGAACACTGTCGATAGTGCCGACAAAGCAATCTGTTGCATCATAAGAATAAACTTTTTTGCTCTTAATGCTCTCAAGAAGAATATTGCGTTGGAACGAAATCTTGTTCTTTGAATGAGCGGCGGTCACCAATTCCTCAAGTAAATACTTTTTGATGAGCACAACATTTGTAGAATAAAAAGCAGTTTCAACATCAGGGTCGATAGAAGCCTCCAAAATTCTGCCGTCATCCGCAACCTTGTCAAAAACAAGAACATTGCTGAATGAAACAGGCTTTTTAGCCTTAACGCCAACGATTGTAATATCTGCTTCGGACTTTTCGTGCGCATCAAACACCTTGGACAAGTCGATATTCAAGAGATTATAGCAATCCGACATCAACACATATTCCTGTGTTGAATGGTCAAGAAAGCCCATATTACCGTAAATAGCGTCAATTCTGTTGCCCCACATGGTAACGGAATTGCTTGAATACGGCGGAAGAATATGCAAACCATCTGTTTTGCGTGACAAATCCCAAGGCTTGCCTGTGCCTACATGGTCCATGAGGGAATTAAAGTTTGCGTTTGTTACAACGCCTACATTTGTAACCGAGCTTTCTACCATATTGGAAAGCGGGAAATCAATAAGGCGGTATCTTGCACAAAACGGAACAGAACCCATTGTTCTCAACTCTGTGAGCGATTCAAGAGTTTCTTCGTGAATATTTGCAAAAATCATACCGAGTACATTTTTTCCGTTCATACTTATACCTCCTCCCCTGACGGAATCATATCTTTTGGTTCAACCTTTTTGCCCTTGGTAATTTTGGCATTTGAACCAACAACTGCAACGCCCCAAGTAGACGGGTCTTCCAAATTTTCAGGAATTGCACCAACCTGTGCATCTTCCTCAATAACTGCATCTTCGGCTACAATTGAATAATATACCTTTGCACCTTTTTTGATTATTGCGCCCGGCATAATAACGGAAAATCTAACCTCTGCATCTTCCTCAACAGTTACCTTTGATGAAACAACCGAGTATTCAACCGTGCCGTCAATATCGCAACCCTCGGAAATCGAAGAATTTTCGATAGTTGCATTTTTGCCTATGTAATGAGGCGGTGCGTCAGGAGTTCTGCTGTAAATTCTCCAAGATGTATCGGAAAGGTCAAGGTCAACATTCGGATTGATAATGTCGAGATTTGCCTCCCAAAGAGAATCAATTGTGCCAACATCTTTCCAATAGCCCTTGAACGGATAAGCAAACATACGCTGACCGTCTGCAAGCATATTAGGAATGATATTTTTACCGAAGTCGTTTGATGAATTTTCATCGGCTTCGTCCTCACAAAGATACTTTCTGAGTTTATCCCATGAGAATACATAAACACCCATAGAAGCCTTATTTGACTTTGGCTCGGCAGGCTTTTCGGCAAATTCATAGATTTGGTCGTTATCGTCTGTTGCGAGAATACCGAAGCGAGAAGCCTCTTCCCACGGAACTTCAAGAACTGCGATTGTGCAATCGGCATTGTTCTTTTTGTGGAACTCAATCATCTTTGAATAATCCATCTTATAAATATGGTCGCCCGAAAGAACAACCACATACTTAGGGTCATACTTCTCGATAAAATTGATGTTTTGATAAATAGCATTTGCTGTGCCCTTGTACCAAGAAGCACCGCCGATAGCCTCATACGGTGACAAAATGTGCACTCCGCCGTTGAGTCTGTCCAAATCCCACGGATGACCGTTGCCCAAATAATCATTGAGCACAAGCGGTTGATACTGTGTGAGAACACCAACCGTATAAATACCGCTGTTTACGCAGTTTGAAAGCGGAAAATCAATGATTCGATAATTACCGCCGTACGGAACAGCAGGCTTTGCCACGCTTTTGGTAAGAACGCCTAAACGACTGCCCTGCCCGCCGGCAAGAAGCATAGCAACAACTTCTGTTTTTGACATACTGTAAATCCTCCTATATTATCTCTTTTTCTTTTTACTGTTTGTTTTGGAAACTTTTGCAGGTGCTGTCTGCTTTGACTTTTCCTGCACAGGCTTCTCCTCTTTCACTTCAATTTTAACTGCCTGCTGTTTTACAGGCTTTGCAACTTCCTTTTCAGCCTTTACAGGTTTATCCTTTTTTGCAAGCTGTTTGTCAGCGGTTTTTTTAAGAAACATTGCCGACAGACCGTGAAGTTTCAAATCAATATGCTGCTCGTAGCCATGGATACTGCCCTTTTTAGACTTATACGAGCCGGACATTCTGTGCTTGTCACCGCCGAATTTTTCAAGCGAGGTGTCAAACACAACCTTATAGGTTCCGTTCTTAGGAACGCCGATACGGTATGAATCAAAACTGTTTGGAGTCCAGTTGAATACGGCGATAATTTCCTCGCCTTTTTTATTCATTCTTCTAAAGGCAATTACACTGTTGCAATTATCCTCGGAAGAAATCCACTGAAAGCCGTCCCAACTGTAATCAATTTCCCAAAGTTCGCTGTGTTCCTTGTAGAACTTGTTAAGTTCTCTTGAAAATTCCAAAGTTTGTCTGTGTTTGTCATAATCAAGAAGAAGCCAATCAAGTCCCTGCTTATAGTTCCACTCGATGAACTGACCGAACTCACTGCCCATAAAGAGAAGCTTTTTGCCCGGATGAGCCATCATATATGCAAGGAACAGCCTCAAGCCGTCAAACTTCATATCATAATCGCCCGGCATCTTGTTAAGCAAACTTGCCTTGCCGTGAACAACCTCATCGTGAGATACAGGCAAAACAAAATTTTCACTGAACGCATAGAAAAAGCTGAATGTAATGCAATTATGATTGCCTTTTCTGAAAAACGGGTCAAGCGATGTATAGCGAAGCATATCGTTCATCCAGCCCATATTCCACTTGAAATTGAATCCAAGTCCGCCCTCTGACGGAGGCATAGTAATCATTGGCCAAGCGGTGCTTTCCTCTGCTATCATCATTGAGCCCGGATGATTGGTGAGAATAGTTGAATTGAGCTGACGGAAGAAATCAACCGCTTCAAGATTTTCTCTTCCGCCGTTTTTGTTAGGAGTCCACTCGCCATCTTTTCTGCAATAATCAAGATAAAGCATTGACGCAACGGCATCTACACGAAGACCGTCAAAATGAAACTCCTCAATCCAATAGTTTGCTGATGAAATAAGGAACGACTTAACCTCTTTTTTGGCATAATCGAACACTCTTGTGCCCCATTCCTTATGCTCGCCTTTTTTCATATCGCTGTATTCGTAACAGCAAGTGCCATCAAATTCATACAGTCCAAAGGCATCTTTTGGAAAGTGAGCAGGCACCCAGTCGAGAATAACGCCTATTCCCTCCTTGTGGCAGGTATCCACAAAATACTTCAAATCCTCAGGAAGTCCATAGCGTGAGGTTGCGGCAAAATAACCTGTAACCTGATAACCCCACGAGCCGTCAAACGGATATTCCATAATCGGGAGCATCTCAATGTGAGTGTAACCCATATCCTTTACATAAGGAACAAGCTGCTCGGCAAGTTCACGATATGTTAAAAAGTTGCCGTCATCGTGCATTTTCCACGAGCCTATATGAACCTCGTAGATATTAACAGGCTTTTCCAAAATATTCTGTCGGCTTTTGTCAAGCTGCCATTTGGAATCTTTCCATTTGTAATCTTTGAGTTCGTAAACCTTAGAGCCTGTGCCCGGTCGTGTTTCCTGATGCACCGCATACGGGTCTGCCTTGAGAAGTGTTGCACCCGTGTTGGTTTTGATTGCATATTTATAGCAGTCATAAACCTTTACATCATCTATAATCACTTCCCAAATTCCCGGAGAAACGGCAACGCATTTGTTTGCACTTTCGTCCCAAGAATTGAAATCTCCCACAACAGACACGCCTTGAGCATTAGGTGCCCAAACTCTGAAAGCCACTTTGTCGCCGTCAATACGGTGATTGCCGAAAAACTCGTATGCCTTATAGTTGGTTCCGTCATGAAAAAGATACACGGGAAGTTGGTATTCTTCTTTCATTTTTTTCATAGAAAATCCTTTCGTTAACAATTACTAAACAACAAAAAGGGTACACTTTCCCTACTTTGAATATTCTATAAAATAATAATAACACTATTACAAACAGTTTTCAAGAGTTATTTGGTTATTTTGTTACAAGAAAATGTAAAATATTTATAAAATCTGTGCACTTTGTCAAATACGCACAAAAAATGTATTACTCGGTAAAAGTAACAAAATTTTTATAAAATTATAGTGTATTTTCTATTGCCACATTTCATTATAATATGTTATAATATTTTATATTTTTAAAATAACAAACATATATATTTAAGGACTAACATATTTGGGGTGGAGAACAGGCTATGAAAAACATCATTGTTGCATACCCTAACAGGAACACGGCTTTGCAATTAAAAAGCGTCCTTGAACAAGACGGTCTTTATGTATCGCACATCTGTGCCACGGGTGCAAGTGCCCTTGGTATTGCGGCAGATATGCGTAGCGGCGTTATAATCTGTGCATCTATTTTGCGTGATATGGGTGCGGCGGTTATGGCGGAAAGATTGCCATCCGGCTTTGATGTAATCGCTCTGTCAAAAAGCGGAAAAGAAGATTACATGGGCAACCTGATCTGTCTTCCCCTGCCGCTTGATAAGGATGATTTTTTAAGGACGGTTGAAATTCTTGTTACAACCGAAAGTTCTTTTACCGACAGAAATCTTAACGACAGCGAATACATTTCAAACGCAAAAGCCATATTGATGAACATCAATTCAATGACCGAAATGCAAGCGCACAAATTTTTGCAAGGCGAAAGTATGAAAAGCGGTATGAAAATGGTTGATGTTGCAAAAGACATCATTGCAAGATTTGAATAGGTGATACAATGAAACTGAATTTTATAAAAATGCACGGTGCCGGCAACGACTACATCTATGTTGACGGAATGAAATATCAGATACCCGATGAAAGTGCAGCGGCAAAAAAGCTGTCGGACAGACACTTCAGTGTCGGCGGTGACGGGCTCATCATCATCAAAAAAGGTACAAAAGCCGATTACGAAATGGTGATGTACAACGCTGACGGCTCACGAGGTGCAATGTGCGGCAACGGTATTCGCTGTGTTGCAAAATACCTTTTTGACGAGGGATATACAAACAACGAAAAAGAATTCACAATCGAATCTATGAGTGCAATCAAGCACATCAAGGTGAATGTTATTGACGGCAAAGCTGTGTCGGCGAGAGTTGATATGGGCAAACCGATACTCAAGGCAAGCGACATACCCGTTAACTTTAACGGTGAGAAATGCGTTAATCAGCCTGTCACATTCGCTGACAGAGAGTTCAATATGACCTGCGTTTCAATGGGCAACCCTCATGCGGTTATGTTTATTGACGAGCATCCGACAGATTTTGATTTGAACAAATACGGCAGTATTGCAGAGCAAGACACGAACCTGTTTCCCGACAGAGTAAATGCCGAATTTGCAAAGATTATTGACAGAAGCAATATTGAAATGCGTGTTTACGAGCGTGGCGCAGGAGAAACTCTTGCATGCGGCACGGGTGCTTGTGCAACCGCTGTTTCAGCAATTCTCAACGGCTACTGCGACAACAAAGTTACCGTTCATCTTCTCGGCGGAGATTTGCTCATTGAGTGGAGCGGCAACGAAAATGACAGTGTTATTATGACCGGACCGGCAGAATATGCTTTTACCGGTACGGTTGAAATATAAGTAATTTAACGGAGGTTTAAAAATATGAAAATTAACGACAACTTTTTAAAAATTGAGTCAAGTTACCTTTTCTCAACGGTTGCAAAGAAGCAAAGAGCATACCAAGCAGCTCACCCGGATGCAGATGTTATCCGTCTTTCAATCGGCGATGTTACAAAGCCGCTTGCTCCGGCTGTTATTGATGCAATGCACAAGGCAGTTGAGGAAATGGCAGACGAAGCAACATTCAGAGGTTACCCGCCTGAATACGGCTATGATTTTATTCTTGACGCTATTCAAAAGAACGATTACGCAGACAGAGGCATTGACATTGCAAAAGACGAAATCTTTTTGTCCGACGGTGCGAAGAGTGACTGCGGCAACATCGGCGACATTTTTTCGGTAGACAACAAAGTTGCCATCTGTGACCCTGTTTATCCGGTATATATTGACACAAATGTTATGGCAGGCAGAAGCGGCGACAAGGACGAAAACGGTCTTTGGAGCAACATCATCTATATGCCTTGCACGGCAGAAAACAACTTTACACCTGATCTTCCGTCTGAAGTTCCTGATGTAATTTACCTTTGCTTCCCTAACAACCCAACAGGTATGGTAGCAACAAAGGAACAACTCAAAAAGTGGGTTGACTATGCGCTTGAACACAAGTCACTCATTCTCTTTGACTCGGCTTACGAAAGCTTTATTGTTGAAGAAAACATTCCAAAGTCAATTTACGAAATCGAGGGTGCAAAGAAGTGCGCTATCGAGCTTCGTTCTTTCTCAAAAACCGCCGGCTTTACAGGTATGAGATGCGGCTACACCGTAGTTCCTAAGGACCTTGTGTTTGAAGGCACATCACTCAATCCTCTTTGGGCAAGACGCCAGGCTACAAAATTCAACGGCGTGTCATACATCACACAGAGAGCGGCAGAAGCTATTTACTCGGAAGAGGGCAAGAAGCAAATCAAAGAAACACTTGCTTACTATCAAAAGAATGCTAAAGTTATCTTTGAGGGCCTTAAGGATGCAGGCTTTGAATGTTACGGCGGCATTAACTCACCATACGTTTGGCTCAGAGTTCCGCAAGGTTACACAAGCTGGGAATTCTTTGATGAACTCCTTGAAAAGTGCCAGGTTGTAGGTACTCCGGGTTCAGGCTTCGGTCCTGCAGGCGAAGGCTACTTCAGACTGACAGCATTCGGCAACGCAGAAAAGACTGTTGAAGCTGTCGAAAGAATCAAAAAGGCATACAAAAAATAATTAAAATATACAAAAAATAATTAAAATATATTTCATTTAAAACATATTTATTCAGGAGGATAACATTATGACTAAAACAGAGCAGCTCTATGAGGGCAAGGCAAAAAAGGTTTGGGCAACAGACGATGATAACATCGTTATCGTTGACTACAAGGACGACGCAACAGCTTTTAACGGAATCAAAAAAGGCACAATCGTCGGCAAGGGTGTTGTAAACAACAAGATGAGCAACTACCTTATGCAGCTCCTTGAAAAGCACGGCATTCCAACCCACTTTGTTGAGGAATTATCAGACAGAGAAACAGCAGTTAAAAAGGTAAAGATTGTTCCTCTTGAAGTTATTATCCGTAACAGAGCCGCAGGTTCTATCTGCAAAAGACTCGGTCTTGAAGAAGGCATGGATTTTGTTTGCCCTTCAATCGAATTTTCATACAAAGATGACGAACTCGGCGATCCGCTCATCAACGGCTACCATGCTGTATCATGCGGTTTTGCAACCAAAGAAGATGTTGAAACTATCAAGAAAATGGCATTCAAGGTTAACGATGTACTCAAGGAATATTTTGCATCAATCGGCGTTGAGCTTATCGACTTCAAGCTTGAATTCGGTAAGACAGCAGACGGCACAATCGTTCTTGCAGACGAAATCAGCCCTGACACCTGCCGTTTTTGGGACATCAAGACTCACGAAAAACTCGACAAGGACAGATTCCGTCGTGACCTTGGCGGCGTAGAAGAAGCATACGAAGAAATGATGAAAAGAGTAGGACTTAACTAATGGAACACAACACATACAATTCCCCGTTTAATGCCCGTTACGCAAGCAAGGAAATGCAATACATATATTCTCCGGACTTTAAGTTCAAAACATGGAGAAAGCTATGGATTGCCCTTGCCGAAGCAGAGCACGAGCTCGGTCTCAATGTAACACAGGAACAGATTGACGAATTAAAGGCTCACGCAGACGACATAAACTACGAAGTTGCAGAGGAATACGAGAAGAAATTCCGTCACGATGTTATGAGCCATGTGCACGCTTACGGCGAGCAATGCCCTAAGGCAAAAGGAATTATCCACCTTGGTGCAACCTCTTGCTATGTAGGCGACAACACAGATGTTATCACCATGCGTGAGGCACTCAATTTGGTTAAGAAAAAAATTGTAAACGCCATTGCGTCAGTTGCCAAATTTGCAGACGAATACAAGGATATGCCATGCCTCGGCTTTACCCACTTCCAGCCGGCTCAGCCTACAACAGTGGGCAAAAGAGCAACTCTTTGGCTTATGGATTTGGTTATGGACCTCAACGAGATTGACCATGTACTTGACACCCTTATGCTTCTTGGCTCAAAGGGCACAACTGGAACCCAGGCAAGTTTCCTTGAACTCTTTGACGGCGACCACGAGAAGTGCAAAGAGCTTGACAGAAAAATTGCCGAAAAAATGGGTTTCAAGGCTTGCTTCCCTGTAAGCGGACAAACTTATGCAAGAAAGCTTGACACCATTGTTTGCAACTGCCTTGCACTCATTGCACAAAGTTGTTGCAAATTCTCAAACGACCTCAGACTCCTTCAAAATCTTAAAGAAATCGAAGAACCGTTTGAAAAGAACCAAATCGGTTCATCCGCTATGGCTTACAAGAGAAACCCTATGAGAAGCGAAAGAATTGCATCTCTTTCAAGATATGTTATGATTGACGCACTCAACCCTGCTTGGACAGCTTCTGCGCAATGGTTTGAAAGAACACTTGACGACAGTGCAAACAAGCGTGTAAGCGTTGCCGAAGCCTTCCTTGCTATTGACGGAATACTTGACCTTTACATCAATGTTACAAGCGGTCTTGTTGTTTATCCAAAGGTTATTGAATCAAGACTTATGAGCGAACTTCCGTTTATGGCAACAGAAAACATTATGATGGACGCTGTTAAAAAGGGTGGCGACAGACAGGAACTCCACGAGAAAATCCGTCAACACTCAATGGCAGCCGGTGCTGTTGTTAAGGTTGAAGGCGGCAAAAACGACCTTGTGGACAGAATTGCGGCTGACCCTGCATTTATGACTACTAAGGAAGAAATTCTTGCAATTTTGAAACCTGCAAACTTTGTAGGCAGAGCACCTGAGCAAACAGCAGACTTCCTAAACGAAGTTATCAATCCTATTCTTGAAGAAAACAAGGATTTACTCGGTGTTGATGTTGAAATTAATGTTTGATTGATACAACAAAAACCGACAAGTACTTAACGGTATTTGTCGGTTTTATTTATTTTGTGACAGATAAATCTGTCCCTTGCTATTTATTAAATTTTTCCGTTTGCAATGTCCTCATCGGCTTTACCGCTCATGATATATTCGAGCAAATCGGCAACACAACCTTTGTTGCAATGACATGCTTCAAACTTGCAAATCTTGTGTATTGAGCTTGGTGCCTGACCTGCACATGCCGGCAAACCGACTGTTTTGAGCATATCCCAATCGTTATAATAATCGCCGATTGCGGCAACATGACTTTTTTCTATTCCGAGCATATCGGCAAGTTTCATAATTCCGACGCCCTTGTGAGTGTCCTTTTGGAGCATTTCAAGTGTGAGAATTGACGACGACATAAAGTTTGCATCGGGATTTTCAAGCCGTGAAATAACCTTACGCAGTTTTTCGATAGTAAAAGGATTGGACCAAAATATAACCTTCATCCAGCCTTCCTGCGGCACATCGTCAACACTCTTTACAATCTCATACTTTGCCTTGTCGGCACACATAGTAAAGTTTGAAAGCAAGCCGTTTTTTACAATATAAACATAATCGTCAAAATAAACGCCGATGTCAACGCTCTTGAAAATTTCATCAAATTCTTCGCTGATATACTTAACGAACTCTCTGCCTTTTTCACCTATCGTAGAACGCCACATCATTTCCTGCTTGCGATAATCGTACAAGCCTGCGCCGTTTAGCACAATCGCCGGTTGATTTGCAGTGATGCGATTATAATTGCGTTCAAGGCTCGACTGAAGCCTGCCCGAAGCAAGAGTAAAGTTTCCGCCTCGGTCGGTAAATTCCTTGATAGCGTTATAATTACGCTTTGGGAGCTTACGCAATTTATTATTAAGGGTTCCGTCTATATCGGACACAACCAACCAATTTTCAAATGTTTTCTCCATATTTTCTCTCCAACAAATTCAAAAACGAAGTAAAATATTCCGGTAATTCGCTTTCAAATTCCAAATACTCGTTTGTTATAGGATGAACAAAACCGATATGCTTTGCATGCAGGCACTGACCGTTTAGGCTTGTAATAACCTTTTTTGGACCGTAAACAGGGTCGCCTGCAACGGGATGACCTATATACGCCATATGCACTCTGATTTGATGAGTGCGTCCCGTTTCAAGTATACATCTTACATGAGTAAACTCGCCGTATCTTTTGATAACCTCAAAATGCGTGGTGGCAGGCTTTGAATTTTTCATAGTGACAGCCATCTTTTTTCTATCCTTACTGTCCCTGCCTATCGGCTGACAAATCGTGCCGCTGTCCTCTTTGATATTACCGTAAACCACAGCCTCATACGCACGGGAAAAACTGTGTTCTTTAATTTGTTCGGCAAGACCGATATGTGCCTTGTCCGTTTTGGCAACTATCAAAAGACCCGATGTATCCTTGTCTATTCTGTGCACAATCCCCGGTCTTATAACGCCGTTAATACCCGATAAGCTGTCGCCGCAATGATAAAGCAGAGCATTAACAAGTGTACCGTCGGGATTACCGTTTGCCGGATGAACAACCATACCTTTAGGCTTATTAACCACAAGCAGATACTCATCCTCGTATACAATTTCTATATCGATATTCTGTGCAACCGCCTCAAGCGGTTTGGCATCAGGAACGGTAACATCAACGCTGTCCCCTGCCTTGCATTTGTAGTTTTTTGCAACCGCCCTGCCGTTTACAACAACATTGTTTTCCTCAATGATTTTCTGCACGGCGGAGCGAGTGATATCCTCAATGTTTTCTGTTAAAAACTTATCTATTCGTATTCCGTTTGACGGGCATACAAAACTGTAATTTTCAGCCATCGGAGTTCTCCTTTGGCTTTTTTACATCCTTAAATGCGTCATAAAGCAAGTAACCCACAAGCACAACGGCACCGCAGGTTACGGCACAATCAGCAATGTTGAATATAGCAAAATTAACAAATGTAGGTTCGATAAAATCAACAACATAACCAAATCTTATACGGTCTATAAGGTTGCCTATACCGCCCGACAAAATCACGCCGAGACTCCAATACAGCCACAGGCTTTTGCACCTGTTTGAAAACAAATAGTAAAAAACGCCGACGCATACAACAACGGTCAAGGCGATAAACACCCACCTTGCACCGCTTAGCATTGAAAAAGCCATACCCGTGTTTTCGGCATATTTGAACTGCACAATACCGGGAATGAACTTTGCAACGCTTCCGTCGGCAAGCTTTAATGAAGCAAAATATTTAGTTATTTGGTCAAATGCAACGATAAGAATAATCATTATCGAGCAGGAAATGTGTTTTTTTGTATGCTTCATATATATCCTTATGATACGGGAGGGGCAAGCCCCTCCCCTACAAATTTTAACTTATTAAAGTTCTTTCATTGTTTGAGCACAATGTGCACAAAGTGTTGGGTGCTCTGCGTCCTGACCGACTGTGTCGGAGAACTTCCAGCAACGCTCACACTTTTCGCCGTCTGCCTTTGCGATTGTTACGGAAAGACCGGCAACATCACCCTTTACAGCACCCTCACCGTCTGCAACTTCAACAGCGGAAGTGATGAAAATTTCAGGCAATGCTTCAAGTTCTGCATTGAGGAAGTCTGCAAGGTCGCCGTCTGCATGAAGGATTACCTTTGCTTCAAGCGGCTTACCGATTACCTTTTCGTTACGGGCAAGTTCAAGAGCCTTTTGAACATCGGTTCTGATTTCGTGAATCTTATCCCACTTTTCGATAAAGGCTTCATCAGCATCAATATAATTGCCCTGCGGAATATCATTGAAAAGCGGTGACTCAACATTTCTTGAAGAATCGTGAGGCATAGCCTTCCAGATTTCATCACAGGTGAATGCAAGAATAGGAGTGAGGATAAGGCAAAGAGCGTCAAGCACCTTGTAAAGAACTGTTTGAGCGGCTCTTCTTGTCTTTGACTGAGGAGCAGAAGTATAAAGTCTGTCCTTAAGAACATCAAAGTAGAAGTTTGACATATCAACAACACAGAAATTGTGAAGTGCATGTGCTGTTGTGTGATATTCATATTCGTTGTAACCCTGATGAGCTGTTTTGAGAACTTCGTCAAGTTTCATCAAAGCGTACTTATCAAGTTCTTCCAAATCCTCATTTGCAACCATATCGGTATCAGGATTGAAGTCGTAAAGGTTGCCGAGGCAATATCTTGCAGTGTTTCTGATTTTACGATAGTTATCCGAAATTTGCTTCAAGATTTCAGGGCTGATACGGATATCTGCATGGTAATCGGCAGAAGCAACCCACAAGCGAAGAATATCTGCGCCGTACTTGTCGATAACCTCTTGCGGAGCGATACCGTTGCCGAGTGACTTAGACATCTTTCTGCCCTCACCGTCTACTGTCCAACCGTGAGTGATAATTTGCTTATAAGGAGCACCGTTGCCGCCTGCAACAGATGTAAGAAGTGATGATTGGAACCAACCACGGTACTGGTCTGCACCCTCAAGATAAACATCAGCCGGCCACTTGAGATAATCTCTTTTTTTGCAAACAGCGGCGTGTGATGAACCCGAATCAAACCAAACATCCATGATGTCCTTTTCTTTTTCAAAGCCGTTAGCCTTGCCGCAATGAGGGCACTTGAAGCCTTCAGGGAGGAAGTATTCGGCATCATGAGCAAACCAAGCGTCTGAACCTTCTTCACCGAAAATGTCGGATACCTTGTTCATAATACCCTCATCGATGATTTCCTTGCCGCAATCCTTGCAGTACATAACAGGGATAGGAACGCCCCATTTTCTCTGACGGGAAATGCACCAGTCTGCACGCTCAACTATCATTGACTGAAGTCTGTCCTTACCCCATTCAGGATACCATTTTACATCTTCGGCAGCCTTAACTGCGGCATCCTTGAAATCGTCAACAGAGCAGAACCACTGTGATGTTGCACGGAAGATGACAGGCTTGTGACATCTCCAGCAATGCGGATATTGGTGCTTAATCTTCTTGAGTGCAAAGAGTGCACCGATTTTTTCAAGATGTTCTGCGATAGGCTTGTTTGCCTCTTCTGTTGTAAGACCTGCAAACTGACCTGCTTCTTCTGTAAGAACGCCCTTGTCGTTTACAGGAACAACAATAGGGATTTCCTTATACTTTTGGCAAACGATAAAGTCATCAACACCGTGACCCGGAGCTGTGTGTACGCAACCTGTACCGCTTTCAAGAGTTACATGGTCGCCGACGATAACAAGAGATGTTCTGTCGATAAACGGATGAGCGGTTTTCATATATTCAAGCTCATCGCCACGGATAATGCCTACTGTTTCGTAATCTGTGATACCTGCATCTTCCATAGCCGTAGGTGCAAGGTCGGTAGCCATAACATAATATTCGCCGTTTGCCTTGAGGAGGCTGTACTCATAGTTAGGACCTACACAAATAGCAACATTGGCAGGAAGTGTCCAAGTTGTTGTTGTCCAAATTACAAAATATGTTTTGTCAAGGTCTGCACCGAGAGCGGCAAGCTTGCCCATATCGTCTGTAACCTTAAACTTAACATAAATTGAATGACAAGGGTCCTCTGCATATTCGATTTCTGCTTCTGCAAGAGCTGTGTTACAATCCGCACACCAATATACAGGCTTCAATCCCTTGTAGATATAGCCCTTTGATGCCATAGAAGCAAACACCTTGATTTGCTCCTGCTCAAATTCCTTTTGAAGTGTAATATACGGGTGATCCCATTCGCCGATAACACCCATACGCTTAAAGCTTTCTCTCTGCAAGTCAACATAGCTGAGAGCTGTTTCACGGCAGATTTTACGAAGTTCCAAATCGGTGATGTTTGATTCAGCGGTAATACCTGCCTTTTTACGAGCCGCAAGTTCGGTAGGAAGACCGTGAGTGTCCCAACCCGGCACATAAGGTGACTTAAAGCCTGTCATATTCTTGTATCTTACGATAAAATCTTTAAGAGTCTTATTAAGTGCGTGACCGATATGAATATCGCCGTTTGCATACGGAGGGCCGTCATGAAGAACGAAAAGCGGCTTGCCGTCATTGTGCTTCATAAGTTTTCCGTACTGGTCATTTTCATACCAGCTTTTAAGAAATTCAGGCTCTCTTTGCGGGAGCGATGCCCTCATAGGGAATTCGGTTTTTGGCAGATTAAGTGTTTTGTTATAATCCATTGGTTTTTACTCCTTACAGTTTGTTATAGTATCACTTTTTCTTTTTGAAAAAGCCCTTAAACTTTGGTTCTTCGTCCTCGTCGTCCTCAGGCGGAATCAAAGATATTGTTTGTGTTTTGTCGTTATGTACATCTTCACGATTTACATTAAAATAGTTTTCAAACGGAAGCTGTTCGCCGTCGTCAAATAATGATTCTTCATCCTCCATGTCGGTGTCCTCACTGATTTCCGGAACTGCCGTTTTTTCAATCGGAGTTATCTCATTTTGAGAAAATGCTTCAACAGCTTTCATTGGGTCAAGCGTTTCTTCGTCTTCTTCATCATCGGTTGTAATAACAGGAGGCTCGCTCGGCTCGCTGTTGATAATTTCGTTTACAACATCATCAATATCAGGCTTAGGTTCTTCCGCCTTTTCTTCCTGCTTTGACTCTTCCGGTTTTGCTTTTTCCTCTGTCGGCTTATCAAAAACAGGCTTTTCAACCTTTACATCCGAATCGTCAAATTCCTTATGCTGAAATTCAGGAATATTTATTTCCTTTGGAATCGCATTTGAAAATTCCTTTACTTCGTCAACAAGGTTTGATACATCACTGTGCACATTTTCAACCTTTTGCTCGGCTGCCTTATTGTCTGCCGACTCTATATCAAGTTTTGAAGAATTAAGCATATCAAGCTGATCGCTATACAGCTTTTTGATATTTTCAACAAATGATTTTGCATCATTTTTTATTGTGGAAATCAAAATTTCATATGCTTCCTTTTCGGCTTTTGACTTGCTGATTAAATCATTTGAAATATCCTTTGCCTGGTCAAGAATATCCTGTGCAACAATCTTTGAAGAATTAATTGCCTCATTAGCCTTGTTTTGAGCAGTTGTGATAATCTCGTTTGCTTCATTGGTTTTATTATTAATAAGATTAGCAGAATAATCTCTCGCCTTTCTTACAATAGATTCAGCCTCTGTATTGGCTGTGTCCATATTATGCTTTGCTTCTGCTTCGCTGCTTTCGATAAGAAGTGCCGCTGCATCCTTTGATTCTTTTTTAATTTTGTCTGCCATCTTTTGAGCGGTTACAAGTGCCGTTTTAATAGCATCCTCTTCTGAGCGGTATTCCTCGATTTTTGTTGCCAAAACCTCAAGCTTGTGATAAAGCTCTTTGTTTTCACGCTGATATGCCTCAATAGTGGAAGCGGCTTCATTAAGAAGTTTATCAACATCTTTTGTGACATATCCTGAAGCGGCAACAGCCAAATCGGCATTTTTTAAATCCTTTGCACTAATCATCACATTGTTCTCCTTTACATTGTAAACATTCCGTTGTTTTCAAGCTCATCAATCAAATCGCCCATAACATCTACATTGTAAGGGGTGATAATATAAGTTGAATTTGCAACTCTTTTTATTTGACCGTTGTTTGCATAAGCAACGCCTGATAAGAAATCCAAAAGTCGTCTTGCAACCTCACGGTTGGCACTTTCAAGGTTTAATACAACGGTTCTTCTTGCGTTGAGATTGTCGGCAATAGAAGCGGCTTCCTCAAAACCTTCCGGCTTTACAAGAACAACCTGAAGCTGAGCAGTGGTGTGAATGTTAACTACCTTGTCGCTCTTTGAATGTCTTGAAGGACGCTCGGTGCGTTCCTCTCTTTCATATGTCGGCGGCTCAATTTCTCTTTCTCGTCTGCGTGGAGGCTTTACGAATTCGGCACTTTCTTCTGTGTATTCGTCAAAATCGTCCTCTTCGTCAGTCATAATATCCTTTATTTTATCAAATAATCCCATCTTTTCATCCCCTAAATTTTAAAAATATTTTCTCGCTCCGAAAATAGCAGAGCCTACTCTTACAATGTTTGAACCCTCAAGTATAGCAGCCTCATAATCGGCGCTCATACCCATAGAGAGAGTTTGCATTTCAACACCGCTGATGTTCTTTTGCTGAAGTTCAACAAACTTGTCGTGCATTTTTGCAAAATACTTTCTTGCTTCAGCCTCATCACAAATCGGCGGAATGGTCATAAGACCTTTAACCTTAATATTGTCAAGTTCGCTTATTTGATATAGCAAATCTTCAAGTTCTTCAATATCGCATCCGCTCTTTGATTCTTCCTTGCCGATATTAACCTCAACAAGCACATTTGCGGTGTCGTCCGCTTTTTTAAATTCCTTGCTGATTTCTTTAGCAAGCTTTATCGAATCAACGGATTCTATCATATCAACTCTACCGGCAATGTACTTAACCTTATTGGTCTGCAAATGACCGATAATGTGCTTTTCCACTCCGTCAAGATGCAGTGTTTCAAGCTTTGAACAATATTCCTGAACACGGTTTTCGCCAATCAAATCGGCTCCCAAATCAAGCACAGGATTGATGTATTCGGGCTCAACCGTTTTTGTAACGCACATAAGTCTGACATCATTTTCGCTTCTGCCCGATTTTACGGCAGTTTCCATAACATCTTCTTTAATACGCTTGTAATTATCTATGCACGATTTTACACGCTCTTCATCAAGTATAAACTTTTCCATCTTTTAAGTCCTTTCCTTGAGTAATTATTTTATCATAAAGATGAATCGAATTCGTATTTGATTCATCATATTCTGCAAGAACATAATCGTCATCACTGTAAATAATATTGACTTCTCTGAATTTAATTTGGCTGGCAATAAGAACATACACGCCCTTTTTGCCGTTAACAACATGAAGTGCCTCGCTCGGAATTTTTATACCTTCGTATTTGTTTCGTCTGATTTCAATTTCAGCCTTGCGAAGCTTTGCTATATCGGCATCCATTTCATTAAGTTTAAGAACAAGAAGAGTTTCTTTTTGACCGAGCGAAACATCCGCTCCGCTAACAATTTCCGCCTTAAATTCTTTACTTGAATCGTCCTTTAATACTATATTTACATAATCGCCGTTTTCAAGATTTTTAACCGTATCGGTGCTCACAAGCGTTTGAACATACCATGTGTAGCTTGTTACAAGCTTTCCTACATTATCGGCGACATCCTTTGACTTGTCAACCGCACTGAGTGCCGATTTAAACTCTTTAACCGAAGTTTCCTCGGCTTTGTCAAAATCAATAATATTTTCGTATCCGTCGGTATAATTGCTGAACACGCCCGACTCGTCGGTTTTTATATACTTATCCGGCTTTGAAAACGAGCTGTAAGAATTACGCTTATCACGAAGGTTTTCGATTATTGACAGCAAATCGACATCCTCGCCGATAATAAGCTGACGACGGACAAGCACGGAATCAAGTTCCTGTGCGGTATCTCCTATTTTATTTCTGCACAATCCGTCGGCATAATTGATAACCTTTTGCTCAATATCCTCATTAATAGTTTCGAGGTTTGCGGACTGACCGACTGTTTGTGCTTCGAGTGTTTGATAATATTTTATTTGATTTGTAAGGTCGGTATATTTTGAATAATTTGCAGCCGCCTTTGATGACGAAAACTGCATTGCAACATTGCCTTTTACATTAATCTTATCTCCGTCCTCAAAACAAGGAACGGTAACGCCTGTTGCTGCTTTTTCAACAACGCTTTCATCACGAATAAAAAGTGCCTCGCTGCTAGCCTTGTCATACACAGTGCTTACGGTTGCAGTCTGTGTTTTGAGTTCGATATGAGTAACCTTATAAAACTGAATAACTACAAACAAAACTATCAAAACGACTACTGAAATAATAAGCCAATTACCTTTGTTTGCAGTAAAATTTTGTTTTTTCATACCGAACTCCTTTCTTTTATTTCAAATGATTTTTGGCAAGGTCAACCGCCTTTTTTACGAGTTCGTCCCTGCTCATTTCATCGGCATAAAGCCAATTTATATTTTCGTTCCGTCTGAACCAAGTAAGCTGTCGCTTGGCGTAACGGCGTGTTTCTCTTTTTAAATTCTCAGTCGCTTCATCAAGTGTTATTTTTCCGTCAATATACGGCTGAAGTTCCTTATGACCGATTGCCTGACGGGCGGTTAAACCCTGCTTGCCGAGCATTTGCCTTGCCTCATTTTCAAGCCCTGCTTCAAGCATCAAATCAACACGCTTGTTTATTCTGTCATAAAGCTTTTGCCTGTCCTTATATCCGATGCCGATATAAAGTGCATCATACGGACTGTCGATAAGCATTGAGTTTTCGTTTTGCTCGGTTTTTGATGTTCCCGACATACAAAGTTCAAGTGCCCTAATAACTCGTTTACGATTGTTTGGATGAATATCCTCTGCCGCATTCGCATCAAGTTTCAAGAGTCTTTCATAAAGTTCCTCGTTGCTTTTTTCGGCAAGTTCATTTCTTATTTCGGCATTTGAGCCGACCTCCGAAAAGCTGATGTTTTTCACAAGACTGTCAACAAAAAGCCCTGTGCCGCCTGCCACAATCGGCACTCTGCCTCTTGCGGTGATTTCATCAATCAGCACCTTTGCACGCTCAACAAAATCCACAACGGAAAAAGTTTGGTCCGCGTCAAGAAACTCAACAAGATGATGCACAACACCGTCCTGCTCCTCTTTGGTAGCGACTGCGGTTGCAATCGGCATATTTTTGTACACTTGCATTGAATCGGCAGAAATGATTTCACCGTCAACAGCCTTTGCAAGTTTCACCGCCAAATCGGTTTTGCCCGATGCCGTTGCACCGACAACGCAAATTATCTTTGTTTTTTTCATTACTGTATCCTGCCGAACTGTTTTTCTATGTCATATTTTGACAGCTTAATCATAACAGGTCTGCCGTGAGGACAATATCTGATGTTAGGATTTGAAAGAAGTTTTTTTACAAAAAGTTCCATCTCATACGGTGAGGTTTTGTCCCCTGCTTTGACAGCCGCCCTGCACGAAGTGGAATGGAATATCCAATCCATCTGTTCGGGTGTAATGTCTGTTTTGCCGTCAAGGAGCTTTGCCGCAGTTTCTTCAACCAAGCCGCTGACATCCTCGCCGTCCAAAATTGACGGACATTCACGAACCAAAACTGTTGAGTTGCCAAAATCCTCAACTGCAAATCCGCATTTTGAATACAAATCAAGATTTGAAAGAACAGCGTTGTATTCCTCTCTTGAAAGTCTTACTGCCACGGGTGACAGCAAAACCTGCGATGCAATTTGAGTTGAAGCTTTGAGTGCTTCAAAATTCATTCTTTCATGTGCGGCGTGCTTGTCTATCATATAGCAATCGCCGTCCATTTCGATGATGATATATGTTTTAAAAATCTCGCCGACAAGTCTGAAATCAGGCACTTCTACGCTTTGGGTCTTTTCCTGCTTTGGTAAAGGTTCCGACTGTTCCTGTGTTTCAGGCTCTTTGCTTGCCTGCTGTTCGTTTGATATAAAAGGTTTTGTGAATTTGTTTAAATCAAGTTTTGCGGTTGTTGTTGATTCCTCAACATAATTTTGTTCTTCCTCTGTTTTAGGTGATTTTTCACGCAAAACATCAGGAGCGGCAACCCTCCAAAAATCATCGGGATTACTTTCCTGTTTAAACTGAATTTGGGTCGGCACTTCTTCCTTTGGTTTGAAGAAATCAATCTTGCCGTTGACAGTTGTTTGAGTCGGTCGAGGTGCGGAAAAATGCGCTTCCTTTGGAGTATCGAGCATTTCAATAGCATTTTTCACTCCGTAATACACAAGTTCAAACACCGGCTTTTCGTTGGCAAATCTAACCTCTATTTTTGCCGGATGAACATTGACATCAACAAATGACGAATTGCACTCGATGTTGAGCACACAGCCGGGAAACTTGCCGACCATAATCGAATTACGATAAGCCTGTTCGAGTGCCGCCATAGCGGTTTGCGATTTTACAAGTCGGGAATTAATGAAGAAAAACTGCATTCCACGGCTTTTGCGTGACATTGACGGTTTTGTGACAAAACCGCTCACACGCATATTGTTAATCTCGTAATCAACAGGAATAAGCGAATTTGCAAATTCTCTGCCGAACACGGAATAAATTGTACTTTTTAAATCTCCGTTGCCCGATGTGATAAGCGTTTGCTTACCGTCACGGATAAATCTAAACGATATTTCAGGGTGGCTTACGGCAATTCGCTCAACCACACCTGCAACGGCATTTGCTTCGGTAACGTCCTTTTTTAGGAACTTCATTCTCGCCGGAGTGTTGAAGAAAATATCCGCAACAACAATCGTTGTGCCCACAGGACAACCTGCATCCGAAAAATCAAGTTCCTGACCGCCTGCAATTTCGTACCTTGTGCCGATTTCCTCATCTGCCGTGCGAGTGAGAAGCTGAACCTTGGCAACGGCAGAAATTGAAGCCATTGCTTCACCTCTAAAGCCGAGTGTTCCGATTTTGTCCAAATCGTCGCTGACTTTAATTTTTGAAGTAGCGTGAGAGATAAAAACCTTTTTTACCTCGCTTCGTGCTATGCCACAGCCGTCATCGGTTATACGGATATAAGTTGAACCGCCGTTTTTGATTTCGACAGTAATATTTTTTGCACCTGCGTCAACGGAGTTTTCAATCATTTCTTTAACTACCGAGGACGGACGCTCAACAACCTCGCCTGCTGCAATCAGCTGATATACTTCCTTTGGCAATATATTAATTTGAGGCATTTCGTCACATCCTTTCGGTACAAATTATCAACCCATAATTTCCTCTGCTTTTTTCTTGAGGTCGTAGAGGGTTTGCATTGCTTCAATCGGTGTCAGAGTGTTGACATCTGTCGCCTTGAGAAGCTCAAGTATTTCATCGGTGGATTTTGCCTTGAAGTTGAACTGAATTTCATCATCAGTCGGTTCTTCCTCGACAGCCTCCTCCGCCTTAAAATCAATTTCTATTTTATTAGCTTCAAGTTCTTTAAGAATTGCCTTTGCTCGCTTTGTGACCGCTGACGGAACACCTGCAAGTTTTGCAACCTCAATACCGAAGCTTTGGTCTGCACCGCCGTGAACAATTCTGCGAAGAAATGTAATGTCATCCCCACGCTTCTTAACGGCGATTGAATAGTTGTTTACACCGTTTAGCATACCCTCCATAGCAGTAAGCTCATGATAATGGGTTGCAAAAAGTGTTTTTGCTCCGATTTTCTTCACCACATATTCAAGCACGGCTCTTGCTATGCTCATACCGTCAAAGGTTGATGTGCCTCTGCCGATTTCATCAAGAATGATGAGCGATTTATCGGTAGCGTTCTTCAAAATTGTTGACACCTCGTTCATTTCCACCATAAAGGTTGACTGACCTGTTGCCAAGTCGTCCGAAGCACCGACTCTGGTAAATATTGCGTCACAGACAGAAACCCTTGCACTCCTTGCCGGAACAAAAGAACCAATCTGTGCCAAAAGGACAATAAGAGCGGTTTGACGCATATATGTTGATTTACCTGCCATATTAGGACCGGTAATTATTGAGCATTTGTTAGTTTTGCAATCAAGGAGTGTGTCGTTTGGAACAAACGGCGAATCGGTGAGCAGAGCCTCAACAACAGGGTGCCTGCCGTCCTTGATTTCGAGTGTGCCGTCCGTTGTAATCTGCGGACAGCAATAATTATTTTTGGCGGCTATCTCGGCAAGAGAAGCGACCGTGTCAAGAGTTGCAAGAGCCTTTGCGGTTCGCTGAATTCTCTCAACCTCGCCTGCAACCGTTGTTCTGACGGCACAGAAGGTTTCGTATTCAAGAGCAACGCATCTGTCCTTTGCACCGAGGACTTTGCCCTCAAGGTCTTTAAGCTCCTGAGTGATATATCTCTCGCAATTAGTAAGAGTTTGCTTTCTTATGTAAGTATCGGGAACGAGATTTTTGTACGAATTTGTAACTTCAATGAAGTAGCCGAAAACCTTGTTGTAGGAAACCTTGAGTTTTGGAATTCCCGTTGCTTCCTTTTCTCTGTTTTCAATTTCCGCAAGAACAGAAGCACCGCCCTGCATAATTGTGTGAAGTTCGTCTATTTCGGCATTATAGCCGTCTCTAATCATTCCGCCCTCACGCATAGAAAACGGAGGCTCGTCCACGATTGACGAATTGATAAGTTCATACACATCCTGCAATGTGTCTATATTATTATAAATCGACTTGAGCAATGCCGAATTTGCATTTTGCAAAAGTTCCTTGAGTGCCGGCAATCTTTCAACCGTTGCACAAAGCGAACGGAGTTCCTTTGCATTTGCCGTGCCGTATGCGATACGGCTCATAAGTCTTTCAATATCGTTAACTCCCGTGAGAAGTTCCTTGACCTCATCACGAAGCATCGGCTCGTCAACAAGTTCACCAACCGCATTCTGCCTTTTGCTGATTTGCGAAACGCTGATAAGCGGTCGTTCAAGCCATGAGCGAAGCATTCTTTTGCCCATTGCTGTTTTTGTGTTGTCGATAACCCACAAAAGGGAGTGACGCTTATCGCCTGTCATCATTGAGCGGGTGAGTTCAAGATTTCGCCTTGCGCTGATGTCAAGATTCATAAACTCGGTTTCTTCGTAAAACTCGATTTCCGACGGTGCTTCAAGCTCATCGGTTTTTCTGTTTTCACGGAGATAAGAAATTACCGCACCGAGTGCAGAAACCGCAGGCTTACTTTTGCCGAGACCGAGTGAGTCAATCTTGTCCTTATTCATTGTTTGCAAAATGAGATTTGTCGCATTGTCAAAATCAAAGCAACTGTCGTCAAGAACTTCAAGTTCAATATCAAGCCTTGACTTAACAAACTTTGCAACCTCGTCAAGCTCATTTGCAAGTGAGTTTACCAAAATTTCTTTTGGAGCATATGTAGAAAGCTGATTGTTGATTTTCTCTTGTTCATCGGTTTTGCCTATTGAAGTGATGTGAAACTCGCCCGTTGACACATCAACAAAGCAAACGCCCGTTTCGTTGTCGCCCTTGCACAGAGCACAAAGATAATTGTTCATCCCGTCATCAAGAATATTATTTTCAATAACCGTGCCGGGAGTGATGACTCTTACGACATCTCTTTTGACAAGTCCTTTCGCTTTTGCAGGGTCCTCGGTCTGTTCGCAGATTGCAACCTTGTAGCCGTATGAAACAAGTTTTGCAATGTAGCTGTCGGACGAATGAAACGGAACACCGCACATCGGTGCACGCTCGCCCTGACCGCAATCCTTACCTGTAAGAACAAGGTCAAGAACCTTTGACGCAATTTTTGCATCGTCAAAAAACATCTCATAAAAATCACCCAGACGGAAGAACAAAATAACGCCCGGATAATTCTTTTTTATTTCAAAATACTGAGCCATCATAGGAGAAAGCTTTTGTTCCTTTGCCATTTTGTTCACCGTCCTTACGCAATTTTTGAATCAGTAGTTATCGGAATAAATCCTAATTAGTGGCAACCGCCGCATGTGCAGCAGTCGTGTGTGCAATCGCTTGCAGGAATTTCGCATATTGCAGGGTCTTGTCCGTCAAAGAACAAACCGATCATTTGGCTGATGTACTGTGCCATCTGCTCCATTTGAGCGGCAGCTTCCGAATACTTTTTCATATTCTCGCCGTCCATAACCTTTGTGTAAAGGTCCTGATATTCCTTTTGGAGTTCTGCAATTCTGTCCTGAGAAGCTTCTTCACCCTTTTCAGCCTCTTGCTGATACTTAAGAGTGATAAGTTGCATTTCCTGCATTTGCTGCTGAAGTGCTTCGTCTGCATCGTTAACCTTTGCGGCAGCCTGAAGTGCCTCAAATCTTGGGTCAGCCTGAATTTCCTTGCCAAGCTCTCTAAGTGCTGATTCTAAACTCATAAGTCATTCCTTTCTAATTCACCCAACATAACATAGGTGAGCGGCTCTGTTACTTTTATTTTTTGGAAGGTTCCGATGAGCCCCTCGTCACCAACAAATTCTATAATCAAATTGCCGTCTGTTCTTGCGGCAAGATAATTATCACCTTGCTTGCCTTTTCCGTACACAAAGCATTTGAAAACCTTGCCTTTGTGAAGTGCCATTTGTTCGCCCGATATTCTCTCTTGGAGTGCAAGAAGTTCACGCATCCATTTTGACTTTTCCTCGTAAGGAACAGGGTCGTCCATTTCTGCGGCAGGAGTGCCTTTACGCGGCGAATAGATAAAGGTGAAAAGGCTTGTTGCCTTTATCTCTTCAACGAGCGACTTTGTGTCGCAAAATTCTTCATAGGTTTCACCCGGAAAGCCTACGATAATATCGCTTGTGATTGACAGTTCGTCACCCATAAGTTCCTTGGCATAGTTGATAAGTGACAAATACTTTTCTCTTGTGTAAGACCTATTCATAGCCTTGAGCACTCTGTCATTACCGCTTTGGAACGGCAAATGTAAATGAGTTGCAACCTTGTCGCACTCCGCCATCGTTTCGATAAGTTCTTTGGTGCAATCCTTTGGATGAGAAGTCATAAAGCGAATTCTGAAATCACCGTCAAGTTCATTAAGAGTACGAAGAAGCTGCGAAAATGTAACTCTCGGTTCCAAATCCTTGCCGTATGAATTTACATTTTGACCGAGAAGCGTAATTTCCTTGTAACCGTCATCGACAAGAGCCTTAAACTCTTTTACAACATCTTCAACTTCCCTGCTGCGTTCTCTGCCGCGAACATAAGGCACAATACAATACGAACAAAAATTATTGCATCCGTACATAATCGGAATCCAAGCCTTTTTGTCATTATCACGCTTAACGGGAATACCCTCTGCTATTACGCCGTCAACATCGGGAAGTTCAAATACTCTCCTGTTTTTTGTAAGTGCAGAATAAATGAGCTCAGGCACTTTATAAACAACATGTGTGCCGAAAACCAAATCAACAAACGGAAATGATTTTTTAATTTTTTCTGCGATATGCTGTTGTTGCATCATACAACCGCAAAGAGCGATTACAACATCCGGATTGGTAAGTTTGTACTTTTTCAAAGCTCCGACATTGCCAAACACTCTGTCCTCGGCGTGCTCTCTGACGGCACAGGTGTTGAAAATAATCAACTTTGCCTGTGTGCGTTCTTCTGTAAAACCGTAGCCCATAGCTTCAAGCATACCCTTGATATGCTCACTGTCTGCGACATTTTGCTGACAACCGTAGGTGACTACACATGCAAGAGGCTTTGATGAATATCTTTTTGAGGTAAGTTCATTCACCTTATGGGCAAACTGCCTTTGCACCTCTAATTCTTCATCCGATACTTTTTTGATTTTTGCAGGCATAGTTGCACCTCCTTGAAGTGATTTAAAAATACGGATAAACACAATAATCCATACTATTTGTTATTATAACAAATGGCAGTGTGTTATTCAATAATAAATTATAAAAATAATATAAAAATTATATATAAATAAACAGAAAATATTTTATATAACTTGTACATTGATTTTTATTGCGGTCAATGGTAAAATTAACAAGACCGAAAACAAAACAAAAGGTGAAAAATATGCTGAAAAAAAGAGGAGCGGGAGTACTGCTCCACATAAGTTCAATGCCGTCACCGTACGGCGTCGGTGTTTTGGACGAAAATGCCAAGCACTTTATAGACAGAATTGCCGATATGGGCTTTACCTATTGGCAGGTTTTGCCGTTTAATCCAACCGACAGTGCAAATTCTCCGTACTGTTCGCCGTCGGCATTTGCGGCAAATTATATCTACATCAATCCGCAAGGGCTCAGAGATATGGGGCTTATAACAGACGAAGATGTAAATCAAAATATTTATGACGGCACGCCGTACACAGCCGCATACGAATTTGCCCTTGAAAAGCGACTTGCAACGCTCAAAAAAGCATTTTTGAATGTCGGCGAAGAACTAGCCGCAGATATAAAGCAATTTGAAATTGACAATCCGTGGCTCACCGATTACGCCGTTTTTATGGCTGTAAAAGAGCAGGAAAACTTTAAGCCGTGGTGGGAATGGTCGAGTGAGCACGCATATTATTTTGAGTGCATAAAAAGCATTTACGACTACGAAGAAAGTGCCGCTTTTTGGAAATTTGTGCAATATGTTTTCTACAAACAGTGGGGCGAAATAAAAAAATACGCCAACAAAAAAGGCGTTGCCGTTATCGGGGATATGCCTATTTATGTGGCGATGGACAGCGTTGATGTTTGGTCAAATCTGCCTATGTTTTTGATTGACGAAAAAACACTCAAAGTAGAAAAAGTAGCCGGAGTTCCGCCCGATTATTTCAGCGAGGACGGTCAGCTTTGGGGCAATCCGATATACGATTGGAAAGCTATGAAAAAGGACGGCTACAACTGGTGGCTGTCACGACTTGAGCACAATTTCAAAATTTACGACACCGTAAGAATAGACCATTTCAGAGCCTTTGCATCATATTGGGAAATACCTGCCGACAGCAAAACGGCTAAGGTAGGCAAATGGATTGACGGACCTAAAATGGACTTTTTCAATAAGGTTTTTGAAAAATTCGGCAAAGAAGCACCTATCATTGCAGAAGACCTCGGAGTGTTTGGCGAGGATGTTGTAAAACTTCTCAAGGACACCGATTTTCCCGGTATGAAGGTTGTGCAATTCGGCTTTGACCCAAATTCCGATTCATCACATTTGCCGCACAACGCAGGTCAAAACAGCATAAATTATGTAGGCACTCACGACAACAACACAATCCTCGGTTGGCTGTGGGAAGCAAGCGAAGAAGAACGCCGATTTGCCCTTGAATACTGCCATTTTAAAGGCGACAATTGGGGCGAGGGCGGATACCAAAGTACCTCGTGCCGAGCAATTATTGAGGCGGTATGGCAGAGTGCATCAAATGTTGCAATCATTGCCTTGCAGGATATGTGCGGTTTTGGTTCTGACGCAAGAATGAACATTCCCGGTGTGCCTGAAAAGAACTGGAGATTTCGCACCACAAAGGAAACAATCGACAGTATTGACACCGATTATTTCAAGCACATAAATTCGCTTTACCGCAGAATGTATCCCGTATTTGACAAGGAAAATTAAACATAACAAAACGGAACTGTTAATATAGCAGTTCCGTTTTTTACTTACTAATCTTTAATTACGCAAAGCTTAACAGCCTTTGGCTCAACCTTAAATTCAACCTCGGAATAATGGAAGTTTTCACCGTCACAGTTACCGATAAGAGGTGAACCGTCCTCCATAAATACCTTGCCTGATTTTATGTAATAATTTGTGCAAACATCGCAAGTTTGTGCGTTAACCGTTCCTTTTGCATATTTAGGTACAAGACCCATTGCCTTTGAAAAAGACACTCCGTCAACAAGGCAAACATCAAGGAGTCCGTCATCAAGCACAGAATTCGGTGCAGGACAAAAGCTTCCGCCGTACCAACTTGCATTGCAAATTGCCATAAGAGCATAGTCTTTGTTGCTTTGCTCAACGGTAAATTCTCTGCCCGTTTCTTTGTCAACACAATCAAGTCTGTAAGAAATTGTATAATGAAGCGGTTTTGTAAGGACAGGAACAACCGCCACTTTGTAAGCATTATGGCCCAAAAACGGTACTTTTGCAGCGATTTTTCTGCCCATGGTTTCAACAAGAGTATCAAGACCGAACGACATAACATTTATACCTTTTTCGCCGTTATAATCAATAACATCAATAGGCATAATATCGTATTTGATTTTACCGCTGTAAAGACCGAAAGACTTGATTACATTTTCCACATTAATCTTTTTTGTATCATAAATCTTTTTTGCAAAATCATTGCCCATACCAAGCGGAAGAACCATCATAGGAGTATCCGTTCCGGCAAGTCCGTTAACAATTTCATGAATGGTTCCGTCACCGCCGCATGACACAACAACACAGTTTTTGCCATACTTTGCCGCATAATCGGCACTGATTGTTTTTGCTTCACCCGGCTTATGAGTTTCCTCAATTATCAATTCATCATCAATTTGACGAAATGCCGATTTAATTCTGTAAAAAAGTTTTTTCTTATCGTCATTGCCGGCGACGGGATTAACTATAAAAACATACTTCATATAAACTCATCCTCCTTTTCATCATAGGCGACAACTTATATTACCTGCGTACCGCCTACCGGACGAATAATAAGAACATGACAACTGCCCTCGCCGAATACACCCTCGATAGTTTTCTTGTAAGTATCAAGCATATCGTTAGGAACAAAAGCCTGAATTGTACCGGCAAATCCACCGCCGTGAACTCTCCAAGCACCCTTTCCGTCAAGAAGTTCCTTGCTGATTGCAAGTGCCAAAGAAAGTTTTTGCTCTGTTGGATTTTTTGGAGTATAAACATTTTGATTGAGCATAAATGATGAACGACCCGAATCAATAATAACCTGCTTGAAGCCCTCAAAATCGTTGTTTTCAAGGCATTCAACAGCTTTTTCTACTCTCTTGTTTTCATTGAAGAAATGAATTGCACGAAGAATTGCACGGTCGTTTACCCTGCCTGTAAGTTCAGGAAGTGCGGCAAAAAATTCCTCATAAGAAACCTCACGCAAAACATTTTTGCCGAGTGCCTGAGCAACAGATTCCATTTCTGTTCTTACTGCGGCATAATCATCTGTCAAATCCGAATGATTGCCGTGGGTGTCAACTATGCAAAGAGAATGTCCGGATTTTGAAAAGTCAAAATCAATCTTCTTAATAACAGGGTCTTTTACAGACTTAAAATCTATTGTAACAAAAGTGCCGACAGAAGAAGCCATTTGGTCAAGAAGTCCGCAAGGCTTGCCGAAAAATACATTTTCGCTGTACTGTGCAACCTTTGCAATCTCAACAGGGCTGATTTTTCCATCATTAAACATATATGACAAAACAGAGCCCAAAAGCACCTCAAATGCCGCAGAAGAAGAAAGACCCGAACCGCCCATAACATCACTTGCTGTGCAAGCATCAAAGCCGGCAACTGTGTAGCCAAGATTCTTAATTGTTGCGGCAACACCCTGTACGAGAGTTGTTGATGAGCCAAAATTAGCCTCATTTGGAACAAGGTCATTAAGGTCAACAACGTTCATTTTGTGGCCCTTTGATTTTACTCTGATAATATTATCATCATTTTTTGAAACAACGGCGATAGCGTCCAAATTGATTGAAGCGGCAAGAACCTTACCGTTGTTGTGGTCGGTGTGGTTACCGCAAACCTCGGTTCTGCCCGGAGCGGACATAATATTTACTTCTCTGTCATATCCAAACAATTCACCGAAATCATTGAGTGTTTCAACATAACGGGGTTTTTGGCTTTGAACAGCCTCATCTGTTACATAAACAGCCTTTAGGTTTTCATCATAAGTGCCGTCATTGATAGCGGCAATGAGTTCGTTAACGTTCATAATTAAAATTCCTCTTTTAAATTTTATAATACTATTTTATACTTATCTTTTTCGCTGTAAATCAAGAGCGTTTGAGTCATCTGCCGTGACCTTACACCGTAAAAGATATTAAATATTAATGTTGAAAATCCGCTGAACGCAACTATTATCATAAGCGTTGTTATGAAAGTTACGGAAAACGGGTTTGTATATGATGTGCCGAGCTTTGTATAAATAAACAATCTCGGAGCAAATCCAAGCATACTCAAAAGCGAATAATACACAAAATCATACCGCATTGAGCCGTAATACTTTGACACCATACCGACAGGAATAATCGGCACAAGTCGGGTAACCGCAAGCACATAAGGATTGCCGTTGCCCTTAAAATGAATCCAATCCCTGACAAATCGCAGATTGTCAATATTAAGAATCATACCGGTCCATCCGCCGCCCAAAAATGTGCCCTCAACATACTTAACCGTGAAGAAAAAGAAGATAAACACGGCATTGAGTGCCAGAGCGGGGCCGAGCGGAAACACCATACCGGATATTACGCACAGTGCCGACAGCGGAATGGGAAGCTGGCATTTTGCAATATAAAGTGCAAAAATACACAGTATAATTTCCACAGGAGTTTCAAGCCTTGCAACCGCGTCATCTATCCTTTTAAGCAGATTTATAAGCACTTCAAATCTTTGTTCAAGGGTTTCGTGTTCATAAAGAGCTACACCCAAAAGCACAAGTGCGATAACTGTCACGGCAAGTATCAAAAACGATGTGAAGCCCGTGCGGTGACGCTTTGTTTGTTTCATCAAATCATACCAATACTTTGTTATTTTCCTTCGTAATAATTACCGAGGAATGAAAATTCAGGCAATTCGTCCGACAGAGCACAAAGCAAATCAAGCGTTTGCTCATCTCTGACCGAGCCTAAAATATCAACATAAAAATAATAGTCAAATTTACCGTTTGCAACAGGTCGTGATTCCAATTTTGTAAGGTTAAGACCGGTCATTGAAAATCTGCCGAGCACTCTGTAAAGCGAACCCGTACGGTGAGGTGCGGAGAAAATAAGCGAAATTTTTTCGGCATCATCATCAATAACAAGTTCCTTTGAAATCACGATAAAGCGAGTAGTGTTGTTTGTAACATTTTGAATACCTTTGCGGATAATCCTAAGTCCGTATTTTTTAGCCGCACTTTCACTGCAAATTGCGGCAATATTATTCTTGTCGCTTTCAGCCACAAACTTTGCCGCAGCAGCTGTATTACTAAAATTAATACCCGTAAAGTCAAAATGTTTAAGGAATATATTACACTGACTGAGTGCCTGCGGATGCGAATAAACATCATCGATATTTTCAAATTCAACATCCGGCTTTGCACAAAGGCAATGGTCCACCCTTAAATCATATGCACCGACAATGAAGAATTTGTACTTCATAATCAAATCATAAGATTCATGCACCGAACCTGCGGTTGAATTTTCTACGGGAATAATACCGTAACGGGCCTTGTTTTGGTTAACAGCCTCAAAGACATCCTCAAACTGCTTGTGAAAAATTATAGGAGAATCCGGGAACAATGCCTCTGCGGTTTTGCCGCTGTATGCCCCCTGAACGCCCTGACATGCGATAGGCTCACCGTGTGCGGTTAAATTTTTGCCGTTCTTAGCCGAATTAATCAGCGTGCGAAGTTCATCGCCTCCGCCGATAATTTTGTGTTGAAGTGCTCTTGAAGCGTCCATAATAACCGAAAATACGGTTTTCATCGCCTCACCCTGCTCGCCGCATTTTGAAGCAACATCATCAAGTATTTCAAGCTCCCTTTTCTCATTGAGAACAGGAATTCCGTTTTTCACCTTATATTCGGCAACCTGACGGGAAATATCCATCCTTTTGAGCAAAAGAGGGATAAGTTCGTCATCCAATTTATCAATTTCGTTTCTTAATTCCAACAAATCCATTAAAAGTATTTCCTTTTTTACATCATTAAATCGAGCAGACCGATTGCAACCGCAGCCTCAACAACAGGTACTGCACGAGGCACAATGCAAGGGTCGTGTCTGCCTTTAATCTCAAGCTCGGCATTTTCCATAGTTTGAAGATTAACACTTTTTTGCTTTGAAGCGATTGACGGAGTTGGCTTGATTGCAACGGACACCACGATAGGTGCACCGTCGGTCATACCGCCCAAAACACCGCCGTTATTATTTGAAAGAGTGGCAACTTTGCCATCCTTAATTTCATATTCATCATTAACATTTGATGCGTTTTTATCGGCAAAATCAAATCCCAAGCCAAACTGAACACCCTTTACAGCCGGAATACCGAAAATAAGTGAGGCAAGCTTGCTTTCCACCGTATCAAAAATATTTGCACCGACGCCTACGGGAAGTCCCACGGCAAAGCATTCAACAACACCGCCCACGCTGTCAAGGCTAAGTTTTGCCTTTTCAACATCGGCACGCATTTTTTCTTCAACGCTCTCATCAATAACGGAAAAAGTTTTTGACGAAAGTTCACACAGCATATCGGCACTTATATTGTTATAATCAACCGCAGCGTCGCAAACCGAACCGATTTGTCTGATGTGAGCACCAACGGCAATTCCCTTTTCGGCAAGGATTTGCTTTGCAACCGCACCTGCAAAAACAATAGGTGCAGTAAGTCTGCCGCTGAAATGTCCGCCGCCGCGAATATCGTTAAATCCGTTGTATTTAACATAAGCGGGATAATCGCTGTGACTCGGACGGGGAACGGTCATCAAATTTGAATAATCGCCGCTTTTTGTATTTGTGTTTTCAATCACCATGGCGAGCGGCGCACCCGTTGTAACGCCGTCAAGAACGCCCGACAAAATGTGCGGAATATCCTTTTCAAGCCTCGGAGTTGCGGTTTTATCCTTACCCGGAGCACGGCGTGACATATCTTTGTATATTTTGTCTGTATCAAGCTTAACGCCCGACGGAAGTCCGTCGATAACACAGCCGATAGCTTCACCGTGACTTTCGCCGAACACGGAAATTTTAATATTATCACCTATCGATGAAGACATTTGCGTTACCTCCGATACTGTTAAAATCATTGAAAAAGTCGGGATACGACTTATTTATACTTTGTGCGTCATCAATTGTTGAAAGACCGTCAACACCGGTAGCGGCAACCGTCATAGCCATAACAATTCTGTGATCGTTAAAGCCTTTCATATTTGCCGCATGGAGGGTGCTGCCGAGAATTTCCATACCGTCGTCAGTTTCTTCAACCTCTGCACCGAGTTTTTTAAGATTATACACTATGCTTTCTATTCTGTCCGACTCCTTATACCTGAGCCGTTGGGCACCCGTAATAACGGTTTTTCCGCTTGCATAAATGCCTGCAACGGCAAGTGACGGAACCATATCCGGAATGTCCGTTGCATTTATTTCTATGCCGTGAAGCTGTGATTTTTTTACAACAACGCTGTCATTATTGACAGTAACATCTGCACCGAATTTTTTAAGAATATCGGCAATTTTCTTGTCACCCTGCGTGCTGTTGACATCAAGTCCCGTAAGAGTAACATCACCGAAAAGTGCACCTGCAACCATAAAAAACGCCGCCTGCGACCAATCTGCCTCAACCGTGTAATCACGCTTTTTGTAAATTTGATTACCCGGAATAAAATACGAATTTTCTCTTTCTTCAACCTTAACGCCGAAGTCCGCCATAACCTTGACGGTCATATCAACATAAGGCTTAGACTGAAGTTCTGTTGTAAGAACAATCTCGCTGTCGCCGTCAAGAATCGGCAATGCAAGAAGCAATCCCGTAATATACTGCGAGCTGACATTCCCTGCAATTTCAAACCTGCCGGGCGTAAGTTTTCCGCTGACTGTAAGCGGCAAAGTTCCCGTGCAATCACACTTTACACCGTGTTCGGGAAGCAGGCGAAGATAGTCACCGATAGGTCGCTCCGGAAGCTTACCCCTGCCGACAAATTTTACCCTTTTGCCAAGCGCCGCCGCAACGGGAATCATAAATCTCAGCGTCGAGCCGGACTCTATGCAGTCGGCAATCGGCTTGTCGCCTTTAAGTGCCGATATAACGCCCAGAGTAGCCTGCATATCCTTTGAATCTATAAGCGGAGACACATTGCCGCCCCCTGCCAAAAACGAGCAAATAAGTGCTCTGTGAGCCGCTGATTTTGACGGAGGAACCTGCACCGTTCCGCTGATATTCGATTTTTGTATTTTTGCTATTCTCATTATTTCAAACCGAAGAATTTCGGTATATCCTCATTCTTAATTTTCTGCGTAAACGACTCGCCGATTTTGCTCAAAAGCACAAAGTTGATTGAATCCGCCGTACGCTTTTTGTCGGCGTTCATACAAACGATGATGTCGTGCAAATCGTTGCTGTCCTCGGTCATAAGATTGTACTTTTTGAGCACATTGGCAATACGCTCAGAAGTGCCTTTTTCGGTAATTCCGTTTGCTTCACCGGCTTTTGTAATCATTACCATACCGATGCCGACAGCCTCACCGTGCGAAATCGTTGTGAAATTGTGCAATTTTTCAATAGCATGACCCGAAGTGTGGCCGAAATTGAGAAGTGCTCTTTCGCCGTGTTCCTTTTCGTCACGCTCAACAACACCCGCTTTTATGCTGACGCATTCAAAAATAATGTCATCGATTATGTCCTTGGCATTTTGATTTTCCGTTTTTTCAAACAACGAAGCGGATTTTATACAGCCCGTCTTGATAACCTCTGCCATACCGTCCGAGAAAAAGTGCGGCGTCAAGGTGTCAAGCGTGTTAGGGTCAATAAGGACCAGAACGGGTTGATGGAACGCTCCGCAAAGATTTTTGCCTTGAGGCAAATCAACCGCTGTTTTTCCGCCCACGGACGAATCCACCTGAGCAAGAAGCGATGTCGGAATTTGAACAAAATCAATACCCCTAAGGTAAATTGCGGCGGCAAATCCTGCCATATCTCCGCAAACGCCGCCGCCGAGAGCAACAACAAGGTCGTTTCTTGTAAGCCCGTTTTCTGCCATAAATTCCACCATGGAAATTACCGTGGCTGTGGTTTTGGACTCCTCACCTGCATCAAAAACATAGGTACAAACATCGTAGCCGACTGCTTTCAACTGTTCTTCAACGGTGTTGCCGTAAATTTTGTAAACATTGGTGTCGCTTATCAGGCAAACCTTTGCCGCGTTTGACACCTCTTTGATATATTTTCCGCATGAGGACATCAAGCCTTTTTCGATAAAAATATTGTACCCCTTGCCTACATTTACATTGAGTGTTTTCATTATCCGATTTCTTCCTTAATCTTATTCGCTCTGTTCATCAAATCCTTGAGCGCCGGGGAATCCTCATTTACGATGTTATACTTAAACTGCATAAGGTTTGATACAAGGTCGTCAATTTCCTTAACAAGTGCTTCTTTGTTGTCGATAAAGAGGTCTGCCCACATATCCGCATTGATTCGTGCAACTCGTGACACATCACGGTACGAGCCTGCCGAATATCCTGCGTGTGACGGAGCAAGAGGAGAAAGCACGTATGAGCACGCAAGCACATGAGCAATCTGCGAAGTGAACGCAATCATTTCGTCGTGATGTTCGGGAGTTGTTACAACGGTTCTTGCAAAGCCCATACTTTCGGCAAGACCGACAAGTGCGTCAACCTTATTACGAGGCGTGCCGTCAACCGGCGTCACAATAAAACTTGCTTTGTCGTACAAATTGTCAAGGCTGTTGTCGTATCCGCCGACTTCCCTGCCTGCCATCGGGTGAGCACCGATAAAGTAAAAATCAAGTTTTTCCTTTTCCATAGCACGGCAAATTTTTGTTTTGATGCCGCAGGAATCGGTTACAACGCTGTCTTTTTTAAAGCTGTTTTTGTGCTCCAAAATAAAAGGAACAATGGCTTCCGGATAAAAATTAACAAAAGTGATGTCGGCTTCCGCCATAAGGGAGTCAATATCGCCCGTTTTGTCGATAACACCGTCACGAAGAGCCTTTTCTGTAACGGATTCCGTTCTGTTCCAGCCGAGGACGGTGTGGTTGGTATTCTTTTTTAGGGTCTTTGCCAAACTGGCACCGATAAGACCCAAACCGCAAATTAAAACGTTCATTAGTTTGTCATCCTGTTATACATAAAAATACATATTAATATTAACTTATATAAGACCCAATGTCAAATTATATGCGAATAATGTAATAAATTGTTAACAAAGGCAAGATGAAACGAATATTGTAATTGAACAAAAAAAGAGCCGTGGATTTCTCCACAGCTCTTTTGTAATTTTTTATTCACCGTCGCCGATTAAATTATCGTAGGTATCGTCCTTGTTAAGGTCGTTCTTACCGTTTTCTTCAGGTGTTGATGTAGTTATTGTACTACCCGACAACGAATATTTCCTGATTTCTAATTCAGGCTCAGAATAAAATTTCTTCATTACTTTTACCTCCTTAGAAAATCTTAAAATGTATCTGTTGTGTTTGTAGGCATTGTTACCGGTGAATACTCGGTTACGAGCGTGCCGTCAGCTTTTCTGTAAGTAAAGTAAGCTTTCCATTGAAGACCTACTTCAGAAACCGACTCGCCTGCAAGATCAGATGTTTTAATCGAGATAACAAACTGGTTACCGCTTGTTGTGTAGTTTGACTTAAGTCTGTTTACACCGTTCTTTCCGGCATTGGCAAGTTTAAGGTCGCTGCCGTCGCCTTGAACAGCACCGTTTTTGTTGATCTTCAACAAAAGACCCTTTTCAACCATTTCGCAACCTTGAGGAAGAACGAATTGAGAAATGATAGATGCCTTTGTGCCCTGAGCAATAACAAGATCTGACTTTGTATCAACTCTTGCACCGTCTTCGTTGCCCGGTTCTGTAATGACACCCTTTTGGATAGCATCTCTGTAAGTTGGCTCATCAAGAGGAATAAGAAGTGCATCTTCGTGAACACGGAAAGAATAATCTGTACCGTATGCTACAACCTTACCCTTTGTAACAGCTGCGGCTGCAGGGTCCCAGGCTCTCTTATCAGCCTCTGTACCAAAGAGGTATCCTCCGTCACCAGGCGAATTAGCACAAGAATGATTGAACCAATCTTCCAAATCATCTGCACAAACCTGAACCCAAGCATATACTTCAGGAGTACCACCTTCAAGATATCTACCTGCATCTTTGACTTCATATGAATTTGATTCGTTTCCTCTGTTTACAGTGTAATGTAAATCATATCCGTAGTAGCCTTCGCCGTCCTTTTGACCGCGAGTAAATACTACTTCATCATTGTATCTAAGCTGTTCAACCTTAAATTTGTAGTCATAACCGTATGATGTATCACACACATATACCGTATATGCTGTTTCATTTGAGAAGTCATATACAAGTGTGATATAGGTGTTGTCAGTGATTGTAACTGTTTCGCCGGCTTTCATTGTCTTGCCGTTTACCTCGAATGAATTAAAGGTATAATACGGAAGTTTTGGTGCTTTCGAAGCATCAAGAGTAACAACTGTGCCCGAAGCAACATAATCTGTTGCAACGATAGACGAGTTAACACCGTTTACATATGAAATCTTGCATTGATTTGAAGATGATGAAGCACTCTTTGTTGTGAGAGTTGTTTCACCTCTTACAATAAATGTAAGTTCATCTGTTGTTGTATAAAGTTTCTTTGCTACAGTTGCAGACGGTGATTTCATTTCATAATACCAGTCTACAACAGGCTTATCAGTAAGTGAAACTGTAACCTCTGTACCGTAAGCATATGTGCCCTTTGTGTATGACTGATTTTCGTCACCGTTTGGAACAATCTTTACGGTATAAGTCTTAAGTTGAAGACCCTCAAGAGCATTCTTGACTGCATTGTCGCAATCTGTTTGATCTGCGAAAACTTTTGTTGTAATGTTTACGCCTCTGACATTTACAACCTCTGTTTCCTTAAGTGCATCAAGAGCAGCTTTTCTTGCATCTTGGTCGTAAGCGTCAGGGTCGGTTCTGCTTTCGTTGTCTTTCTTGCATCCTTCAAGAGCGGTGGTGTCAGCAGTACTTTCTTTAAGAAGTGACTTAAAGCCTTCAATTGCAGTCTTTTCAGCATTTACAGCATTTACAACCTCAGTTTCGTCTGTATAGTGCTTTGCTTGCTCTACGGTTGACATATTAAGATATGTCAATGCGTTAAGCTTATCTCTCAATTCTTCAACCGAAGCCTTTGAATACTTGTTTTGTGCAATTGAATTTACAAGTGTTTCAGCTGCATTCTTAAGAGGAGTAAAGTTGATTTGATAAACAAGAGCATTAAACGCTTCTGTAAGTGCTGTTGCGTATGCGTCAACCTTTGACTGTTCTGATGCAGCAACATCGGTGATGTTGAGGTCGCTGAAATCACCTTGATACTGAGCAAGTGCATCTCTATATGCTTTGTCGAACGCAGTCCAGCTTGATGCCTTTACTTTTGCTTGGTCATTTTCATATGCGTTCTTTGTAGCTGCAAGTGCTTCCTTAAGCTTGGTGTTGTTAGCAGCCTTCTTAAGGTTCTTTCTTGCATTCCAAAGTGTTGTATATCTATTGTCACATTTCCTTAAAATATCACTATACGACATCTCGTTATAGTTGAAATTTTCATTTGCCGCTCTTGTAGCATCAATGAGAGTTTTCCAAGAAGATGTTGTATATTGATTTGATGTTGCAAGGAAGTCTTTAGCTGTACATTGTGCAATAAGGTCAAACAAAGGAACAACATTTACAAAGCTGATGTTAAAGTTGTACTTTGCTCTTTCAAAGCCATAGCCTGCCCATGTAACAACATTTGTAGGAGCGTACTTCCAAAAGTATACAACGCCGAAATATGCATTTGTACTTGCAAGGTCAAGTCGTTTTGACATTGATGACGGAGTTGTTTTTTCGGAAAGTATATATGCGTCCGGGTCAACTGTAAGCTTTGTCTTTGTATCAAATTCTGTCCAGCCGTTCTTTGCATAAATACCGCCGTACGGTTGACTTGCATGATTGTCTGTTACGCCGAGTTCTGTTACAAAGTTGTGAGACGGATCGGTAATATAATTACCTTGCGAGTCAATGCCGAGTGCCTTACCTGTTGACTTAGTTACGGTAATATTATCAATTTCCATTTTTATACCGGCACTAAGATTAAGCTGTGCTTTATAATCATCAATTTTATCGGCGCCGATAGCATTGTTTTTAGGCCAGCCCGTACCGGCTGTTGATGTTGAGCTTAACTCACCTGACTGCACCTTACTTGCATCAAGGATGAGGGCGTCAACGCAAGATTCAAAGTCTGTACCTTTTTGCTTATTATACGAACCCCATCTTGATGTAGGAAGATAATACTCAAACTTTTCAGGCTTTGTCTTGAACAAAATAGAATTTGTTGTGTATTCCCAATAGAACTTATATTGGTCGCCTCTTGCAGATGACTGGAATTCGGTCTTGTAATTTGAGCCCTTATTTGCCGGCTGACCGTTTGGAATAAGTCTGAAAGCTGCGGCAAGGTTTGTAAATCCGTCTACTACATTATTAACAACGGTTGTATAGTTTGTAATTGCGTTTTCAACAATATCTGCAACTCTACCGTCGAATGTAACGATGCTGTCCTTATAAGTGTTTGCAGAGTTTACTGCGTCTTGGAGAACAACATAGTTGCCGTACTTTTCGTTTGCATCGGAAGTGTTATAGGTTTCTGCCTTTGCCAATGCTGTTGTCAACGAATAGCCCGATGTTGTTTCATGGTCAAAATTGATTTCTGCCTTTACAATTTCCGCACAAAGCTGCTCAACATAATTGTCTACCTTTGCTTGGTTTGCGTCGTTCAAATCAATTTTTTCTGTATCAAAGCCGTAGTTTTCTTCAGAAACCCAGATTTCCGTCTTAATCTCTTTAACAAGAGCCTCGAGTGCTGCGGCATCTACTGTACCTGTCTTAAAGTATGTTGCATTGTGGATAAGAGCATCTGCATTGTTGATTGCTATTTCGAGAGTTTCTGTATTAACAACCTTACGAAGCATACCGGTTTTAAGGTTTTCCTTAGCAAGGTTAAGAGGTTCAATATACTGCTCTGCATCTGCCATTACCAAATCATTGGTGTAGAGATTGTAGAAGTAATTGATAGCATTCTTATATGCTGTATCAAAAGGATCCCAAACTTCTTTGGTATACTTTTCGTAATTATCATTGCCTGCGGTGTAAATCTTCTTTGCACTTGAGATTGCTGACTTTAACTGTGCATAAGAAACTGCACCTGTATCTGCCACAGGAGTTGCGGATTTCAAAATGCCGTTCATGCAATTCATGATAGTTTTACCGGATTGAGAAATCGTGCTGATTGTGATAGCATCGATATTTGCATATGTTGCATATTCTGTTGCTGTATCAAATGCAGTAATAAGAGTTTCCAAGCCGTTTTGTCTGTAATTGGAAACATCTGCAAGGTAAGCAAGCTTTGTGCTGTCTTTAATAGCATCTACAAGACCCTTATAGTTAACAACAGTAATTCTCTTCTGTGAGTGAGCTGTTGTTTGTTTAGAATAATTGTAGCCGTACATACTTTGGTCTACTGCAGAATTATAAGTGTCTGAGCTACCACCGTACCAAGCCCAATACTTACCGACTTCGGCATAACCTGTGTTTGCACCGTTAAACTTGATTTGATCATTGTGAACTTGGAATGCAGCAGCATATGCGTTCCACCATCCTCCAAGTGAATATCCAAGATTAGCCGATACTGTTGAATACTCATTTGAAACTTCGGTACCTACATAATTTGTACCGTTATTACGGCAAGCATTAAAGTCAAGGTGATTCAATCCTTTACCTGAACCGTCGCCGCCCTTCCATGTATCAGCCTGCTTGGTTGTAAATGTTGAACGACCTTTGAAGGAAGGGTCATTACCCGGCTTAGTTTTTGCATATGTTTTATTTGTAATATCATTTACATTAAGCTGCTGTGCAGGATATACTTGATAAACATATCTGTTCTTGTTTACATCTTTTTTTGCCATAAACATAATCGGCATAATTGCACTTGATGTACCGTCATAAAGAAGAACAGTGTTTGGATAGTAAACCTGAACATAAGTATCTCCGGCTTTATCAAACTCAATAGCCATACCCGAAGAATCGCCGCCGTTTTTATTATAATTCTTACCAACACAATCCTCGGTATAAATAATGTTATTATAATAAGTATATTCAGTTGTATTATTAACAGTAAGCTGACCCTTATCATTTGTAAATGTCGGTTGCTTTGACTTATACTGACCTGTTACCTCGTCTACCCAAGGCTCCATAGAAGCCGACTTTGAAGCAAGGTCCTCTGAAGCGGTATTAAGTTCTGCCTCTGTAGGAGCATCGTGGCCGCCGTAAGCGAATGCGTCACGATAGCGAACAGCCTTTAAGTATGCCTGATAAGCAGGAAGCATATTTTTGTAAACAAGGCCGTCTGTACCAACCTTAGCCATCTTCTGCTCATAAGCTGAAATCTGTGCATCGATACCTGCTACGCCCGGAATAACTTCAACCTCTTCGCTGTATGTAGCCGTAATGCTCGGCGTGCTTGCCGTAACATAAATATCGGACCAAGGTTTTCCGTCAGGAGAAGCCGCAGAGCACATAACCATAATTGTTACATACTTAAGTTTTTGTGAAACTGCAAAGTTTACAGCATCCTTAACATCTACCGTTACTGTACCGCCGTTAGTGATTTCACTTCTTGCAATGTCCCTAATCTTTGTAAGACCGTAATAACTTGTTGCATTTGCAATGTGATTGGAGCCTGAGAAAACACTACCCGGTCCATTGGTGCTTGCACCTGTGTAGTTATCCGCAGCATTGTTTGTTGAATAGTAAACACTGAGCGAAAGGCCTGTATCAGTTTCGCCTGCGAAAGCAGAAGATTGAAAATTGATGTCAAACGGTGCACTGGTAAATTCACCGGTTGCCTTTGAAAAATCGGATGTGTCGTACTGCCAATAACCGATTGAGAAAGAGTCGTCTGTGCTGTCGTTAACGATTTCGTAATAAGAGTCATGCCAACGACCTTTGTCAGTGCAAACCAAACCCGTTCTCACGTTTTTAGCAGTAACCGTTTTGTTTACTACAACGTTGTCGGTTGTCGAGTCAGCCAATGCTGTAAGCGGCAATGAGGTAGCAATCATAAGCACTGCCATCAAACAAGCAATTGACCTTTTGAATAGTCTTTTAACCATTTAAAAAACCTCCCTTAGATTTAACGGATTATGTAGATAGGTACAGTTTATACATAATACCATTATTTAATTCTCTTAAATAATAGCATATATTATATAAAATATCAAGAGAAAAATTAACTTTTTTAACAATTTGTAAATTTTTTAGCAAATGCCCTATTTATGCGGTTTTCGGCGTGTATTCTTGAAAAATTTTGAAAATTTTTCTGAAAATTTTTCTGTGATTTGTTATTTTTGTCAATTCATTATATGCAAACACGCAACAAAAATGTTATTGATTTTTATATATTATATACATTTATATTGGAGTGTGTTGCAGAATATTGCAATATAACCGTGTTCGACGACGGGAGGATGGTATCCTCACCTACGATATTCATTATTTTGTATATTTATGCGTGATTTGTTGTAAATGTATACATGTAACGGCAGATTTTTGCAATTTTATTTGTATTTTTATGCAGAAATTTGCAAAAAGGGGTTGCAATATAAATACGAAGTGATATAATAGTGACAGTTAGAAAAAACGGAGCCGCAAAGGCGGCATAAAGGAGTTTATATTATGGACAAGAAAGACATCAAAAAAGTTGTTCTCGCATACAGCGGCGGACTTGATACATCAATCATCATTCCTTGGCTCAAGGAAAACTACAACAACTGCGAAGTTATCGCAGTAAGCGGTGATGTAGGACAGGGCACGGAGCTTGACGGACTTGAAGAAAAGGCACTTGCAACAGGTGCATCAAAGCTTTACATCCTCGACCTCAAAAAGGAATATGTTGAAGATTACATTTGGCCTTGCCTCAAAGCAGGTGCAGAATACGAAAACTATCTTCTCGGCACATCGCACGCTCGTCCTTGCATTGCAAAGGCACTTGCAGAAGTAGCCAAGAAAGAGGGGGCAGACGCTATCTGCCACGGTTGCACAGGCAAGGGCAACGACCAAGTTCGTTTTGAACTTACACTCAAGGCATTTGCACCTGAGATGGAAATCATTGCACCATGGCGTGAGTGGGACATCGTATCCCGTGAGCAGGAAATCGAATATGCAGAGGCACACAACATTCCGCTCAAGATAAACCGTGAAACAAACTATTCAAAGGACAAGAACGTATGGCACCTCAGCCACGAAGGACTTGACCTTGAGGACCCGGCAAACGAGCCGCAATACAACAAGAAAGGCTTCCTTGAACTCGGCGTATCGCCTGAGCAGGCACCTGACGAGCCTACATATCTTACACTTCACTTTGAAAAAGGTGTTCCGACAGCTATTGACGGCAAAGAAATGGGTGCACTTGAAATCGTTGAAAAGCTCAACGAAGTCGGCGGCAAGAACGGCATCGGTCTTCTTGACATTGTTGAAAACCGTCTTGTAGGTATGAAATCCCGTGGTGTATATGAAACTCCGGGCGGCGAAATCCTTTACAAGGCTCACGAAATGCTTGAAACAATCACTCTTGACAAGGAAACACAGCACTACAAGAAGCTCATCGCTCAAAAGTTTGGTGAGCTTGTATACAACGGTCAATGGTTTACTCCTCTTCGTGAAGCGCTTTCGGCTTTTGTTGACGAAACACAAAAGACTGTTACCGGTGATGTAAAAGTTAAGCTTTACAAGGGCAATGTTATCAACGCAGGTATCACATCACCATACACACTTTACGATGAAAATGTTGCATCATTCGGTGATGACGGCGGTGCATACAATCAGGCAGACGCCGCAGGCTTTATCAACCTCTTTGGTCTTTCAATCAAAGTTAAGGCATTGCTTGACCAAAACAGGGACAACAAGTAAGACAATCCCTCTTTACACAAGGGAGTAATAATATCAACTCTGTTTGACAATACAAATGTTATATATTATAATTAGGGCGGTTAGTAAATGACCGTCCTAAACTTTTAATGAGGTACTTATATGGCACAATTATGGAAGGGCAGGTTCAAGAAAGAGCTTGCCAAAGAAACCAACGACTTTAACTCATCCATCGGCTTTGACTGCCGTATGTTTGAGCAGGATATTAAAGGCTCGATTGCACACGCAACAATGCTTGGTGCAACGGGAATTATCGACAAGAGCGAAAGCGACAAAATCGTTGACGGCTTAAACGATATACTGAATGACATCAAAAGCGGCAAGCTTAGCATAGATATGGAAGCCGAGGACATCCACACATTTGTTGAGGGCGAACTCACGGCAAGGCTGGGACAAACGGGCAAGCGACTTCACACCGCACGCTCAAGAAACGACCAGGTTGCACTTGACATTCGCCTTACTCTCCGTGACGAGATTGACGAAATCATTGCAAAACTCAAAGGTCTTGTAACCGTTCTTTGCAACAAGGCGGAGGAGCACAGCAAAACGATTATGCCGGGCTACACACATCTTCAAAGAGCACAGCCAATCACATTCGGTCATCATTTGATGGCGTACTGTGCAATGATTTTGCGTGACATTGACCGCCTCGGCGATGTTAAAAAGAGAATGAACATCTGCCCGCTCGGTTCGGGTGCTCTTGCAGGCACAACCTATCCGCTTGACAGAAATATGGTTGCGGATTTGCTCGGATTTGATGACATTACATACAATTCGCTTGACGGCGTATCGGACAGAGATTTTTGCATTGAACTTGCAAGTGCACTTTCGCTTGTAATGGTGCACCTTTCACGCTTCAGCGAAGAAATCATTATGTGGTGCAGTTGGGAGTTTAAATTTGTTGAGCTTGACGACGCATTTTCAACAGGCTCATCAATTATGCCGCAAAAGAAAAACCCTGATATTGCAGAACTTGTAAGAGGCAAGAGCGGACGGGTTTTCGGCGACCTCACTACCCTGCTCACCGTTATGAAAGGCATTGCTCTTGCATACAACAAAGATATGCAGGAGGACAAAGAAGCTATATTTGACGCTGTTGACACGGTGAAAATGTGCCTCAACGCATTTACTCCGATGATTGACACAATGACTGTGCTCAAGGACAATATGCGAAATGCAGCGGCAAAGGGATTCATCAACGCTACGGACTGTGCGGATTATCTTGTCGGCAAGGGTTTGCCGTTCAGAGATGCGTACAAGTGCACAGGCGAACTTGTTGCACTTTGCATAGACAAGGGGCTTACGCTTGAAACGCTTCCGCTTGAAGAATATCAAAAGATTTGCGACCTCTTTGATGACGAGGTTTACACAGCGATTAATCTTGAAAAATGCGTAAAAGACAGAAAGGTTGCAGGCTCTCCGTGCCCTGAAAATGTTTTGGCACAGGTTAAAGCCGCAAGAGAAAAAATCAAATAACACATCGAGGTGTTAACTATGATAACAATTACCGACAAAACACAATTTGACGATGTTGGAGAAAACAAAATCATCCACGGCGACATAAACAACATTGAATTTGAACAAAGCAGTATTACCTTTAACGGTTCAAACAACATAATCGTGATTGAGAACGGGGTTAAGATGAAAAACTGCATGCTGAAAATCAACGGTGAAAACACGCTGTTTTACCTGAGTGAAAGCAAGCATTGGTACTATCTTGACATCACGGGCAACAACAATACTTCAATTTATTTTGGCAAGAACTGCTTTCTCAACGGCAGACTTGTTGCCGTTACTTCCGAAAGACAAAACATTTTCATCGGCAACGACGGATTGTTTTCTTACGGAATAACTTTGCGCACAGCCGACCCGCATTTGGTATTTGACTGCGAAACAAAACAACGCATAAACCACAGTGCTTCGGTGCTTTTGGGTGACCATGTTTGGCTCGGTCAGGGTGCAATGCTCCTCAAAGGAACGCAAATCGGATCGGGTTCTATCATCGGAGCGGCGGCAGTGTGTGCCGGCAAAAAGGTGCCGTCCAACGCATCTTATGCGGGAAATCCTGCCAAGCTCATCAAACAGGGAGTGTTCTTCACCAACAAGTGCGTTCATCAATGGACAGAGGAAATGACTGCCGAGAACGAGATTGACAACAGCGACAAATGGATTTATTCGCACGACAAAAACACGGTGAGCCTTGCAAGTGTTGACGAAGCAATTAAAAAGTGCAAGTCGGCAGAAGAAAAGCTTGAATACCTCCAAAACGGTCTTCCGAAAGGCAAAAACAGATTTTATATTGAACCTAAAAAAACTAAAAAAGGTTTATTTTCAAGATAAAGCAAAAGAGTACGAAGCAAAGAAAGCCTCGTACTCTTTATTTTCTGTGTTATAATTTTGCAAAAATTTTGGAATACCGTGTATTCTTACGCATTTGCTCACGGTTTATCATATGCTGTGCAAATACGAACAGGACCGTGCCGATGAGCCAAACAACTATTCCGGCAATAATCCTAAAGAGCAAAATATTATTTGCCATATTGCCAAACGCACTGCTCCACACGGCAGGTGAAACCGTAACCGTCCCTACATGTGTAAGCCTCATCACAAGCGATGACAAAACCGTTGCAACACCGCCTGCCATAATTCCGCTTGAAAAGTACAGCACAAACTGTACCTTTTTATCATAAATATACGCTAAAAGAAAAGCTGCAAACGCCAAAATAACAATGCAAATTGAAAAAGAATGAATCGACCTTGTGTTTTGCTTTTGCATATCGTTTTGCAAAAATTCAAGGTTATGAATTCCGACGGTATCCGAATAAATCTGCTGGGCTTCCGCAGAAACAATGTCAATGGTTTTATCAGATATTTTTATATCATTTGCTTCGATATATTCACCAATTGTTGACTTAAAGTAATTATATCTGCTACCGTTTTTCAGCGTTGCATCGTTTTCATCAAACAAGAATTCTGCCGCTTGATTAAGGCTTTCTTTTGTATCAAATTTCACCTTTACACTATCAAAAATATCAAACGGAAGATTGCTTTTCGTTGACAAGGTCTTATACTTTTCAGTCAGTTGCTTATCGCACTCGTCTGCCAAAGCCTGAGTTGAAAAGGATTTGATATAAAAATTCTTATTACCTATTGTTAAGTGATTTATGCCCGATATAACGGCAACAACAAGCACAACCGCAGTTATTGCCGACAGCAAATAAGACAAAATTTTGCGTGAGGAAGCAAACATCATTCGGTCACCTCCTCATAAACAAGTGCGGTGCAATCGGACGAAAAGCCGTATTTTTCCGCATTTTGAAAGTAAAGTACAATACCTTTACTCACAGCGCAATTATTTGTAAAGATTTCATTTTCATTTTTTACCGAAAATTCATTTTTGTACTTATATTTATAAGTTTTGTCACCGGCAAGTACGGTAATATTCCCCTTGTCAAACGGCTTGATTTTATTTTCCAAAACGAGATAATACCCTACCCCGACTTCGCCGAAGCGAGGACCTTTTATATAGCACGCACCGTTGTTCAAAGATGAATAATTATACCCGTCAACAACCGATATTTCACTGTCGCCGAATTGAAATTTTGCAATTTTCTTGCCGCCGTCTTTTAAATCAAAATATGCGACATCACTATTATTTATTACATCAAAAAAAGAGCCGCCGAAACGAAAGCCCACGATAACAGCGGCAATGATAATTCCCGCAACAAGCGGAAATATCACTGCTTTTGTTAAAACGGATTTTTTGTTTTTCGGCGTTAATTTACTGTTGTTTATCATTTAATTACCAAGCTGATTTGCCATACTGAAGGTCTTGTTTTTCTTTGGCTTGTAAGCCGGCGGATTTTTAAGCTTCTTTGTATATCTGTTATTCTTTGCAGTAAGCTTGTTAACCTCATGAACGGCACCTGCCATATATTCGGTCATATACTTATCGGCAACAGCCATCATTTCCTTATCATTTTTCATCTCTCCGAGAATAGTTACGGCAATAACATCCTGAACATCATTTATACCATCCTCATACACTTCATTGAGCAATTTGAAAAGTTTTTTACGCTCTGCTTCCGTACCGTTTTTAATAACATCAAGCACCTTAGGAGTGCCGTAATTCATAAAGAAATCTTCAGGCAAAAACTCGCCGTATTGCATAACATTTCTCTTGATTTCATCCTTAAATTCGGGATAAAGCGTACCAAAACGGTTTGCAAGGCTGTCCACATCGTAGCTTACAATACCGTTTTTAGCCTTGGTTCTTGATACGGATTTAGGCATTTTAACCTTGTCAAGATTAACCTGCTTGCGTACCTTGAAAAGTCTTTCAAGCTCATCAACAATCTCATTTGATGTTGATTTTACATCTCTGTCATCAATCGCATCAAGTTCAAAAAGGCTGCGTGAAATAGTATTGTATTCGGTTTCATCGCCCTTATCCTCATAAGCACATTCAAATTGAAGAATGTTTGTGCTCTTATCGTGAACAAGACGATAAACGCCCTTTTCGCCTTTAAAATAAATTGATTTTTCGTCCTCGTTTACCTTTTTAAATCCGAGTTCTTCATTTACGGAAGCAAGATTTTTTTCTATATCCTTAAATGCCGAAGTTAATTCCATATTAGCTGTTCTCCTGTTTATTCTTTCCCCGCTGTTCGACAAGTTCACCGATGGTTTTGTCACCGTCTGTACTGTCTACATAAAGGGTTTTGTTTATTTCCAATTCTAAATTTTGATGTTCAGCCTTACGTACATAATACCTATATACAAAGGCTATCATGCTGTATCCGCCTATAAGAAGAGCCGCGCCAAAGCACGCTTCGATTATAAAATACAAATCAAAGGCTTTGCTCATAGCAATATTAACTCCGTCGTTTTCGGTAAGATACATATTTTGACTGAACGAAAAAGCAAAATTTGCCACACACAAAAGTACAAGTGCAAGTCCTGCGCAAATCATAGCAGACGCATAATGACCAAACATTTTTGTACGGGCCGCATTAAGCATATATATTTTTACCGTAACTGCGACAATAAGGGCTGCAATAGCAACAACTATCATAATAGACACCTTACCAAGCCTACCGGTAAAAACCGAAAATTCCTTGTTGTTATCTATACCCATAGCTTCATTAAAAGCCGTGCAGGCAAGTTCAACAGCCTTATCAAGCGACTTTTCATCAAGTTCAAATCCGTTAAATCGGTAAAATTCCTTAATGCCGTCACGATAGCATCCGGCAATATTTGAACTTTCGGAATAATCGTAATTGCCGCCGCTGAATGCGGACTTGACTATTTCCTTTTGTAAAGTACTGATTTTATTTTTGCCCACGGCATATTCAAACGCCTTTGGTTCAATACCTGTTTTTTCGGCTATCTTTGCCGTCTTTTCATTCAAAGAGGTTTGTATAGCCTGTGTAACATTATCTGCGCTGAGAAACTTGCCGTAAAAATCGGCATTGCCTATTGTGGGAGATGCAACTGCGAGAATAAAAAACAAAAACAAAAGCAGTGCAAGCAACACATCATAAAATGTGCTTTTAATCTTGTATAACCTGTGCATATTCATCTTCATTAAACTCCGTCGTTTTTGTCGGTGCCGTTGTGGTCAGGCTGTCGTGATGATTGCCGCTTGGGAAAAAAGCCACATTGTCACTTGCAAGAAAAGCACATACTGCAACAACAATAATTGCAAAAATAATCGGAATAAGTATACCTTTAATTTTTAAATTACGGCTAAGCGATTTTTCTGTTTGGGCAACAAAATCGCCGACATTTTCTCTTTTCAGTACAACCGCCCCTCTACAAATATTTGGTTTATTGCAGGACACAATCCCACTAATTAATGCATTATAACACATCAAAAGCATTTTGTCACTAATTTATTATAAATTTATTTTGTAAATATTATTTTAAGATAATTTTTAAAGTAATATTGAAATCTTTATTAAAATATGATAAACTAAATAAAATATGATAAACTAAAGAGAATATTGCCCCAGGGCACTAAACAAGGTGAAAAAATGAGCAAATTGACACTCGGTGTACTTTTCGGCGGAGCATCGTCGGAACACGACATAAGCTGTATAAGCGCAAAAAGTATACTTGAAAATATAGACAAAGAAAAATACAACATTGTAAAACTCGGTATAACAAGACAAGGCGAATGGTTTTTGTTTGATGATGATGTAAATATGCTTCCGAATGATGAATGGCTAAAGTCAAAGTCGCTTAAAAAAGCATACATCACACCCGACAGCAAAATCCACGGTATCGTAACAGAGGACGGAGAACAAATCAAACTTGATATTGTATTTCCTGTTCTTCACGGCAAAAACGGTGAGGACGGCACGGTGCAGGGCCTTTTACAGCTTGCACAAATTCCGTTTGTCGGCTGTGACGCAACCTCATCGGGCAGTTGCATGGACAAAGCGGTTACAAACGCCGTTGCCGATGCGTTTGGCATTGAGCAAGCAAAATGGTGTGCTTTTACCGAATACGAATACGGCAAGGACAGCAGAAAATGCCTTGACCTTGCAATCAACAAATTAGGCTTCCCTATTTTTGTTAAACCTGCAAACGCCGGCTCATCGGTCGGCATAACAAAGGCTCACAACGATGAGGAGCTCATTGTCGGCATAGAAAAGGCATTCAAAGAAGACAAAAAAGTTGTTCTTGAGGAATTTATTGAAGGACAAGAGGTTGAAGTTGCTGTTCTCGGCAACGAAGAACCTATTGCGGCAGAAGTCGGTCAAATTGTTGCGGCTGCCGAATTCTATGATTTTGACGCAAAATACAACAATCCTGCATCCGAACTTCATATTCCTGCTCTTTTGAGCGAAGAAAAGAGAAACGAAGTCAGACAGGCGGCTCTCAAAGCATACAAGGCTTTAAGCTGTGAGGGCATGAGCAGATGTGATTTCTTTGTAACAAAAGGTGACCAAAGAGTGCTTTTAAACGAAATCAACACTATTCCGGGTCAAACTTCAATCAGTATGTATCCAAAACTTTTTGAGGCTGTCGGAGTGGGATATACAGAGCTTATTGACAGACTCATTGACCTTGCAATTAAGCGTGGAGGCATTATCTGATGGCTAAGGCATTGATAACTATCATAGGTCATCAAAAATTTGACGATGACAAAGACCAAGTGGAAATGAAAACGGTCGGCACAGTTGAATATAATGACGACAATTACATAATCAGATATAACGAGGAGCTTGAAAACAGCACCGCTCCGCTTCGTGCAAAGCTCAACATTGCAAAGGACGAAAGCAAGGTTGAAATGATAAAGTCGGGTGCATATTCTTCCTGCCTTATCATAGAAAAATCAAAGCGTCACCTGTGCAATTACGGCACGGAATACGGCGATATGCTGATGGGAATTTTCGGCAGAGAAGTTGAAAACGATTTTAACGAAAACGAGGGAACATTTAAGTTTAGCTATGACATAGACATAAACGGTGCAATTTCCTCGCAAAACGATGTGATAATAAAATTCAAAGTATGTGAATAATCGGGAGAACAGATATGTCAAAAATGGTAAAAGAAGTAGAAAACAAGCTTTACGAGGCTATCGAAAATGCCGTTAAATCGGCAATCGAAAACGGAGATTTGCCTCAGGCGGATATACCAAAATTTATAATTGAAAAGCCTGCCGACAAGAAAAACGGCGACTTTTCATCAAACATCGCAATGGCGGGTGCAAGAGCATTTCACGGAGCACCTCGTATGATTGCGGAGGCGATTGTAAAGAATTTCAGTCTTGACGGCGGCTACATCGACAGATGCGAAATCGCAGGTCCGGGCTTCATCAATTTTTATCTTTCGGACAAGTATTACAGCGATGTTCTCAAAGACATTGTTGCAAGCGGCGACAGCTACGGCCGTTCAGACTACGGAGAAGGCAAAAGAATTCTTGTGGAATTTGTATCTGCCAATCCGACGGGTCCTATGCACATCGGCAACGCCCGTGGCGGTGCAATCGGTGACTGCCTTGCAAGCGTGCTTGATGCGGCAGGATACGATGTTCAAAGAGAATTTTATGTTAACGATGCAGGCAATCAAATTGAAAAATTTGCAACTTCGCTTGAAGTAAGATATTTGCAGGAATGCGGCAAGGATGTTGAACTTCCTGAGGACGCATACCACGGCGAGGACATCACCGTGCACGCAAGGAACTTCTTTAGCGAAGTCGGCGACAAATACGCAGAATGTGACTCACAGGAACGCAGAGATGCACTTGTTGCGTACGCTTTGCCTAAAAATATCGCAGGTCTTGAAGCAGACCTCGGTAAGTACAGAATTAAGTACGACAAGTGGTTCAGAGAGTCCACTCTCCACAAGGACGGCTCGGTTCAAAAGGTTATCGAAGCACTCAAAGAAAAAGGCGTAACATACGAGCAAGACGGTGCACTTTGGTTTAAAGCGAGCGAATTCGGCAATGATAAAGACATCGTACTCATTCGTGCAAACGGTATTCCTACCTACATTGTGCCTGACATTGCATACCACTACAACAAGCTTGTAACAAGAGGCTATGACAAAGCTATTGATGTTCTCGGTGCAGACCACCACGGTTATATTCCGAGAATGAAAGCGGCACTTACCGCTCTCGGTCTTGATGCCGACAGACTTGACATTGTTATTATGCAAATGGTTCGCCTTGTCAGAAACGGCGAAACAATCAAACTTTCAAAGCGTTCGGGCAAAGCTATCACGCTCAACACACTCCTTGAAGAAATTCCGATTGATGCGGCAAGATTTTTCTTTAATCTCCGTGAACCGAATTCGCACTTTGATTTTGACCTTGAACTTGCGGCAAAGCAAAGCAGCGAAAACCCGGTATATTATGTTCAATACGCTCACGCAAGAATTTGCTCCATCATCAAAAAAGCCGCAGAAGAAGGCATTGAGGTTGTTACTCCGTCTGCAGAAGCACTCAACAGACTTAATTCGGACGAAGAGCGTGACCTTATTTCTCACCTTGCAGGACTTACCGATGAAATTATCGGTGCGGCAAAGAATTACGACCCTGCAAAAATCACTCACTATGTAATTGACCTTGCAACTCTTTTCCACAAATTCTACAACGCACACAGAGTTGTAAGCGATGACAAAGAACTTACCGAAGCAAGACTTTTCCTTTGCACAGCGGTTAAAAACACAATCAAAAACATTCTTGTTATGCTCAAGGTTGATGTTCCTGAAGCAATGTAAAAAGTACAAAAACGAGGGATAAATATGAAGTTCAAAGCAAGCACATTACACAAGATAGGCAGACCTCTTGTTAATTATGTTTACAAAAATCCAAAACGGAATATACCTAAGGTCCTCAAAATCGGCAAAGCGATTACGGGCAATTTGTTCCCTGAAACGACATGGACCGCTCCTCTTGATGTTATCACCAATCCGCAAAACACTTGGAACGATTATGTTTATCGCATTATTGAAGAAACCGACAAAGAGCTTCTTACCAATGTGCTCCTTACCTTTGCAATTGATGCAGGATATATAGGAACTTCAACTCTGCGTGAAAACAGAGATAAGCTCAAGTGTAACATTCCTTGGATTATTCTTATGGACCCTACCTCTGCATGCAACCTCAAATGCAAAGGCTGTTGGGCAGCTGAATACGGTCATCACTCAAATCTTACTCTTGACGAAATGAGGAAGATTGTTACCGAGGCAAAGGCTCTCGGCACACACTTCTTTATGTTCACGGGCGGTGAACCGCTTGTACGCAAAAAGGATATTCTTACCATCACAAACGAAAACAAAGACTGCATTTTCCTTGCATTTACAAACGGCACGCTTGTTGATGACGAATTCTGCGAAGAATTGAAGAAATCGGGCAACTTTGCACTTGCACTTTCTATCGAAGGTACGGAAGAAACGACCGATTTCAGACGAGGCGAAGGCGTTTACCAAAAAGTTATTGACGCTATGGCGTTGCTCAAAAAGCACAAGTGTATATTCGGCACATCGGTTTGCTACACAAGCAAAAACTATGACGCCGTAACCTCGGACAAGTTTTATGATATGGAAATCGAAGCGGGCGCAAAATTTGCACTCTACTTCCACTATATGCCAATCGGTTCGGATGCCGATACCTCATTGCTCCTCACACCTGAACAGAGAGAGCATGTTTACAGAACCATCCGCAAAAAGAGAAGAACAAGAAACGGCAAGCCTATATTTGTTATGGACTTCCAAAATGACGGCGAATTTGTAGGCGGTTGCATCGCAGGCGGAAGAAACTACTTCCACATCAACAGCGAGGGTGATGCAGAGCCTTGCGTATTCATCCATTACAGCGACAGCAACATCAGAGAAAAGAGTATTCTTGAATGTTTGCGTTCTCCTCTTTTCAAGCAGTATTACAAGGGTCAGCCGTTCAATGACAATATGCTTCGCCCTTGCCCGATGCTTGAAAATCCGCAGGCGTTAAGACATATCATTGATGTAACGGGTGCAAAATCCACCAATCTCACCTGCCCTGAATCAGCAGATGAGCTTTGCTCAAAGTGTGACCTTTATGCAAAAGAATGGGCACCGATGGCAAAGCAGATTTGGGAGGAGCAAGAACGCTTCCACCCATTCACTCAATACTATCGTGACACCGACGAAGCCAAAAACGAACAATAAAAACTTAACCCCGAACTGTTCATTTTTTAGAACAGTTCGGGGATTTATTATTAAATCAATCGGCGTCTTTGATTATATCTTTATACTGAAGTCGAACTACCTTTTCCAAATTCTTTGGCGAAGTGCAGACCTGACAGCCCACTCTGCCGCCGGAGAAGAAGATTTTGTCGGCATTTTGAGCGTTGATATGAATAGTGGTTTTAAACTGCTTTTTCATCCCGATAGGCGAGCATCCGCCGTGGATATAGCCTGTAAGCGGCAGAAGTTCCTTTTGCGGAATCATCTCGATACTTTTTTCACCGACTGCCTTTGCGGCTTTTTTCAAATCAAGTTCGTGCTCGGCAGGCACCATAAAAACATAATGTTCCTTTGACTTGCCGACCGTCACCAAGGTTTTGTACAAAAATTCCGGGTCGGTGCCGAGTCCGTTTGCCACTTCAACCGCATTTGTGGTCATATTGTCATAAGCATAATGCGTGTATTCAAGTTTCTTTTGGTCAAGCACACGCATAACATTTGTTTTGTCCTTTTGCATAATGTCACCTCTCAAAAATAATAGCACAAAATATCCACAACATCAACAAAAAAATGCAGGTCCATAGACCTGCATTTAATTATTAAGTTTAGAAACTGAAAAGTCCGATTGCCTGTGCAAAAAGGACAACCAAAAGCACAGGTGCAACGAATTTAACCGTTACATTGTAAATAATCTTACGATTGAACTTTTCACCGTTCTTTGTAACTTCGTCGATAATTGTCTTTGGCTTTGCAACCCAACCGACAAGAATACAGGTGAAGAATGCAACAATCGGCATAAAGATATTGTTGCTGACATAGTCCATAACATCAAGAATTTGACCGACTGTGCCGTTTGGAAGTTTAAGTTCAAAGTAAAGCTTATTGTAGCCGAGGCAAACGATTGTGCCGGCAATCAAAGAATATACCAAAACGACAACACCGGCAGTGTTACGCTTCCAATGGAATCTGTCCATAAGTGACGAAACGATAGCTTCCATAATTGAAACAGATGATGTAATAGCGGCAAAAAGTACCATAATAAAGAACACAATACCTACCGCAATACCGATTTTGCCCATGGCGGCAAATACCTTAGGAAGCGAGATAAACATCAAGCCCGGACCTGCTGTCATACCGTCTTTGCCCATGAATACGAACACTGACGGAACAATCATAAGACCTGCAAGAAGTGCAACCAAGGTGTCAAAAATTTCGATTTGGTTAACCGACTTCATAAGATTTGTTTTGTCATCAACATAAGAACCGTAGGCAACCATAATACCCATAGCAACGCTGATTGAGTAGAAAAGCTGACCGAGTGCATCAAAAATAGTGGTAAATGTTGACTTGAGCGTAAGTGATTTAAAATCAGGTACAAGATAAATTTTAAGGCCCTGCAAACCGGTGCGTGTAACGCCGTCTGCATCGGTATACTTAAGAGTGAGTGCAAACACGCCGATACAAATAATAAGAACAAAAAGAATAGGCATAAGGATTTTGCTTGATTTTTCAATACCCTTATTTACGCCGCCGAAAACAATAACGGCAGTTGCAATAACAAACACAGCCATCAAAATAATCGGCACCCACAAACTTGTGATATGATTTGTAAAATAATTATCCGCTGCGGCTGCTGTACTCTCACCTGTTACAAAGCTGACGAAATACTTAAGTACCCATCCGCCGATTACACAGTAATACGGCAAAATAATTATCGGCACAAGAGTTGCGACTGTACCGAGCGGTCTGAACTTTTTGTTAAGCTGACCGTATGCGGTAAGCGGAGATTGCTTTGTTTTTCTGCCAAGTGCAATTTCTGTAACCAAAAGTGTAAATCCGAATGTAAGAGCCAAGATGATGTAACAAAGAATAAAAAATCCACCGTTATCTTTAGCTGCCAAATACGGAAATCGCCAAATGTTGCCAAGACCTACGGCACTTCCTGCTGCTGCAAGAACGAAGCCGATAGAGCCTTTAAAGCTGCTTCTTTTCTTTTCCATTTTAGTAGTCCCTCTCTGACATAATATTAGAATGAGTATTAATTATACCATAAAACAACAAAAAATACAACTAAAATATTTTTCCTCGGTTGACAAAAATATACCAATGTTGTAAAATCATTTTGCTTTATATAAATATACAGTATTCTGCTGTTGAGAGGGATAAAATTAATAATGAATTACAACAAAACAAAGACGGTAAAATTTGCATTTAAAATGTCTTTGCCCGTTTTGTTCGGATACCTGTTTTTAGGTTCGGCTTTTGGCATTTCTTTGTTTGAAATCGGCTACAACTGGGTTTGGGCGATTGTTATTTCGCTTCTTGTATATGCCGGCTCGGGTCAATTCTTGCTCGTGTCAATGATTGGTTCGAGAGCAAATCTTGCAAACATTGCAATAATGACATTTTTTGTAAATTCACGCCATATTTTTTACGGACTGAGTTTTATAGAAAAGTTCAGAAGCTACGGTTGGAGATACCCGTCGCTTATTTTTTCGCTTACAGACGAAACATACGGGGTTAACACATCGTTTAACACTGTACCGAAAGGTGTTAACGAAGGCGATGCAAGATTTTTAATAGGAATATTCGACCACGCATATTGGATAATCGGTTCTGTCATCGGCAACCTTGCGGGTCAGCTGATAAAAATCGACTTTACTGGTATAGATTTTTCAATGACTGCGTTATTTGTGGTTATTTTCCTTGACCAAATTCTTGCTTCAAAATCCAAACTTCCGGGATTTCTCGGTATAGTATGTGCACTTATTTGCCTGTTTATTTTCGGACCGGACAAGTTTTTGCTTCCGAGCCTAATAGTTACGGTGTCGCTTCTTCTTGCGTTTAAGCCGTTGCTGTCGGGTGACAAAAAGGAGGTAAAATAATGCTTTCTACATCTCAAATGCTCATCACCGTACTTGTTGCCGGTGCCGTTACATTTGCAACAAGATTGATTCCGTTTGCCGCTTTCGGTAAACGAGAGGTGCCGAAAATCGTTAAATACCTCGGCGACATTATGCCGCCTGCAATAATAGGAATACTGATTATTTATTGCATAAAGGACGGATACACATTTGATGTGAACACACTTGCACCGCAACTGATTGCAATTACACTGACTGTAATTGTACATTTGTGGAAGCGTAACACGCTCATCAGCATATCGGTCGGCACAATCTCGTATATGTTGCTAATCCACTACATATTTATATAACAAAAGGACTTGCTCAATCGAGCAAGTCCTTATTTTTATATATCTTTTTGAACGCCGAAACAAAAGACATTGTTATAAATATTGCGCAAAAAACCCAGCTTATCGGCTCGGCACAAGCTATACCCTTATAACCGAACGGCTTTGCGATGAAAAATGCGGCAAACACTTTTGAGAGCAATTCTATTGAACTCGATACAAGCGGTGCAATCCTTTTACCTATGCCCTGAATTGCCGTACGCATAACATACAGTACTCCGAGAGCCGGAAAAAACGGCATATTAATATACAAATATGTTTTTGCCGTGTTGACAATCTCTTTGTTTTGCGTGGAGGTGACAAAGTTAATCATCTGTGTGCAAAAAGCATAAACCAAAACAATAAATATACCCGACATTACAAACTCCGACACAATCGATGATGTGACGGCTTTTTTTATTCTGTCTGTTTTGCCGGCACCAAAGTTTTGGCTGACAAAAGTTGAGCATGCAGTAGAAACGGTAATCATAGGTTGCATAAATAGTTCAACAATTTTGCGTGCGGCAAGATGGCCTGCAATAACCGTCTTGCCCAATCCGTTGATTGCACTTTGCAAAATAAGCGAACCGATTGCAAAAATACAGTTCATCATTGCCATTGTAATACCTGCCGAAAGCATTTCTTTGTAAAGAGGCGGATTAAAGGCATAGTTTTCTTTGGAAGTTTTGTACTTTTTATAAGACTTTACAATGGAAATTTGGCACAAAACGCAAGATATAAGCTGACTGACAACAGTTGCCAATGCAGTTCCTTTTACGCCCATTCCAAACACCTTAATAAACAGCACATCAAGACCGATATTGCAAACGCTTGACACCACCAAAAACACAATAGGTGTAACGCTGTTGCCGAGTGCACGGAGAAGATTTGCCTGTGCATTATAGCAAGCCATAACACCTGCACCGAGATAAACCGTAAATATATATGAAAACGCATTAGTCATAATTTTATCAGGCGTTTTGAGGAGCACCAGTGCCGGCTTGAGCAACACAAACGACAAAAGGACGGCGACAACCGACAACACCGTATTCATCACAACGGTTGCGGCTATGCTGTTTTTTAATTTTTCATCATCCTTTTCACCGAAAAAGCGTGCGATGATCAATGAAAACCCGCCGTTAAGCCCGCCGATAAAATACATCAAAAGCGAAAACAACGAACTGCTTGCACCGATTGCAGACAATGCGTCATCACCCAAGAAATATCCTGCTATTGCCGTATCGGCAAGATTATATGCCTGCTGAAAAATATTACCTAAAAATATAGGAAGTGCAAAAAGCAAAATTGATTTTGTAACACTTCCGTGCGTCATATCAATATTTTTCTTCATTATTCAATAACCACCGTAACAATAGAGTCGGAACCGATTTCTATTTGATTTTTAAATTCGCCGTTGTAGACTTCTTTAAGTTCCTCGTCTTGCACAGAAGCAATAATCTGCATTTTATCAAAATCGCCGTCAACGGTAATGCTTTGACTTTCGCCCTCATTTACGGCAACAAGCACGGTTTTGTTATCGGGAGTCAAAAACGCAAACACATTAAAATCGTTGTTATCCTCGCTCGGTCTGAAGCCTAAATCAAGCACAACGGAACCAACGGGAACAAATTTTGAAAAATGGGCAAAGCCGTAATATCTTTTTGCCACATACCAATCGGAAAAATCAAAGTCGGCGGTAATCATAGCGTCCGAATAATCAAATTCGTCCTCTTTAATCGAGAAATTATTAACGGCAACCCAAGAGGTCCAGCTGACGCAACCGGAATAAACAATATCCTGACCGATAATTCTCGCCGTTATAAGTGCTCCCTTAAAATCTTTTGTGTGGCTTTTGTTAGGAAGTTCACACCATTCGCTCATATCAAAACGAAGCGACGAATGAGTATCTACGCACAGTTCCTTAAACTCATATCTTTCCTCCGGTCGGTTATCGCTGTGATAAGAATGAACTGCAAAAACATCAAGCACCCTCATTATCATCTCATCAGCTGTCAGTGCTGCAAGATATTCGGGAGTTTTACCGAGATACTGTCCGCTTTCGGGTCCGTAAAGTTTGACCGGCATATCCCTCAAAATTATCTCCTCGGCGAACATACGTAAAATCTCAACAAGTTCCTCGGTTTCATAATGGCAACCCTCCTGCCAAACAGAAGAACCGCCCCACTTCCATTGCGGCTCGTTAATCGGACTGATGTACTTTACGGGATAGCCCTCATCAAGAAAATGCTGTGCAACATCAAGAATGTAATTAACAAACTTTTTGTAGTTCATTTTCGGTATATTGCAGGTGCTGTAAAGAAAACTTCCCGAAGCCTGACCCGTTGAACACTGCGAATAGTGCGGTGAGTTTGCAAACAAAATCAAAGTGTCGATATTGCCGAGTTCAAGCGACTTTTTCATCATATTAACAGCATTTGAATCTTTTGAAAAATCCCAGCTGAGTTCTTCGGTTTCTCTGTCATATTGCAAAAAGCTTTCTGTAATTCTCCACGGATTTTCAACTCTATAATTATTCATATCGGTACCGCCGCCGATATTATAGCGATATATATTAAGATTAAGCCCGTCATTACCATAAAGCAAGTGTGCGATTTTATCAGCAGTTTCGCCTTTTGGGCAAGCCTGACTCCACCAACAGGCAGAAGTTCCCCAGCCTTTTAAGGTATGACATTTTTCAGCATCTTTAAAATTTATTTCCATATTATCTCCTTTGCCGCAAAACAATACAATTACAAAGACAGTATAATTTTTACATAATAAAATGTCAATTAAAATAGACAAATTAATAAAAACTTTGTATAATGAACATATGGAATATAAAATGATAGGTTTGGATTTGGACGGAACTTTGCTCAAAGACGACAAATCCATAGACACAAAAACAAAAGAATATCTCGAAACGCTTTCTTCAAACGGCGTACACATCGTACCGATTACAGGCAGACCGCTCAGCGGAATACCCGACTGTGTACGAAACATCAAAGGTGTTGACTATATTATTTCTAACAACGGCTCAAAAACCGTTTTGAATTCTACAAACGAAACACTCTTTTCACTTGCAATGGACAACGCAACAAGCAAAAAGGTTATTGAATCCGTTAAACAGACAGGTGCGATTTTTGAAGTGTTTTTAAATCACTACGGCTACTGTGAAAAATTTGTTTTCGACCATTACAAAGAGGTTTACACGGGCACTGTGCTTGGCGACTACATTTTTTCATCACGAAAACAAGTTGACAGTCTTATGACCTTGTTTGATGACAAAAACGCAGAAGCTGACGAAGTTTTTATAATCTGCAAAGACAATGACGACAGAGAAATAATAAAAGCGCAGACCGACAAAATAAGCGGTATTCAATATTGTATGCTTGCCGACAGATTTTTGGAAATTACCAAAAACGGAACGGACAAAGGCACTGCTCTTGAAATGCTGTGCAATCATCTGAAAATCAAGCTCGACAAAGTAATCGCATTTGGCGACGGCGAAAACGATTTGCAATTTTTGAACAAAGCCGGCACAGCAGTTGCAATGGGCAACGCATCCGACAGCGTAAAAGCCCAAGCAGATATAATCACCGACACCAACAACAACCAAGGCGTGCTGAAAGCATTAAAAAACCTTATAAGATAACAAATAAACCGTAAGGACAGATACAATCCTTACGGTTATTTTTATATAAACATATATTAATTAGGCGTATAAAGGTTTGCATACGGTCGGGAAGATGCCGGAGCAAGCTTTTTGAAAGGCTTTGACATAATCTCATCATAGTCCTTATCAAAATACTTGCAATACTTTTTTACATATGTTTTAAGTTCTTTTTCGTCATCTTTTGTAAGCGACTCCACATTAATGTTAGGTGCAAGGTTTTCCTTTGGAACTTTGCCTCTGACAAAAATCTTGCCGCCGTGCATACCCGACGCACAGTGAGTGCCGAACAACTTTTCTCCCCTTTTCATATTAAGACCGAGGAGAACGATTGTGCCCCCTGCCATATACTCACCGAGAAACGAGCCTGCATTTTCGCCGATAACAAGAACAGGACGCATCTGCCTGAACTCTTTCATATGAATACCGCCACGGCACGCAACATTGTCCTTGATATAAATCTGACCGTCACGCATACCGTAACCCATAGCGTCACCGCTGTGACCGTGGACTACAATTTCACCGCCGCCCATCGTGTTGCCCACAGCGTCCTGACAGTTGCCGTAAACAACGATTCTGCCGCCGTTGAGATAGCAAGCCATATCATTGCCCGGTGTACCGTACACCTCAATGGTTTTGCCCTCATCAAGAGCACAGCCGATATATCTTTGACCGTTAACATCTTTAACGGTTGCCTTATTTTTCTTTTCTAATTCCTTTTTAATTTCGTCGTTAACTTCTTCATAACGGCGAAGTCCTGCTTCTATCATTGCAATCCCTCCTTATTCGCCTGCATGCTTGATACCGAGAATTTCCAATTCTTTATCAGAAAGTCCGATACCTCTGAGCATAAGTCTGTTGCCACGGAGAGAGTCGATAGAGTTGATACCCATACCGCCCATAATTTCCTTAATTTCGTGATTCCAAGCATTGATAAGATTTACTACTCTCTTGCTTGCAACCTTTGGGTCAAGACGCTTTGTAAGTTCGGGACGCTGAGTTGCGATACCCCAATTACATTTGCCTGTGTTACAGGTTTGGCACATATGACAACCCATTGCAATAAGAGCCGCCGAAGCAATATAGCAAGCATCCGCACCGAGAGCGATAGCCTTAACAATATCGCTTGAACAACGGAACGAACCGGAAGCTACAAGAGAAACCTCTGAACGAATACCCTCATCACGAAGTCTTTGATCTGCCGCCGCAAGTGCAAGTTCAAGCGGAATACCAACATTGTCACGAATACGGGTAGGAGCGGCACCTGTACCGCCTCTGAAGCCGTCAATAACAACAATATCGGCACCGGCTCTTGCAACACCCGAAGCGATAGCCGCAATGTTATGAACAGCAGCAATTTTAACGGCAACGGGTTTTTGATTATTTGTAGCTTGTTTGAGCGACCAAATAAGCTGACGCAAGTCCTCGATAGAATAAATATCGTGGTGAGGAGCAGGAGAAATAGCGTCACTGCCCTCCGGAATCATACGGGCATTTGAAACCTCAACGGTTACTTTCTCGCCCGGAAGATGTCCGCCGATACCCGGCTTTGCACCCTGACCGATTTTTATTTCTATAAACTTTGAATTGTTAAGATAGTCCTTGTGAACACCGAATCTGCCCGATGCAACCTGAACAACAGCATAATCCGTAAAATCTTCAAGTGCCGGATGCAAACCGCCCTCACCTGTGTTGAAAAGGCTTCCGATTTCCTTTGCAGCCATGGCAAGAGATTTTTGTGCATTAAGGCTGATTGAACCAAACGACATTGCCGAAAACATAATAGGTGTTTCAAGAACAACCTGAGGCGGCATTTCAGTAATTGATTTGCCCTTTTTTTCAACTTCTAACTTCTTTGGTTTTCTGCCCAAAATCGCACGGATTTCCATAGGCTCACGAAGCGGGTCGATTGACGGGTTTGTAACCTGAGAAGCGTTGAGCAAAATTTTATCCCAATAAATCGGATAATCCTGCGGATTGCCCATTGCAGACAAGAGGGTTGAACCCGTGCTTGCCTGACGGCAAATCTCCTGCTGATAGCGAGGAGTCCAGTTTGCATTGTCACGATAATCGCAAACATATTTTTCTATGCGAAGTGCACCAACCGGGCACAAATCAACACATCTGTGGCAGGCAACGCAACCGTTTGAATTTGAAATAACCGTCTTTTTGTCATCTGCAAAAAAGTGACATTCATTTGAGCACTGTGTTACACAAAGTCCGCAATTTGTACAAAGTGCCTTGTCACGAATAATATTAAAACGACGAGGAATATAATTGATTGCCATATCAGTATTCCTCCTTTTCATCTATTTCAAGAGGAACAAAAACAGGCTGTGCACCGCTGATTGACCAAACCTTTTCAGGGTCGGGACATACAACACGAATAGCCGATTCCTCGGAAGCAAAATACGCTCTGTCGCCCTTTGTAGCCGCCGTTAGCGAACGAAGCTTAAGTCTGTCGTTAATAGCCAAAAGTCCCTTATTTGAACCGAGGATAACCGAAAACGGGCCGTTAACAAGCGCACCGCTGTAAATTGCACGAAGATTTGTAAAATATTCTTTTCTCTCGTCGTCCATACGGTCTATTTCGTCCCATTCCGGAGCCGTAAGTACATCAGCCGCAACATCCATAGGAAGCTCGTGGTGGCGAAGCAAGTGGTCAAACAGATATGTAATAACCTCTGTATCGGTTTGCATTGTACACTTATAACCGAACTGCTCAATATATCTTCTGTTTGCGTCATAAGACGAAATTTCACCGTTGTGAACGATTGACCAATCAAGAATGTTAAACGGATGAGCACCGCCCCACCAGCCCGGTGTATTGGTTGGAAATCTGCCGTGAGCCGTCCACAAATAGGCATCGTAATGGTCAAGCATAAAGAACTCGCCGACATCTTCGGGATAGCCTACCGCTTTGAAGCATCCCATATTTTTACCCGATGAAAAGATGTAAGCACCTTCAAAATTTGCGTTTACCTTTGTAACGCACTGAACAACATATTCCTGCTCATCCATACGGGCATCACGCATACGAACTCTGTTCGGCTTGCCGAAATAACGCCAAATATCCGGTCCGTTTTCTATAGATTCCACCTTTTTTGTAGGAATTCTTTCCGCAACATCCACATTAAAGTGTTTAAAGAGATACTCCTCGCACTTTTGACGGGCATCCTTTGTGTCATAAAACACATGAAAAGCATAATCGTCCTTGTGGTCGGGATAAATTCCGTAAGCGGCAAATCCGCCGCCGAGACCGTTTGAACGGTCGTGCATTAATGCTATTGACTTGATAATTTCCGAACCGTTAATCGGGTTGCCTTTTTTATCAATGATAGCCGCAATGGCACAACCGCTCGGAATTCTTACCTGTCCTTCCTTTAGCATACATTTCCCTCCTAAAAGCATTTATATATCTAAATATATTTTTATAATACTACTATGAATTTTATTGTTCAACAGTATAAAAAAATTTTGTAAAATCCGAAAAAAATTAAATATTTTCCACCTTCGTTTTTATGAAATTATACAAATAATTTGACAAAAAATTACAAGCAGGAGCAGTCAAAAAACAGATGTGTATTTCTGTCAAAAACTGTTCCTGCCGATTTTCTATTCCGAATTATTCTCCTTGTAAAGCATCGTATCCTCTTTCTCCGGTACGAACCTTTACAACATCCTCAACATCGTAAACAAAGATTTTACCGTCGCCGATATTGCCGGTGTAAAGAACCTTTCTTGCCGCTTCAATAACGGTTTCTACTGGAACAGCCGAAATAACCATTTCAAGCTTCATCTTAGGGTTGAGATTCATTTCTTCAATCTCGACACCACGATATTTACGAATATGACCTTTTTGAACACCACAGCCCATAACATTTGTAACAGTCATACCCGTTACGCCGATAGCATTCATAGCCTCTTTGATTTCCTCAAACTTTGCAGGATTGAATATCATACATACCTTGCTGAGGGTCGGATTTTTTTCTGTTGTATATGTTTCAACAGGAACTGCCTTTTCAACCGGAGCAGACGGAGGCATTACATCCATAGCCGGAATAGCCGATACGGCAGAGCCCGAAGCATAGCTTACAGCCGGCATAAAGTCTGCATAAGCCGACGGAAGATTGTGTTCTGTTGAGTCAAGACCCTTGATTTCCTCTTCTGCATCAACACGAAGGCCGACAGTCTTTTTGATAATAAGGAATGTGATTGTGATTGTTACCGCAGTCCAAGCAGCAACGGCAACAAAACCCAAAAGCTGAATACCGAGTTGCTTAAATCCGCCGCCGTAGAAAAGACCCTTGCCTACACCGTCGGCGCCTGTTGAGAACAAACCTACTGCGATTGTACCCCAAACACCGTTTGCACAGTGAACGGCAACAGCACCTACAGGGTCGTCAATATGGAGCTTTTTGTCAAGAAGTTCTACAACCAAAACTACAAGAATACCTGATACAGCACCGATTACAATAGAACCTGTAGCATCAACGCAGTCGCAAGGAGCGGTAACTGCTACAAGACCCGCAAGAGAGCCGTTGAGTGACATTGAAACATCAGGAGCACCGTCCTTAATCCATGTGAAAATCATTGTTACACAAGTGGCAACGGCAGGAGCCATTGTTGTGGTAAGGAAGATTGAAGCGAGTGTTTTGGTATCCGTTGCGGCAGCACCGTTAAAGCCGTACCATCCGAACCAAAGGATGAATACACCGAGTGCACCGAGAGTCAACGAGTGACCCGGAATAGCCTTTGCTTTGAGCTTGCCTGTTTTCTTATCCTTTACATACTTGCCGATACGAGGACCGAGGAAAGCCGCACCGATAAGAGCTGAAATGCCGCCTACCATATGAATTGCGGTTGAACCTGCGTAATCGTGGAAGCCCATTTGTGCAAGCCAGCCCTGCGAATTCCAAATCCAACCTGCCTCAATCGGATAAATAACTGCCGAGATAACGCCCGAATAAATACAATACGAAATGAACTTTGTACGCTCTGCCATTGCACCTGAAACGATTGTAGCCGCAGTAGCACAAAATACAAGGTTAAATACAAACACAGGCCAATTACCGGAACTACCTGCGTAATCGGTGAGCAAACCGAGGGTAGGAAGCCCGAACAAACCGCCGATGTATTCCTCGCCCATCATAAGACCGAAGCCTAAAACAATAAACGCAACCGCACCGATACAAAAATCCATCAGGTTTTTCATAATAATGTTACCTGCGTTTTTAGCACGGGTAAAGCCGCTTTCTACCATTGCAAAGCCGCATTGCATAAAGAATACCAATGCCGCACCTATCATATACCACACCCCATAAACATTATCGGATATGGCCGTCATTATTGAATCTGTCATATTTCTCTCCTCCTATATTTTGTTATAAACAGAAAAAATAAAAACGAAGTGCGAAAACACCGTTTACCGCAAGGTGTTTTGCACTCCGTTGTGCTAAAGATTAGTGCCAATGCCACAGCCGATTAAGACTGCGGCATTGACCGTACAGCATATAAATGCCATAAGAGAGGGTTCGCTAAGCGAACCTTGCCCGATATTTCTACCGGACAAGCCGCAATTTACAGGTAACCTGTCTTACCTATAAAACATTTTGGTATGATTAATAGTTAATCATATATCTGTTGATTTCCCATTGAGATACAGCAGTCTTATAAGAATTCCATTCTTCCTTTTTACCTTCAATGTAGTTATTAAATACATGGTCACCGAGAGTTTCCTTAATGAACGGATCTTCCTCTGCTGCCTTAATAGCTTCTTCAAGAGAACCAGGAAGACAATCAATGCCTGCTGCTTCCTTTTCTTCATCAGAAAGTTCAAATACATTTTCATCAAATGCAGGAGCCGGCTTCAAACCTTTTTTGATACCGTCAAGACCTGCTGCAAGGCAAAGAGCCATTTCAAGATATGGGTTGCAAGTTGGGTCAGGACAACGAAGTTCAACTCTTGTACCCTTACCGCGAGCGGCAGGAATACGAACAAGTACAGAACGGTTTGATGTTGACCATACAAGATATGACGGAGCTTCGTAGCCCGGTACAAGTCTTTTGTATGAGTTTACTGTTGGGTTTGAAATAGCCGCAATAGCTTTAACATGAGCCATAATACCTGCAATGAATGAATAAGCTGTATCGCTGAGTTCAAGATCACCGTTTGGATCATAGAATACATTTTCACCTGTCTTTAAATCATAAAGTGACATATTGGTGTGCATACCCGAACCGTTGATACCCTCAACAGGCTTTGGCATAAATGTTGCATGAAGGCCGTGCTTTGTAGCATAAGTCTTTACAACATGCTTAAAGGTCATAACTCTGTCGGCTGTTGTCATAACATCGCCGAACTGGAAGTCAATTTCGTGCTGACCCTGAGCGACCTCGTGGTGAGATGCCTCAATGGTGTAGCCCATTTCTTCAAGTGCAAGGCAAATATCACGACGGCAGTTTTCGCCATGGTCGATAGGGTTGAGGTCAAAGTAGCCTGCTTCGTCGCCTGTTTCAAGAGTAGGAAGACCGTTTTCGTCAAGTTTGAAGAGGAAGAATTCACATTCAGGACCTACATTGAAGCCGTAGCCCATTTCTGCTGCTTCATCAATAACCTTTTGGAGAACATTTCTCGGGTCGCCCTCAAAAGGTGTAACATTGTCTGCTTTATATACAGAACAGATAAGTCTTGCTGTCTGTGCGTTAAGGTGTTTTCTCCAAGGGAAAATTGCCCATGTATCAAAATCAGGATGTAAGTACATATCGGATTCATCAATTCTTACGAAACCGTCGATTGATGAGCCGTCGAACATACAATCATTGTTAAGTGCCTTTTCAAGCTGTGATAATGTGATGGCAACATTCTTCATAATACCAAAAAGGTCGGTAAACTGAAGTCTTATAAACTGTACGCCGTTTTCTTTTGCTTCTTTGAGGATGTCCTCTTTTGTGTATTTACTCATCATAAATACTCCCTTCTCTATAATATAAAAAGACAAGGCGTCCCGAAAAATCGGAACGCCTTTGTTCTAACTACAATGTCATTATATCCCTGCAATCTGCCGTTGTCAACAAAATACGGGATATTTATTCAACTTTGTAAAAATTCAACGGTCGACCTTTAATTTTCAACCGTCCTCTTTGTGAAAATTATACAACAATCAATTCAAGTCCAAAAACTCTTCGCCGATAATTTTCTTTGAAAGGTCGGTAAAGTACTTTACGCTTGCACCGTCCTTTGCTTGGTCGGACGCAATATCATCCGTATAATCGGACAGTCTGTAAACCGAAAATTTGTATCCGTTGCCGGTGTTGTGGTAAAAATCAACAACAGGTGCAAGCTTTGCAGAGGTCACCTGAACCTTGCCGTCAACCCTTTCAACCGTGAGTTCTGCCATACCGCCGCACATTTGATTGAGGTTGGTTTGGTGTGAAATAAAGTTACCGATTGAGTAATAAACAATCATTTTTTTACCCGTAGCCTCATTTGTAACCCATTCAACAGGCTGAAGAACATGAGGATGCGTACCGATGACAATATCCGCTCCGCCGTCAGAGAATATTTTTACATACTTCTTTTGAAGGTCGTTAATCTCGTGACTGTTTTCTGTGCCCCAATGAGGGAATACAATCACGCAGTCAGCATTTGCACGGGCTGTTTTGAGGTCTGCCTTAACTTTATTCTCGTCAAGCATATCAACGCACCACGGCTTATCCTCGGGAACAGAAATACCGTTTGTACCATAGGTGTAATTGAGAAGTGCAAACTTAATGCCGTTTTTCTCATAATATGTAATTGTATTATACTCTTCCTCGATTTTGTTTGTACCGATGTGAACAACTTCGGGATGCTTTTCAAAAAATTCGCATTCCTTTTCTATGCCGGCAAATTTTTGCACATCAAGAGAGTGATTGGTAGCACAGGTAAACACATCAAATCCGGCATTGACAGCCGCCTCTCCGACCTCCCAAGGAGTGTTGAAAAGCGGATAGCCTTGATAATCAAAATCCGAACCGCCAAGCATGGTTTCCTGATTTATGCACGCAATATCGGCAGATTTAATATATCCCGAAATATTCTCATAAAATGAAGAATAATCAAGACTTCCGTCATCCTGCTTGCCTGCATCAATCAAAGTATTGTGAATAAGATTGTCACCCACAGCCACCAAGGTAACTTTTGTATCCTGAGATTGAGTTTGACTTTCGGTGACTGCCGCTTTTGTAGCGGTTACAGTAGGATTTGTTTTGTCCCTGTTTGCCGTTACCCTGCCGCTTATTACAAGACCGATAAGAACGGCAACGGCAATGCAAACGGGAATTATAATTGCCAAAAGATTACCGTTTGATTGTTTTTTCTCTTTAGCCATAATTAATCACCTAAATACATTGATTAATATCTATAATCAAAAGTTTTTACGCAGCAACAAAGGTGTAAATTACATATGCAAGGTATCCCAAAAGAGATACAACACCCTGCCAACGCTGAAGTTTTTTTGTAAATATTGTAGGGATAACCGCAATGATAACAGCTACCACGCAAATAATCATATCAAATACAGAACCTGCCGATACAGCAAGTGCACCCTGACCCTTGCCCATAGAAACAAATGAGCAGATAGGAAGAATAAGCGCAAGGTCGATAATGTTTGCACCGAGGATGTTACCTACCGAAAGAGCACCTTCCTTTTTACGAAGAGCGGTGATTGTTGTAACAAGTTCAGGAAGCGAAGTACCGATAGCAACTGCAATAACGCCGATTACTCTTTCGCTGATGTGCATTTCCTTAGCAATTCTTGTACCGCCGTTGATGAGAAGCTGTGCACCTACAACAATGCAAACCGCGCCCAAAACGAACATAACAATATTTTTAACCCAGTCACCTGCTGTTGCGGTTGACTTTGTAGGAACAACATCGTCCTCTTCCTGCAAACCGATACCGTGAGGGTCCGGTTCAATCTGAACCGAACTTTTTTTCATAGAAATAAAGTTTTCGATAAAGAAAGCAATGAAAATTGCAAAAAGCACAACAACACCGACAGTTGAAAGTGTGTGATACTTACCCTCGAGACCCGGAACCTCAACAATACCTGTAAGGCCCGAACCGAGAGCAAGAGCAACAGCCGCCGCAAGCATCATAAGACCCTTAGGGGCAAACTCTTTTCTCTTTACGGCAAAAGGCATACACACAATAAATATACCCATAATCATAGCCGTGTTGGCAGTTACGGAGCCTACTGCATTGCCCGATGCCATATCAACCTTACCGTCAACAGTTGCAACGATTGATACAATCATCTCAGGAAGAGTTGTGGCAACCGATACAATAGTTGCACCGATAATAAACTTAGGCACACCGAGCACTTCCGCAATCCAGCTTGCACTGTCTACAAACCAGTCGCCGCCCTTGATAATAAAGATTAGACCTACAACAAATAAAGCAACAACAATGCCTATATTTGCCGTCTCAAAAAAATTCGACAAAAATTCCATATTTTCTCCTAATAATCCCTAATCCAAAATAGAGTATATATTATAATATTACCCAAACACCCATATAATACATACCAAAGCACAAATCTTTTTACAATACCAAAAAAAATATTAATAAGTACAGACAAATAAAAAGACGCAGGACAGGATATCCCTACCCATACGCCTTTTAAGTTTTAATTATTCGTGATCGTGGTCACAGCAATCGCAGCCGCATTCGTCATCGTCATCGAATTCAACATCGAATTCCAAAACTTCGCCGCAGTTAGGGCACTCAAACTTGCCCTCTTCGATAGTATCCATATCAACCATAATCTTTTCGTGGCATGTAGGGCATTCAACCTCATACTCTTCTTCGTCATCATCACAACAATCGCAATCGCAGTCATCGTCATCATAAACAAATTCTTCAAGGTCTGCCAAATCTTCATCAACAGCGTCGATTTGATCGCCTACAAGTTCAAGGCCTTCTGTCATATCTTCCATATCTTCTGTAAGATTTTCAAGAACATCGATGATGGCATTGAATACTTTTGTTTCTTTTTTGTTAGGGTCCAAATCAAGACCGTCAATGAGGCCCTTGAGGTAGCCCAAGCTTTCTGATGTTTCCATAATTAATTCCTTTCGTAATGTTGAATTATTATTTATGCAAATAAATTTTCAATCAATAATTATGCTCTTTCCATGTATTCACATGTTCTTGTGTCAATTCTGATCATATCGCCTTCGTTGATGAAAAGAGGAACTCTGATTTCTGCACCTGTTTCAACAGTTGCAGGCTTGAGAGTATTTGTAGCTGTGTTACCCTTTACACCCGGCTCTGTGGCTGTAACCTGAAGAGTTACAAATGTAGGTGGTTCTACGCCGAAAACCTTGCCCTTGTAAGACAAAATTTTGCATACATCATTTTCTTTAACATAACGGAACGAATCAGGTAAATCAGCCTCTGATACAGGAACCATATCAAAAGTTTCATTATCCATAAAATAATAAAGTCCGTCATCATTGTATGAATACGCCATATCTTTTCTTTCAATATAAGCTGTAGGGAATTTGGCAGTTGGGTTGTAAGACTTTTCAACTACCGAACCTGTAATAACATTCTTTGTCTTTGTTCTGACAAAAGCGGCACCCTTGCCCGGCTTTACATGCTGGAATTCTACAACCTGCAATACATTGCCATCTTCTTCAAAGGTAACTCCGTTTCGGAAATCGCCTGCACTAATCATTAATTTATACCTCCGTATATAGTTTTACTTTTTTATTTTATAATATTTCGCACAATAAATCAATACCCATTTTGTAACTATCTTTGCCAAAGCCCGAAATTTGTTTTACGCAAACATCGGTTATAACGGAAATTTTGCGAAAATCCTCTCTTTTATGAATATCGCTCATATGAACTTCAACAAAAGGAGTGTAATCGGCAACAGCTTCGATAGCGTCACGAATGGCATAAGAATAATGTGTATAAGCACCTGCATTAAGGACTACACCGTCATATTTATCCTTGCTTTCGTGGATAACATCAATAAGCGCGCCCTCGTGATTTGACTGATAAAAAGACATCTCGCAGCCCTTGCTTTCACCGTAAGCTTTAAGCTCGGCATTTATATCGGCAAGAGTTTCTGCTCCGTACACATTCTTTTTCCTTATTCCGGTCATATTGAGATTAGGACCGTTCATAACCAAAATTTTCATATTACTGTGCTCCTGACTGAACTGTAAAAAAAGAGTGACAAGCTGTCACTCTTTCTATGTACTCTTATTTGTACTTTCTCTTACGAGCAGCTTCGCTCTTCTTCTTACGAGCTACTGAAGGCTTTTCGTAATGTTCTCTCTTTCTTACTTCTTGGATGATACCATCACGAGATGTCTGGCGCTTAAATCTGCGAAGTGCGCTGTCAAGAGATTCATTCTCTTTAATTTTTACCTGACTCATTGTATTCCCTCCCTCCGACCTTCGGGGGTTATTTGATAAATTTCATATATCGCAAAGATTATAATAAATTAATCTCATATTGTCAAGCATTTTGTAAAATTAAATTTGAAAAAATAAAATTTTGTCACAAATTGCTAAAATATAGGCGTTTTAACGGCATTTAACCGACTTCAACGAGCTCCAATTGCCGTATATTTTTTCGCCGTCATAAGAAGTATAGCCTCTTACTCTTATGTAATAATACTTGCCTTTTTTCAAATTTTTCCGTGTATAAGACAATTTATTCTTATTTGTAATTGTCTTTGTAATCACATTTGATTTGAAATTTTTGCTTGTTGAAAGCTGAAGCTGATAACCCGTACACGAACCTGAAAGCTTTTTCCACTTTGTAACAATCTTCTTTGAACCTGAAGAATAGGCAGATTTGATTGCTTCCTTTTGAGGCTTTGAAGCTGTCAGAACGGGCGTTGAATAATCACCCTTTGAATTACCGGAATACGCACAGACCTTAATTTCATACACATTACCAGGGTCAAGACCTGCAATGTTTGTATCTGAATCGGTAACGGTTTTGCTGAAGTTTGTGCCCTTGGTTTGATTGTTTACGGCAACAAAATATTTAGTTGCTTCATCAACCTCATCCCATTCAAAATCAATCTTATTACAAGCCTGTCCGGTAACGGTAAGTCCTGTTACTTCAAGCTCGTCTGCCGAAACATCCGGCTCTTCTCCGGGTGTATCATCATCAGGGATAATGGCTGTATAAAGTCTGTCATAATTTTTGTAATGGCTTATGCTGATACCGATACCGCCTGAGCCCGAAACCTTCATTGTGCTGTAAAAAATCGCATTTAGCGAATACAGAGTGTCGTCATCACTATATATAGTCCGTGTCGGATTTTCCCTCATACTCTGCCAATAAATTGTGTCAACGTGGCACATACTTGAACTGTACTCGGCTGTGGAATAATTTGAATGATAAATTTTCATCATCTGTGAATCGATATATTGAACAACAACCGTGTGTTTTTTACTTACAGAGCTGTTAAGAGCACCATAATGAACGATATCACCGGCAACGGCGTTTGTTATAAAGAAATCAATTACATCATTAACGAACTGTGAATCCGGAGTTGTTTTTGGGGATGTAAATGTACCCGATGTAACATAATTGCCGCTGTTATGCTTTACCTGATAATTATTATACAGCCCCTCGGCATACGGAACACCGTAAAGCCTTTTGCACACTTCGGAAGCAAAGCCATAGCAATTACGCTGAACTATTGAATTTTCTCCCGGAACAAAGCCCGATACGGTTTGTATATCTTCAAGTTTATCCGTAGCGGTGCCGTTGGCATATACTGCGGTTGAACCAATCACGGACAAAACAACAATAATCACTGATAAAAGAACAGAAAATGCTTTTTTCATAAAACCCTCCTATCGAAAATCCTAAATATTATAGCACAAATGCAGATAAAGGTCAAATTTTGACAAAAAAAGACAAGCAAGCGTAATTCCTGCCTGTCTTATTTTAACTCGAATGAAGATACATCCAAATTATTATCGACAACATAATAGTAGTCGTCAATATAAGTAACCCTTGTATTCATACCGCCGTAAGAAGTTATTTTAAGCTTTGCCTTGTAATTTTCTTTTTCTACAATTTTACCGGCTTTAACAGATACGACAATAGCACCCTTTTGAGTACCCTTGACATTTACAATAGGAACGGCATAATACCCTTTTTCCTTATTTTCAACAAATGCTTTAGGGTTATACTGTGCCTCACTTGACAAATCCTTATACACTTTTTCGTCAAGAACTTTAGGTTCAAGAGAATTTGAAACATCAAACAACACAAATTTTAACCCGTCGATAACTTCAACATCATTATCAAAATAGGTGTTATATCCCACACCGAGAAGTTGATCGTCGCCGACATTTACAAGCATAGACGAAAAGCCGTCAATTTCAACATTACCCATAAATTTCGGTTTTTTAACATTTGACAAATTTATAATAAAAAGCGGGTCCGTTTGCTCATATGTGATTACATATGCGTAATCATCAACATATTTAACCGCCTTTATACTTTCACCCTTTGCAAAAGGCTCTGACTTATAGATTTGCTTTAAATTTGAATCAAGCACATAAAGATAATTATAAGTTTTATCCTTTACCGTTTCTGTTGCAAAAACACAAAGATGATTGTCTTTTTCTGCAAAAGAATATCGGCTGTCAACCGTACCGTTGATTTTTACATAATCACAAAACTTAACTCCGTTTTTAAGCGAAATTTTTGCAATTGTAGTATTAGGCTCTTTACCGCTATAATCACTGCCGTAAACATAAAGATAATCCTTGTTACCATAAACCTCACCGCCGCAACCGAGCACAGCTTTGGTTGTGCCGATTATTTCACAAGTATTTACATCAAGAGCAGTTACCACAATATAATCGGTACCGACTCCGTTTTTTGCATAATAAATATCCTTGGCGTTCAATTTTTCACTGTCACCCTCACCCGAACAGGTTAAAGGAACATAATTTTTTGAAGAGTTGATACTATAACTTGATACGATATAAAAAGTGTTGCCTACAAGCCTTGATGAAGTATAATATCCCGATTGTTCAAACGAATTGATTTCGGTTGGATTTTCAACATCACTTATATCATAAACTATTGCCTTGGTTGCACTTTCTGCACCGGCAATTTTTTCCTCAACGGTTGAGCCGTAAAAACTTGTACAATTCACCACAAGTTTGTCATCGGATACAAACATATCCTCAATAACGCTGTTAACATCGTCAAGTTCAATAGTGTTTGCAACAGTTGATTTTCCTTTTTTTGTTTCAATCACATTTATTGTGCGTTTATCAATACCGCTTTTTTCATCAAATGATTGATTGAGATAATAAATATCTCTGCCGTTAGTTTTGATAATATCGGCCTCGTCAACGCCTTTTTCCTGAACATAGGTTTCGGCACTGTCAAAACTGTCTGCTTTTGTCGATTGCGAAGCATCCATATATTCAACAAGTTCCGGCGACACGGCTGATTTTATCCTTGACTTTATTGCGTTTTGTTTTTCCTTTTTTTGACTGTCCTCAATATATTTTTTTACATTTTTGTAATTATCAAAATTTTCAAGTTGTGTCGCAGAAGAAGGCGAATTGTCATCCGACTTAATTCTGTAATCTATATCAGACACATTCACGGTTGTAATAACCATAACAAAAACGGCGATGCACGCCGCTATACTAATGCCTGCCTTAAAAGCAGGTTTTTGCCTATACTTAATTCTGACAGGGCGTACATTATTGAGTTTTGATTGCACTCTTTTGTCGAGTTCATCGGGCACATTAACCCGTGCTTCATCAAATTGTGATTTGATGAAATCAAAATCATTATTTTTCATACTTACCCTCCAAGAAATCACGCATCTTGGACAAGGCTCTTGAGAGCTTTGACCTTACTGCCCCAGAGGTATAGTCGGTGACTTTGGCAATTTCCTTGCTGTTAAAACCGGATACTGAAAGAAGAACTATGTCTTTTTCGACATCATTCAGTATGGCTAACGCTTCACGCAATTCAAGTGCCTTAAAGTCACCGTCGGTCGCCGAAAGGCCGCTTTCGACATCAGACAGATCGTCACTTTCTTTTGCTCGGATAACATCTTTCACATAGTGAGAACAACTGGCGGCATGAATACGAAACAGATATGTGGAAAATGCCTTTTCATTCTTTAATTTTCCAATCTGCTCGAGAGCCGTCAACATAGTGTCGGATACTGCATCCATAGCATAGTCAGGGTCGCCGATCTTGTACCACGCATAGCGGTAAAGAGCGTCTTTATATTCAAGGTAAAGCTGAGAAAAAGCCTCCCTGTCACCCTGCTGAGATCTTGCTACCAAGCTAAGATCTGCCATAAATTCACCTCTTTGAGATCTCTCTCATAATAATAGTGCAAAAAAACTTCAAAAGTGTTGCAAAAAAAATCAAAATATTTTAAAAAATATTATTTTCTGAAAAAAAGCCTCTAAAACAGAGGCTTTTTCAACACAATCTGACCGTGAAGTCACATAATAATCACAAAAAATTATTACATAGCGACAAAGTTTACAAGCTTGCCCGGAACATAAATCTCTTTTTTGATTTCCTTACCTTCAAGAAGCTCGGCGATCTTCGGCTCAGCCTTTGCGGCTGCCAAAACATCATCCTTTGCCATATCAACAGGAACGGTAATCTTTGCACGGACTTTGCCCATAATCTGAATAACGATTTCAACATCGTTTTCCTTTGTTTTTTCTTCATCATACTCCGGCCACTTAGCTTGATTAACCATTCCGCCGAAGTTCATTACATCCCACATTTCCTCTGTAACATGAGGTGCAAACGGATTAAGTAAAATTGTAAGAGTTTTGAGTTCTGCCTTATTACAACCCTTTGCAGAAAGCTCGTTAACCAAGGTCATCATAGCCGCAATAGCCGTGTTAGCCTTGAGGTTGTCAATATCATAAGTAACCTTCTTGATTGTTTTGTGCATAAGTGCTTCCATTTGAAGAGTGTACTCGTCACCGTCAACAACCTTTTCCTGAAGATTCCAGAATTTTTCGATAAATCTCTTGCATCCCTTAATAGAATCCGAGTTCCACGGAGCGGCTTTTTCAAAATCGCCGATGAACATCTCATAAAGACGCATTGTATCTGCACCGTAGGCATCTACGATTTCATCAGGGTTAACAACATTTCCTCTGGACTTTGACATCTTTTCGCCGTTTTCGCCCAAAATCATACCGTGAGAAGTTCTCTTCTTATACGGTTCCGAAGTAGGAACAACGCCGATGTCGTAAAGGAACTTGTGCCAAAATCTTGAATAAAGGAGGTGGAGGGTTGTGTGCTCCATACCGCCGTTGTACCAATCAACAGGTGTCCAATATTCAGCGGCTTCCTTGGAAATGAGTTCCTTGTCATTGTGTGGGTCGCAATATCTGAGGAAATACCATGACGAGCCTGCCCACTGAGGCATTGTGTCGGTTTCTCTCTTTGCCGGACCGCCGCAGCAAGGACAGGTTGTATTTACCCAATCGGTCATCTTTGCAAGCGGTGATTCACCTGTATCGGTCGGTTCATATGATTCTACATTCGGAAGTGTAAGCGGAAGCTGACTTTCATCAAGAGGCACATAACCGCACTTTTCGCACTTAACGATAGGAATCGGCTCGCCCCAATATCTTTGACGGGAGAATACCCAGTCACGGAGCTTGAAGTTAACCTTTTGGTGACCCTTGCCCTCTTTTGTAAGCCATTCGGTAATGGCTTTTTTAGCATCTTCAACAGACATACCTGTGAGGAAGTCAGAATTTGTCATAACGCCTGTTGCACAATCGGTAAACGCTTCGTTTTCAACGCCGACCTTTGAACCGGCAACAACTTCAATAATCGGAAGGTCGAACTTCTTTGCAAATTCCCAGTCACGGGTATCGTGAGCAGGAACTGCCATAATTGCACCTGTACCGTAAGAAACAAGTACATAGTCGGAAATGAAGATTGGAATTTCCTTATTATTAACAGGGTTGATACCCATAACACCGTCAAGTCTTACACCGGTTTTGTCCTTGTTAAGCTCTGTTCTTTCAAAATCAGACTTGTGAGCAGCCTCATCCTGATACTTACGAATCTCGTCAAGATTATTGAGCTTGTCTGCCCACTTTTCAATGTAAGGGTGTTCAGGTGAAATAACCATATATGTTGCACCGAAAAGTGTGTCGGGACGGGTGGTATATACTGTAAGAGTATCGCCGAGAGTTGTGCCGAAATCAACTTCTGCACCTGTTGAACGACCAATCCAGTTGCGTTGCTGAGTCTTTACTCTGTCGATAAAATCAACATCATCAAGGTCTTTTACAAGACGGTCTGCATATTCTGTAATCTTAAGCATCCACTGGCTTTGATTTTTACGGATAACTTCACTGCCGCAACGCTCACAAACACCGTTTACAACTTCTTCGTTTGCAAGAACGCACTTACAAGATGTGCACCAGTTTACCGCCATTTCCTTTTTATATGCCAAGCCTTTTTTGAAAAGCTGGAGGAAAATCCACTGTGTCCATTTGTAATAAGATGGGTCGGTTGTGTTAATCTCTCTTGTCCAGTCAAACGAAAAGCCGAGAGATTGAAGTTGCTGCTTGAAGTGAGCAACATTGTTCTTTGTTACCTCTGCCGGATGAATGTGATTTTTGATGGCAAAGTTTTCGGTAGGAAGTCCGAAAGCGTCCCAACCCATCGGATAAAGAACATTGTAACCCTCAAGTCTTTTTTTACGGGCAACAATATCAAGAGCGGTATATGAACGAGGGTGACCTACATGCAAGCCCTGTCCGCTCGGATAAGGGAATTCTACCAAGCAATAATACTTAGGCAAGGAGAAATCCTGCTTTGCGGCAAATGTGTTTTGGGTGTACCAAACATTTTGCCACTTTGATTCTATTTGTTTAAAATTATATTCCATTATGTCAGTCCTCCATAGGAATTATTTACTGTTATTCTTTGACAATAATATCGTCAATATTGATTTTTTCGCCGTCCTCCCAAAGACGCTCGATTTGATAAAAACCACGCTGTTGCTTGAGAAGAATGTGAATTACACAGCCTGCGTAATCAAGGCAAACCCACTCACTGCGTTCACCCTCAATGTGATGAGGCTCATAGCCTGCCTCTGACAATTTATATTCAACCTCATCGGCAATGGCCTTGAGCTGTGTGTTTGAATTTGCTGTTGCGATAACAAAATAATCGGTAAGAACGGTAATATCCGATACCTTGATGAGTTCAATATCGTCACCACGCTTGCTGTCGATTGCCTTTACGGCTATCTGTGCAATTTCCAAATAATTTTCCTTGTTCATAGTCATTCCTTTATTATAAACATTATATATTGTGTAGGCAAGGCTCTGCCCTGCTGTATTTTATTTAATCTACCTGTTTGATTATTGCCTTTTGAAGCACCCAATTATAGCAATAAAGGGTGTCGGGATGAATCAGTTTGTTTTTGTTTGCCAAATCGGTTATCGTAAACCGAGTGGCACAAAGCATTGCATATGTAAGCGAATTGTCGGCAAGTTTTCTCACACTTTCAACATCCGGATAGCTACGCTCCGCACTTGTCAAATCGGCAAGATAAATCACCATTTCAAAATCTGTCATTTCTGCGTGACCCGTTGTGTGATAACGGATTGCACTCAAAACTTCCTCGTCATCAATGCCGAGAACGTTCTTTACATAACACGCTCCTGAAATTTGATGATACACCAATTTGTTACTTTTTTCAAGTTCTGTGGGGACAATACCTAAATTATCCATATATTTTTCCTGCTCGGCATAATCCGTTTCTTTGGTGATGTCGTGCAGAATTCCTGCAAGATACGCCTTGTCCTCATCAAGAGAATAAATTTTTGCAAGTTCCCTTGCCCGCTTCGCCACATTCATACTGTGGGTATAGCGATATTCGGACAATCTTTCTTTAATAATACTTTCGTATTTTTCAAAATCATACATAGAGCCTGTGCTCCTTTATATATCTATTTACGCTTTCGGGGATATAGCAAGACACATCATCGCCGTTTTTTATCATATCCCTAATCTGTGATGACGAAATGTCGATAACATCAAATTCCGACACAACAACATCTTTTAATTTTGGATGTTCCGCCTTGAAGTCCAGCATTTCAACATACTGATTTTTTTCTCGTGCCGCAGTGACAACGGTACAAGCAGAAAGTATTTCTTCAAACTTATACCACTTTTCAAAATAGAAAAATTGGTCCGCTCCGACAATCAAGTAAAATTCATCATCGGGATACTTCTCTTTCAGCTCGCAAATCGTGAGATATGTGTAGCTTTTGCCATCACGCATAAATTCAATATCGCTGACAATTTGATTTTCGCCGACACAAAGCTCCAGCATATTGATCCTGTGCTTTCCGTCAATTAATCCGTCGGACGATTTATGCGGCGGATTGGCAGTCGGGATAAATATAATCCTGTCAAGCGAAAGTGCTTTTTTGTATTGCTCGGCAAGAGCCAAATGCCCGTTGTGAACAGGGTTAAACGCTCCTCCGAATATGCCTGTTTTCATCGGCTGTTACCCTGCTTTTTGTCACGGTCGTTGCGATAACGAGGGCGGTCATAAACAGCATAAGGATTTTTTGCTTCCTTTTCTCTCTGTCTTTGACGAAGACCTTTAATCTTAACTTTTTTCTTTGCCTTTGCTTTTGCCGTGCCCTGACCTCTTGCTTTTTTCTTTGCCTGAATTTTATCTGGATCGGCTTTTCTGTAAAGAACGATAATTCCGCCGATAACCTGAATAACCTCGGCATCAAGTCTTTCTGCAAGTTGCGGTGCAAGCTCCTTTGGTGTTTGCGGTGCAGTTTCAAGGTGAACACGGATTTTGATAAGTTCCCTTACATCAAGGGTGTCGTCAATCTGTGTAATAAGATTGTCGGTGATACCCTCTTTGCCGATTTGTATAATAGCCTCAAGAGAATTTGCCTTTGCTCTCCAAGCCGCTCTTTCTTTTGATGTCATAAAATATTCTCCAATTCCTTAGTTAACTTTCTCAAAGCGTTGCCTCTGTGAGAAATCTTGTCTTTTTCTTCTCCCTCATATTTACCGAACGATTTGCCGTTGATGATGAACAACGGGTCATAACCAAAGCCTGCGTTGCCGTCACGCTCAAAGCCGATTGTTCCGTGGCACTCGCCTCTTACGGTAATTTCCTTGCCGTCGGGAAAAATACAACAAATGGCACAAACATAATATGCTGTACGCTTTGCTTCCTCAACACCCTCAAGTTTTTTGAGAAGAAGATTGTTGTTTTCCTCATCGTCTGCATTTTTTTCGTTGTCAACATTCACACCGTTGTGAACTTCAATATTTGCAAATCTTGCAGAATAAATACCCGGTGCACCGTCAAGGTAATCAACACAAAGACCGCTGTCGTCTGCAATGGCAGGAAGTCCTGTAATCTTGCAAGCCGATTCCGCCTTAATTTTTGCGTTAGCCTCAAATGTGTCGCCGTCCTCAACAACTTCGGGAAGTGTGATTCCGAGCATTTTTGCGGTTACGACATTTATACCGAGCGGAGCGAGAATTCTCTGCATTTCCGCAAGTTTTTTCATATTATTTGTAGCAAGAATAAAATCCATTACTTTTTATCCTCCTCTGTCGGTTCTTCCTCAACTTTTACGCTTTCGTTGATGAAATCGGCAATGGCGTCGTCATCATCGTGAGTAGGCTTAATATCGAACATTGCAGACGCAAAAGCCTCTGCGTCAAACGGTTGCAAATCGTCAATCTGCTCACCCACACCGACAAACTTAACCGGAACATCAAGTTCATTATTGATTGCAAGAACAACGCCGCCTCGTGCCGTGCCGTCAAGTTTTGTGAGAATAATGCCCGTAATACCTGCTGCCTCCTTGAAATCTTTTGCCTGATTAACGGCGTTTTGACCTGTTGTTGCATCAAGCACAAGGAGAGTTTCACGGCTTGCGTTTGGAAGTTCTCTGTCAATTACACGGCTGATTTTATTAAGCTCATCCATAAGATTTTTCTTGTTGTGAAGTCTGCCTGCCGTGTCAATAATGATAACATCCGCATTTTTTGCCTTACCCGATTGAATTGTATCGTAAACAACGGCAGCCGGGTCTGCACCCTCGCCGTGCTTTACAAGCGGAACGCCTGCTCTGTCTGCCCAAACCTGCAACTGCTCGATAGCACCTGCACGGAAAGTATCGGCTGCACCCAAAACAACGCTTCTGCCCATAGACTTCAATCTCATGGCAAGTTTGCCGATTGTGGTGGTTTTGCCAACGCCGTTTACACCGATTACAAGAATGATTGACGGCTTGGTGCGAAGTGCAAGATAGCTACCGCCCCATACAACACCGGCAACAATATCCTTGAGCGTTTCTCTTACCTGAGCAACGCTTGTAATATTATCGTTGGCAATTTTTTCCTTTAAGTCACCGATTACACGCTCTGCTGTCGGAAAGCCGACATCGCCCATAATCAATACCTCTTCAAGCTCGTCAAAAAGCTCATCTGTTATTTTTTCGTGAGATTCGATAGTTTCGTTAATCTGCTTAACCATACCCTCATCACGGGTTTTTCTAAGACCTTTTCTTAATTTATCAAACAAACCCATATGTTAATTCCTCGCTAAAATTTGATACTTTTTTGTATTAAAAAATCGGTTAGATTATTTTAAGGTGCATTTTAAATGCGTTATCGTCAATCTACGCTTCCAAGCCCATTTGTTGAGCAAGCTCTGCCGACTGAAGTTCAAGAAGTTTTGAAACGCCTTTTTCCTGCATTGTAACGCCGTACAAAACATCCGCTTCTTCCATTGTGCCTCTACGGTGAGTAATGGAAATAAACTGTGTTTTATCCGTCATACGACGCATATACTTTGCAAATCGTTCAACATTAACATCATCAAGTGCCGCCTCAACCTCATCATAAATACAAAACGGTGACGGCTGAACTTTGAGCACGCTGAAAAGCAATGCCATTGCCGCAAGCGACTTTTCGCCGCCGGAGAAAAGATTGATGTTTTGCACCGACTTGCCCGGAGGCTGAATTTTAATCTCAATAGCCGATTCAAGGCAATTATCCGGTTCTTCAAGAATAATCTCACCGTTACCGCCGCCGAAGAAATCGGCAAAACAGGTCTTAAACTCGGTGTTAATCTTGTTGAACTGCGTCATAAACTTTTCGCTCATAGATGAGGTCAGGTCATCAATTATCTTTGCAAGTTCTTTTTTACTCTGTTCAATGTCATCAGTCTGTTCCTTGAGGAAATTGTATCTTTCGGAAACTTCCTTGTATTCCTCAATCGCACCGACATTGATTGAGCCGAGTCCTCTGATTGCAACCTTGATTTCGTGAAGTCGTTTTTTAGCCTCTGCCATATCGTCGATTACAATTCCGAGTGCCTGTGCCTCGGGTTTTGTAAGTTCGTACTGTTCAAACAGCATGTCGCCGAGTTCGTCGTATTCTTTTTTCATATTAGCCTTGCGTTCTTCAAGTCTGACAATATCACCCGACAATTTTTCCTTGTCGGTAAGGGTTGCCTTTTCTTTTGCACGAAGTTCGTTTGAACGCTTTTCAAGCTCATTTCTGTCCTCGATTTTTTGCGTTACGGCATCGTTGCTTTCACTTGCCTTTTGGCGAAGTTCGTCAGCATGTGCCTTAACATCATTGATAGAAAGCATGAGATTTTCGTTTTTGGCTTTAATCCCGTTTATTTCATCCGTGATGTTCTTAACTCTGTCGGACTGTGTTGACTTGCGAAGTTCCAACTCCTCAACAGAAAGTCTTGCCGCCTCGCTGTCCTTAGTCAAGGTTACAAGTTCAAGGTTAATTTGTTCCGTCTTTTCTCTGATTTCATCACGCTTTGACGAAAGTTCCTTTGCACCTGTCGAAACATTGTTAAGTTCGGCTTCGGTGTCTGCCATCTGCTTTTCGATTTCAGCAGCTTCTTGCTTTGCATTTTCAACAGCCTGATTGAACAGAAGAATTCTGCCCTCACTGTTTTCCTGTTCTCTGCACATTGTATCTCGCTGATTAATGAACGATTGGAGCTTGTCCGAAATAAGCTTTGCATCGCCCTCGGCACGAATGTACTCCTCCTTTGCGTTGCGTAAATCCGCATCCGCACCTTGGAGGTCGGCAACAGCAGAATTGGCATCCTCAACCGCTTTTTTGAGTTCTGCCTGAACATCTTTGAGTTCATCGCCGATTTTTTGAGCCTCGCTCTTTAATTCTTCAATAAGATTTGCACGGGAAAGAACGCCGCTTCCCTTACCCTTTGAGCCGCCGGACATTGAACCACCAGGATTCATCACCTGACCGTCAAGGGTGACAATCTTATATCTGTTTTTATATCTCTTTGAAATTGCAATGGCACAGTCAATATCTTCAACAACCATAACTCTGCCGAGAAGATTTTCAACAATATCTCTGTACTGCTCATCACAATCCACAAGATTTGATGCAACATCGACAAAACCGAAGTTGTCATCAAGATTTTTTTCGTCCATATATCTCGGCTTGATTGCAGAAATCGGGAGAAATGTTGCTCTGCCGACATTGTTCTGCTTCAAGTAGTTGATGGCACGCTTTGCGTCACTTTCGGTTGACACAACCACATTTTGCATTGCCGCACCGAGTGCTATTTCAATAGCGGTTGAATTTTCGTTGTCAACGGTGATAAGCTGTGACAAAGTGCCGTGAATACCCGGAAGTGCCTTGCTTTGGCTTTGCTTGAGCACCGCCTTTACAGCACCGGAGAAGCCCTCCATATTCTTTTCCAAATCCTCAAGAACACGGGCACGGTCGCTCTTTTCCGCCATTTGGCGTGCAAGCCTTTCGGCATCCTGCTTTATTTTCTCCGCTTTTTGCTTCTTGGCGTCAACTTTCATTTGATAACCGCCGAGAGAATTTTCGTATTCGTCAATTCGCTCTTTCAAGAACTCAAGATTTTTGTTGCTCTCGTCCGCCTGACTTTGAGTGTAATCAATATCCTTTTGAGTTGCCTCGATTTGCGATGCAATGGTGTTTTTACGAGAATTAATTTCATCAATAGACGAAGTTGCCTGCGACATTTTAACCTTGCTGTCGGAAAGTTTTATCGTAAGAGCAGTAAGCGTTTGATTGAGTTCAACCGTCTTGTCCGAAATTTCCATATTTTCGTTTTGGACTTTGCTGAGTTCGTTTGCAACGCTTTCAAGCTCTGCCTTTTTATCTGCTATTAATTTTTCATTTTCTGCGATTGTTTTATTTTTCGCATCTATCTGCTCGTCAAGAGTTGCACCTGTGCCGTCCGCATCGGTGATGTCAGCCGTGAGCCTTTCGATAGTTTCGTTATTATGTTCAAGCGTTGCATTAAGAACGCTGATTTCACCGTCTTTGCGGAGTGCTTCTTCCTCGTATCCGGAAGCGCCGAGTCTGCTTTGTTCAATAGCCAAATTAATTGAAGTGACCTTCTCTGCAACCTCTTCAAGTTCTTTTTCGATAGCGGCAAGGTCATTTTCAGAAACTTCATAAGAAGCCTTAACAGCGTCAATTTTATGTTCCTGCTCTCTCAATTCGACAGTAAATCTGTTGATTTTGTTGAGCCAAACGCCGATTTCAAGAGTCTTTTTTTCCTCGCTGTATTCAAGGAATTTCTGCGCCTTTTCGCTCTGCTTTTTAAGAGGGCCTACACGGCTTTCGAGTTCGCCTAAAATATCAAGAAGTCGCACAAGATTTTCCTGTGCCTGGTCAAGTCTGCGTTCTGCATCTTTTCTCTTATGACGAAAACGAGAAATACCTGCGGCTTCCTCGAACAGTTCTCGTCTGTCCTCATTTTTTGCAGAAATGATAGAATCGATTTTACCCTGACCTACCATGGAATATCCGTCCGAGCCGAGACCCGTATCCATAAATAACTCGTGAATATCTTTTCGTCTTACGCTTTCGCCGTCAATCTTATATTCGCTTTCGCCCGAACGATAGTAACGACGGGTTACGGTGACAATTTCGCCGTGGTCTTTGAGAGTACCGTCCGAATTGTCAAGAGTGAGCATAACCTGAGCAAAGCCGAGTGCCTTACGCTTTGATGTTCCGCCAAAAATGACATCTTCCATCTTTGAACCACGAAGCGACTTTGTACTCGTTTCGCCGAGAACCCATCTCACCGCATCGGAAATATTACTCTTGCCAGAACCGTTAGGTCCGACAACAGCGGTAATACCCTTGCCGAAATTTAATTCTGTTTTGTCGGGGAACGATTTGAACCCCTGCATTTCAAGTGATCGTAGTAACATATTTTTTACCGTCTTATAATCTTTAAATCGTCCTTTGCAACCTTGTCGGTTACAGTAACCTTTATGTTATATCCCTCTTCCATAAGGAAGTATATATTGCGTTTTTGCTGACCCTTCAGTTGAGAAACCGAGCGTGGATTAACCATAATCTCGTAATCTCCGGGTCTTAATTTAAGTATCTTATTGAGCATAAATCTGCTCTTAACTATCTCGCCGAACGACTCGTGATAAGCACCTGCAACGGCATTTTTCTTTATGTCATTTGAAGCGTGAAGTCCGAGTCGGATAATCTTTATCCCTGCTTCTTCAAACATAGGAACAAGCTTTGTGCAAAGATTTGCCGCATCGTCAACCGTTTGCGGCTTGAACACTTCGTCCTCGTACAGTTTTGCAAGCATTGTGCCTTTCAGCACAACCGTTGGATAAATACGCACGGTTGCCGGCTGAAGTGCAATGATTTTTTTTGCCGTTTCTATTGCCTTTTCGTCCGTGTCAAGATAAAGCCCCGTCATCATTTGAAGTCCGAGTTCAAAGCCATAGGACTTGATAAGATTTGAAGCGTTGACAACATCCTGTGCCGTATGTCCTCGAAGATTTGCCTTGAGCACCTCGTCATCCATACTTTGAGCGCCGAGTTCGATTGAAGTAACGCCGTATTTTTTAAGAAGTGTAAGCACTTCGTCATCAATAAAATCGGGACGGGTGCTGATTCTTATTCCCTTTACATCGCCGTTTTTAACATAAGGATAAGCCGCCTGCAAAAGCGTGAGCATATAATCTCGGTCAATCGCAGTGAACGAGCCGCCGAAAAATGCAATTTCGTATTCGTAGCCTTTTTTGCAAAGTGCAGTTTCAACAGCGGTCTTGACATCATCCGCCGTTGGCTGTTTTACATTGCCCGTGATTGTTTTTTGATTGCAAAACGAGCACTGCTGAGGGCAACCGAGGTGCGGAATAAAAATGCTGATATTACCTTTTTTCATATAATCCCCATCAACGAAAGTGCTTCTTTCGCCGCCTCCTGCTCCGCCTGTTTTTTGCTTTTGCCGACTCCCCTGCCGACAACATTTGAATTGAGGTGAACCTCCGCTTCAAAAACCTTGTCGTGATCGGGACCTTTTTCGCCGACAATAACATAGTTGAGAGTTTCATCCTTATTCTGCTGAATAACTTCCTGCAAGGTGGTTTTGTAATCCTTAAACAAAATGTGATGAGTGCTTACATCTCTTGCCAAGAAATGAAGAATGTGCTTTTTTGCCGGTTCCATACCGCCGTCAAGATAAATTGCGGCAATGAGTGCCTCAAATGCGTTTTCAAGGTTTGAATCCCTGTCCTTGCCGCCCATTTTTTCCTCGCCTCTGCCGAGCAGAAGATAATCGCCGAGGTCAATTTCTCTTGCAAAATTTGAAAGCGACTGAGTACAAACAAGCGATGAACGAAGTTTTGACAACTCACCTTCTGCCATATCCGGAAATTTATGATACAAATACTCTGCCGACACAACGCTCAAAACGGCATCGCCCAAAAATTCCATTCTCTCGTTATTGAATTTTTTTTGATTATCGTTTGCATAAGAGGAGTGAGTAAGCGCTTCCTCCAAATATATTTTTTTCTTAAAGGTATATCCTATTTTTTCTTCTAAAGTTGAAATATCCATTTTATTCTTCACTTTGCAATTCTTTTTCTATTTTATCTATCAAATCGGTTTGCAAAAACATAACCGCCTGTTTGATTGCGTTTTTGAAGCAACGGGCGTCTGCCGAGCCGTGAGCTTTGATAACCGGCTTTCTTACTCCGAGCATAACCGCTCCGCCGTATTCTTTGTAGTCAAACTGTGTTTTCATATCATTTATGCCCGAACGAACACCAAGATACGAAAGTTTGCTTAATGTATTTTTATAAAAAGCATTTTTAATTCCCTGCATAAGAGCCTTTGCAACACCCTCATAGGTTTTGAGTATCAAATTGCCCGTAAAGCCGTCCGCAACAACAACATCCGCATCACCGAACGGTATCTGTCTGCCCTCGATATTGCCGATAAAATTATACGGTGCCGACTTCATCATCCGATATGCTTCCTTAACAACCGGAGTACCTTTTGTCTCCTCCGTGCCGTTGTTTGCAAGTGCAACGGTTGGATTTGCAACGCCGAAAATATTTTGCATATATATTGAGCCTAAAAGCCCAAATTGATAAAGATATTCGCTTTTGCACTCGGCATTCGCACCGCAGTCCATAAGCACAAACGGTTTGCTTGTGCTCGGCATAACAGAAGCTATTGCCGGACGCTTAACACCTTTAATTCGCTTTGTTATAAGAGTTGCACCAACTGTGATTGCGCCTGTGTTACCTGCACTGACAAAGGCGTCGCCCTCGCCGTCATTGAGGAGTTTGAAACCGACAGCCATAGAACTGTCAGGCTTACCACGAAGCACAACCTTTGCATCATCGCAGTTATCTATAACCTGTGTGCAGTTAATTACTTTCGTGTTTTTTAAGGTAATGTTGTTTTCTTTAACGCAAGAATTGATGGCATTTTCATCACCGAGAAGAACAGCCTCATCAATGCCAAATTCATCCACGGCAAGCATTGTGCCCTTGATTATTTCGAGCGGTGCGTTATCTCCGCCCATTGCGTCAATTATAATTTTCATAATTGCTCCAAAGCTCTGTTTGCAAGAGCCATATATCGTTCTCTCTTATCTCTGATTTTCGGCTCAATAGTCGGTAATATGCCAAAATTAGCACCCATCGGCTGAAAATTCGTTACGCTCTCATCGCTGATATATTGCGACAAAGCACCAATCATATTGTATTCCGACAAAACAAGCGGTTCTTCGCCCTCTGCCCGTCTGACGGCATTTATTCCTGCCATTATGCCCGAAGCCGCAGATTCCATATATCCCTCAACACCTGTGATTTGGCCTGCAAAAAAGATGTTTGGATTGCTTCTCAAACTGAAATCGGCATTTAAGAGTTTTGGCGAATTAAGAAACGAATTTCTGTGCATTACACCGTATCTGACAAACTCCGCATTTTCAAGCCCCGGAATCATAGAGAATACACGCTTTTGCTCGCCGAATTTTAAATTTGTCTGAAAACCTACAAGGTTAAACATTGTACCTTTGCTGTTTTCTCTGCGAAGCTGAACGCATGCCCACGGTCTGTGCCCTGTGTTTGGGTCAACAAGTCCAACCGGTTTCATAGGTCCGAAGCGAGGAGCGTCAAGTCCTCTTTTTGCAAGTTTTTCAATCGGCATACAACCCTCGTACACATCAAAATCGTGCACAACCGCACCCTCGGCATTGATAAGTTCTTCAATAAACGCCTCATATTCCGCCTTGTTGAACGGGCAGTTGATATAGTCGTCATCTCCGCCTCTGTCATATCTTGAAGCACCGAAAGCCTTTTGCATATCAACGCTGTCTGCCGTAACAATCGGAGCGGCGGCATCGTGAAACGAAAGGTAATCTCCGCACAGTTTTTGTATTTCTTCACCGAGTTTGCCCTCGGTAAGAGGACCTGTTGCGATAATAAGGATTTCGTCATCATCAGGTGAAATTTTCTCAACAAGTTTATTTTCAACCGTGATGTTCGGATGCGAATTAATCATATCCGTTACGGTTTGAGAAAACTCATTTCTGTCAACCGCAAGAGCACCGCCGGCAGGAACCGCACAATTCCTTGCAACGGGAACGGTGAGCGAGCCGAGTCGAGTCATTTCTTCTTTAAGAAGTCCTGCCGCACTGTCAATTCTTGATGCCTTGAGCGAATTTGAACAAACAAGCTCTGCAAAATTTTTATTTTTGTGTGCCGGCGAAAACTTTTTAGGTTTCATTTCAAGCAGAGTGACTTCATAGCCTGCTTCGGCTATTTGCCACGCCGCCTCACAACCCGCAAGTCCGGCACCGATAACTGTAAATTTTTTCATAATCACTTTTTCTTTGGAGCAGGCTTTGTAAATCCACAACCCTCTGTGTCAGGACAATAAAGAACATTGCCCTTTCTTCTGAACAGCGACTTATTGCACTTTGGACAAACCTCATCGGTAGGTGCGTCCCAAGTCATAAAGTTACATTCAGGATAATTTGAACAGCCGTAGAACGGTGTGCCTCTCTTTGTTTTCTTTTCAATAACATCACCGCCGCAAAGTGGACATTTTGCCTTTGTCTTAGTAACGAACGGCTTTGCGTTTTTACACTCAGGGAATCCCGGACAAGCAAGGAATTTTCCGAATCTGCCGACTTTAACAACCATCTTTCTGCCGCACTTTTCGCATACGACATCGGTTTCTTCTTCCTTAAGTTTAATCTTAACGCCCTGCATATCTTTCTTTGCTTTTTCGAGCGGCTCGATAAAATCATCATAGTAAAGACGAATCATATCAATGTAATCTTTTTCGCCCGAATCGATTTTATCAAGGTCATCTTCCATCTTTGAGGTGTACTTAACATTTACAATGTTAGGAATTCTTTCTTTAAGAAGATTTGTAACCGCCTCGCCGAGTTCGGTAGGAACAAACTGCTTGCCCTCACGAACAACATATTCCTTTGAAAGAATGGTTGAAGTAATAGTTACATATGTTGACGGACGACCTACGCCGTTTTCTTCAAGTGCCTTTGTAAGAGAAGCTTCGGTATATCTTGCAGGCGGCTGTGTAAAGTGCTGATTGCCGAGAATACTCTTGAGCTTGAGCACATCGCCCTCTGCAACAGGAGGAAGCGGAGATTCGCTGTCCTTCTTCTGTGCGTCATCGGTTTTTTCCTCATACAAAGCAGTGAAGCCGTCAAACTTAACCGTGTATCCGCTTGCTGTGAAAACATAATCGTTTGCCTTGATTTCAACCTTCATGGTTTCTTGCTGGCAAGATGCCATAAGAGATGCAATGAAGCGTTCCCATACAAGCTTGTAAATTTTATACTGGTCGGAAGTAAGTGACTCCTTAACAGATTCTGGAGTTACGCCCGGCATTGACGGACGAATTGCTTCGTGTCCGTCCTGTGCGTTGCCCCTTGTTTTGTAAAATCTCGGAGTTGACGGAAGATACTTTTCACCATAAGTTTGCTTGATGAAATCATTACCTGCACTGCGAGCCTCGTCGGAAATACGGAGTGAGTCGGTTCTCATATATGTGATAAGACCGACTGTGCCGAGGTCCTTAACATCAACGCCTTCATAAAGTTCCTGTGCGGCTTTCATGGTTCTTCTTGCCTGGAACGACAATCTGCGTGACGCTTCCTGCTGCAAGGTTGATGTGATAAACGGAGGAGCAGGATTTTTCTTTCTCGTACCCTTTTTAACTCCGGTTACAACATATTCGGCATTTTCCAAATCGGCAAGCATTTTGTCCGATTCTTCTTTTGACGGAATTTTGTTTTTATCCGTGCCTACCTTATTGCCGTCCTTGTCCTGAACCATGGTTGCGGCAAAACTTTTTCTGTCCGGCGGATTGGTAAACTTTGCATCGATTGTCCAATACTCTTCCGGCTTAAATGCACGGATTTCGTTTTCTCTGTCAACAACAAGGCGAAGTGCAACGCTCTGTACACGGCCTGCCGAAAGACCTCTTCTGATTTTTTGGCTTACAAACGGAGAAAGTTTGTAGCCGATAAGGCGGTCAAGAATTCTTCTTGCCTGCTGGGCGTTTACAAGGTCTATATCAATTTGACGAGGATGCTCCATACCGTTTTTTACACCGGTTTTTGTAATCTCGTTAAATGTAACTCTGTTTTTGTCATCAAGTTCCAATCCGAGCAAATTTGCAAGATGCCACGAAATTGCCTCTCCCTCACGGTCGGGGTCGGTTGCGAGATAAACGCAATCGGCTTTGTGCGCCTTTGTTTTAAGCTCGTCAACAAGTGCTTCCTTGCCCTTGATAACTGCGTACTTAGGCTCAAAATTATGTTCAATATCAACACTGAGTCTTGCGGCAGGCAGGTCACGAACATGACCCATTGACGCAATAACTTCATATCCCTTACCAAGATAGCCTTTAATATTCTTAGCCTTGGCAGGTGACTCCACGATTACCAACTTTGACATATATATTTTTGTCCTTTCGGTTAAATTCAAGATTGTTTTCTTCTGTATCGCTTGCCCATGCCGGATTCGCAAAGTCCGTCAAGTTCAAGCATTGTCAGGGCGACAAGCACGGAATTTATATCAAGCCGTGCAATATTTGCAATGCTTTCAACATCCTTAAAATCATCGTTCATAGCATCAAACACCGCTTTTTCGTCGCCGACAAGCTGTCGTGACTTCTCGTCTATTTGAGTACGGTTTGTGCGGTGTTTTTCAATATTTTCAAATGTGATTTCTTCATCCTGTTCGGGTGTCAAATCACGCTTTTTGTATTCATCTCTCAAGAGTTCGTCAATGCTTGCAAGTTTTGACATATCAAGAGTTTTGTACTTTTCGGTGTAGTGCGAAATGATGGATTCGACTCCCACAACGGGAACGGCACCGTCGGATATAAGTTTGTTTGTGCCGTTAAATCTTTGGTCAAAAATCGAAGCGGCGGTTGCAAACATATCCCTGTTTTGCGACACGGCAAAGTTTGCCGTAATGAGCGAACCGCTTTTTGTGCCCGCTTCGGCAACAAACACACCGTCCGCAAGGCCGCTGATAATTCGATTTCGCATCGGAAAAGTAAATCTGCTTGCAGGAGTGAACGGCGGAAATTCGGAAATGACCGCACCTTTTTCGGTAATTCTTCGTCTTAAATCCTCATTTGAAGCAAGGTAATTTGAACCGAGTCCACAACCCATAACGGCAACCGTTACGCCGCCGCATTCCATAGCACCGATATGCGCCGAGGTGTCTATTCCGAGTGCACCGCCGCTTACAATAACGGCATTGCACCTTGCAAGACCTTTTGATATTACCCTTGCAACACTTTTGGCATAATTCGACGGCTTGCGTGTACCCACAACGCTTATGCTGAGCATATTGTCTATATCGGGCATTTTGCCGTCAACATACAAAACCGTAGGCGGGTCATAAATTTCTTTGAGCTTTTCGGGATAACTTTCATCATCAAAAGTTATTATATCCCATCTGTGTTTTTTACAGATATCAATTATTTCATCCGCTTTTTCAATCGGAGTTTTCTCCATAGCATCAAGCATTTTGTCTGTAATGTTAGGACAAACCTTGCGTTGAAGATAATTGCTGTTATATAAATTTTCGGCTGAGCCGAAATAATCAAGTATCGGCTTGATTGCCTTGCCTACGCCAACGGTAAGCTGAAGCCATATGAGATACCTTGAGTTTTTCATCTGAGCATCTCCCACATTGTTATTGCCGCGGCAACGCCTGCATTAAGGCTTTCCGCCCTGCCGAGCATAGGTATTGTAATCAAATCATCGCTGACAGCCTTGATGTTTTCTTCAACACCGTTTGCCTCGTTACCGATAACCGATACCGCATTGCCGGTAAAATCAGCCTCGGTAATCTTAACCGCCGATGAACTCGGAACAGTCGAATACACCTTAAAGCCCTGTGATTTCATATGGATAAGCGTTTGCTCCAAATTATCGCTGTCAACAATGTTCATACGAAGTATTGAACCCATTGAAGCCCTTACAGCCTTTGAATTAAACACATCACAGCAATTATAAGTTACAACGCCGTCAATACCGAGTGCCTCTGCCGAACGAATAATCGCACCGACATTTGCCGGGTCCTGCACATTGTCAAGAGCAACGATTTTACCGCAAGCAAACATTTCGCCGTTGTCCTTCATCTTAACGGTAAGAAAAACTCCCTGCGGCGATTTTGTTTCCGACAGTTTTTCGGACACCTGCCCGTCAATCAAAAATGTTCGTTTGGCTTTAATACTCAAAGCGTCAATTTCGTCTTGATACCTTGCATATATATCCTCGGTAAAAAGCAATGTATCGGGCTCATAAACAGAATTAAGGACATCAAAACATAGCCTTGCTCCTTCAAGTGCAAAAAGATGATTTTCATATCTCGCCTTTGAAGAGGTAAAAAGCTTTTTTGTGTCCTTAACAATAGTATTATTTTTACTCGTGATTTTTTCCATACACATCTCCGTTGCGTGCCAAAAAATTTGCCTAAAGCATTTCGTTTAAATAAATCACCGAATGTTATTTATTATTTTATATAATATACATTATAATTCAAAAAAATTCAATAGTTTATTCAAATATTTATTATTAAATTTTTATTTGGTTGACTAATACTTACTTTTAATTTATAATGTATGATAGAAAATTATGTAAAGGATTAGATTTTATGCCATATTATGACATTGCAGGATTAAGAGTAAAGATGAACAACTGCGGCGGCAGAAGCGAAAAACAAGCCGTACCGTACCTTGCAGACAATCAATCGGACGATTTACAACCCGATATTGACATCTTTGTTGATGACAAAAGGGTTCAAGAGGCTATGGCAGAACACCCGGAACTTTCACAGGGCGACTGGGAATATATGCTTACAGGTTCCGACTTTTACACCGACTTAATCAAATATGACGGCATTCTTTTGCACTCATCCTGCGTTGTTGTTGACGGAGTTGCTTACACTTTTTCAGCCGACAGCGGAACAGGCAAATCAACCCACACCCAGCTTTGGCTCAAAAAATTCGGTGACAGAGCATACATTCTCAATGACGACAAGCCGGCAATCAGACTTATCGGCGACACAGTATACGCTTGCGGAACTCCTTGGAGCGGTAAGTATGATTACTCTACTCCTGCCGTTGTGCCTCTTGCCGGAATTTGCTTCCTTGAAAGAAGCGAGGAAAATTGGATTAAACCGGCTGACACAAACAAGGCTATATTCAATATTTTCAGTCAAACCGTTCGCCGTCTCGGTGAAAACGGAATGAACAAATTGATGGATAACCTTAATGTGATTTTCAAAAAAGTACCCATTTACGAGCTTGGCTGCAACATTTCAGAAGAAGCCGTAGATTGTTCCTACAACGCTATGAAAAAGGAGTTATCCGATTTTGAATAAAAAAATATGCGCATTGTTGCTGTCGGCGGCAATGTGCTTTTGCTTCAGTGCATGTTCAAACAACGCACAGGAAGAGCAAAGCACAGCCGTAACCGCAACAACCTCAACACAAGCGACAACCTCAACAACAGTTGCCGAAACCACAACAAAAGAAACAACGGCAAAGCCTTCAACAACAAAAACACAAGCCACAACAAAAGCTTCAACCGAAACCACAACAAAAAAGAAAAAGGTTACTGCAACAAAGGTCAAGAAAAAAAAGAAAACCGACACGGTAACCTGCACCGTTACGGTTGAATGTAAATCAATTCTTGACCATATGGACGACCTGAAAGAAGGTCACGAAGAATTTGTACCCGATGACGGCTATATAATCAAAGACTACACCTACAAAGCAAAAAAAGGCTACACGGCATATGACGCACTGAAAGGCGCATGCAAAAAAAACGACATCAAGCTCACGGCAAAAAGCACTTCCTACGGTATATACATTTCAGGCATAAACAACCTTGACGAATTTGACTGCGGCAAGCAAAGCGGTTGGATGTACAGCGTGAACGGAATTATGCCGAATACCACCTGCGGAAATGTGAGCGTTGATGACGGCGATTCAATAGTTTTCACCTATGTTTGCACTTTTCAATAAACCGAATAACAGCACAAAACGCAACACAAGAAATCAATCCTGTGTTGCGTTTTTATTAATTAACTTTTTTCTTTAAATCCTGAAGAATTTTCTTTTCTATTCTCGACACATACGAGCGTGAAATGTTAAGCCTCTGTGCAACTTCTCTTTGAGTAAGCGGCTTTGCGTTGTTCAGTCCGTAACGAAGAATGATAATCTCTTTTTCTCGCTCATCTTCCATATTTTCAATGATATTTTTCACTTCAAGCCAACGGCGTTTTGTTTCGATTTCTTCCACAATATCCCTGTCATCGCTGATAACATCCTCAATGGTAAGCGGATTGCCGTCCTTATCGGTGTCAATTGCATCACCCATAAAAACCTCGCCGTTCTGCTTTTTAAGAGAACGAAAGTACATAAGAATTTCGTTTTCAACACAGCGTGAAGCATAGGTTGAAAGTCGTGTGCCCTTTGAATAATCAAACGAATCCACCGCTTTAATCAATCCGATTGTTCCGATAGAAATCAAATCGTCATTGTCATTTGTTTTTGAATAATATTTTTTGCAAATGTGGCTCACAAGGCGGAGATTGCGTTCAATCAAAACCGCCCGTGCGTTTAAGTCACCGTTTGCCATTTTTTCAAGCTGTTCCCGTTCTTCCTTTGCAGTAAGCGGCTTTGGAAATCCCGAACCGTTTTGGATGTGCAACAGTAAAAATAACAGGCTTGAACCGATTGCGGTAAGTATTGCAGAAAACATAAAACCCTCTCCTTATCAAATCACAATACATACTATGACGAAAAGGAATAATTAATACCGTTGACAAGCCTATACTTTTAATGATACACTCAACTTATGGAAAAATATATTAAATTTGCAGGTCTTGATTTTGACCTTGAAAAACGACTGATTGAATACATAAGAAGTCACGAAAAAAAGATAAATTCACTTGCAGAAAAATGCAAAAAACACGGTTTTTCGTGCCTTGCAAGACGCAGTGATATGATGAGGCTTGCCGTTTGCATTGCATACATCAAATACACCGAGGGCTCATACAAAGAACTCGGAATAGACGAAAGCATACTGAAAGACACTATGTCCGACATAGGAATTTGGTGCAGAAACAACGACAACAAGGGGCTGAAAAATTACCCTTGGATAAAAAATCACCTCAAGGCTGAATTGTTCAAAATCGGCAGACTTCAGTATCAGCTTTTCAACTGCAACTATGTCACTTTTGACTATTCAAAACTGCCATTCAAAAAAGGCGAACAGACTGTATTTATTCACATTCCGCAGGGTGCTCCGCTTATAAAATCGGAATGTATCGAGTCGCTGAAAACGGCAAAAGAATTTTTTGCAACGCATCTCCCTGCGTACAAATTCGATTATTTCGTGTGCAAAAGTTGGCTTTTATACAAAGATAATAGCCGGTTTATGAAGCCGTCAAGCAACATTTTGCAGTTTCAAACGCTGTTTGAAATTGCTTTTACAGACCATACGGACAGTTATGCAATAGAGCGAATTTTCGGCAAAAAACAGTTCAACAAAAAGCGGTATGCGGAATCCACCTCACTTCAAAAAGGCGCAAAGGAATATATGATTAACGGCGGAAAATTAGGCGAAAGTTTCGGCTACATTCCGCTAAACAAGATATAAGAAAAACGGAAAGTTATGCAACACTTTCCGCTTTCTTTTTATTCGGTAATTGAGCTATTACAAGTGCAACAAAAATAATTGCACAGCCAAGAAGTTCTTTAACGGTTAATTTGTCGCCCATAATGAGCCAACCGGCAAGCACCGCAAACACCGATTCGGTGCTCATAAGCAATGACGAAACCGTTGGGTCAACATATTTTTGAGCAACATTTTGCACCGTAAAGGCAAATGTTCCGGCAATCACACCTGCATAAAACAACGACATCCACAACGCAGATTGATTTATGCTTGCACACCACTGTGAAAAATCCCTCATTTCGGATATAGCCATCGGCACAGTCAAAAACAGCGATGCCGAAAAAAACTGCACACACGCAAGTTTGATAATATCCGTTTTGTGCTTAAAGCGGTCAACGGCGATAATTCTCGCCGCATTCATAACCGAGCAAATGAGCACAAGCACATCCGACATCTGCACGCCGAAGCCGTCATTTACACACAACAAATATAGTCCGCAAACAGTCACAACGATTGACAGCCACACATTCCATTTGATTTTATCCTTAAAAAACAAGCAGATAATCGGCACAAAAATCACATTGCACGAGGTCAAAAATCCTGCCTTGCCCGACGGTGTGCCCGCAAACAATCCAAGCTGTTGAAACGCAGATGTGCCTGCAAGGAAAAATCCGCACACAAAGCCGTCACGAATAAGTTCTTTTGTGCTGTAATCCGGTTTCGGCTTGTCGCTCTTTTTCTCCCTTGAATCGAGAAAGGCGACTATCGGCAAAATGGCAATTCCTGCAACAAGAAAGCGAAAAAAGCCGAATGTAAACGGTCCGACAAGGTCTCCGCCCTTGCTTTGTGCAACAAAAGAGCCGCCCCACGCAACAGAAATCAATATCAGCAAAAAGGATGAAATAATTTTTTTTGATTTCATAATATACTCCAAAAAAACCGAGGACATCCTCGGTTTTAATTTTATAATACCTTATTGAAGAATTCTTTTGCACGCTCTGTTTGAGGGTCGTAAATAACCTCTTGAGGTGTGCCCTCTTCAAGAATTTTGCCGTCATAGATGAACAAAACTCTGTTGGCAACCTCACGGGCAAAGCCGATTTCGTGGGTAACGATAACCATTGTCATACCCTCCTCGGCAAGTTCACGCATAACATTGAGAACTTCGCCAACCATTTCAGGGTCGAGTGCAGAAGTCGGCTCGTCAAAAAGCATAATATCAGGATTCATACAAAGTGCTCTTGCAATGGCAACACGCTGTTTTTGACCACCTGAAAGCATAGACGGATACGCCTCTGCCTTGTCTTCAAGACCTACCTTGCCGAGCATTTTCATAGCAAGTTCCTTTGCCTCGTCCTTTTTCATCTTCTTAACCTGAACAGGTGCAAGGGTAAGATTGTCTATAACATTAAGGTTATTAAAAAGGTTGAAATGCTGGAACACCATTCCGACATTTTCTCTTGCCTTGTTGATGTTGATTTTTTTGTCATCCATATGATGGCCGTCAACAACCATATCACCTGCCGTAATATCCTCAAGGCGATTGATACAGCGGAGAAATGTTGACTTGCCACAACCTGACGGACCGAGAATAACAACAACTTCGCCCTCATAAATATCGGTTGTGATATCTTTTAAAACTTCGAGTTTTCCAAAATTCTTTTGAAGATGTGAAACATGAATTTTTACATTATTATAATTTGCGGCCACGGTTCAATCTCCTCTCAAGCATTTTTGCTGCATATGAAAGCAAAGTAATAATAATCAAATACATAACGGCTACAACACCCCAAACCTCAAATACGCTGCCTGTATTGGCAACAACATTTTTTGAGGTGTTAACAAGTTCCGGAAAACCGATAACAGAAAGGATTGATGTATCCTTAAGTGTAATGATGAACTGATTGATAATTGACGGAATCATTGTTCTGATAGCCTGCGGAAGAACAACCTTACGCATAGCCTGTGAATAGCTCATACCAAGTGAACGGGATGCTTCCATCTGACCGATATCAACCGATTGAATACCGGCACGAATAATCTCTGCCATATATGCACCGCAGTTAAGCGAAAGGCAGACAGTACCCGCCTGCAAAGCAGAAAGTGTAAACGATATATTTGGTGATTTGTTGATGATATACGGAATGCCGAAATAAACAAAATACGCAAGTACAATCATCGGAACGCCACGAATGACATCAACGAATACTCTGTAAATTGCATTGCAAACCTTGTTTTTTAGCACAGACAATATGCCGAAAAGCAAACCGATTAAGCAAGCAAAGAACAATCCGCACAATGCCAATGTAAGCGTTTTGCCCATAGCCGCAAGAAGCAATTGTCCGTATGTTTCAATAATTTGTTGCATTGGGTGAAAAACTCCTCTCATAGTAGAATGATGTAAAAATATGTCGACATCATTCAGCAAGAAAGCCACCGTTGCCCGCGGAAAAATACGGGCAGGTGGCAAACTTTCCTAAACAGAATTACTTTAATTTTTGCCGATATTAGCCAAGATACTTTGCAATAATCTCGTCATACTTTCCGTTAGCCTTGATGTTTGCAAGACCTGCGTTGAACTTGTCAAGAAGCTCTTGCTTGTCAGCTGAGAAAGTAGCCATACCATAGCCGGCACCTTCATTTTCGGAGCCTTCTACGATTTCCATATCAAGATTACCGTCTTTAATAGAAGCAGCCATAATAGGAGTATCCTCGAAGCAAGCAGCACACTGACCGCCTGTAACAGATTGATACATTGTTGGGCTGTCCTCAAAGTATGTAAGTTTAAGGCTGTACTTATCCTTGAGTTCTTCTGCATAATCGGCACCCTTTGTACCTGTCTTAACAGCTACTGTTGAACCCTTGAGGTCATCAAGTGATTTAATGCTTGAACCCTTCTTTACTGCAACGCTTTGTGTTGCTGTGTAATAAGCGTCAGAGAAAATCCAACCTTCTTTTTGTCTTTGGTCGGTGATTGATGCACCTGCAATCATAGCGTCAGCCTGACCTGACTTGCAAGCTGCGATTGATGCGTCAAAGCCGAGTGATTTAAGCTCATACTCAAAGCCCTGATCTTCTGCAATAGCTGCAAGAATATCAACATCAATACCAACGAAATTACCCGAAGCGTCTGTGTATTCAAAAGGCTTGAATACTGTATCGGTTGCGATAACATACTTCTTTGCGGAAGCATCTGTTTTTGCATCATTATTTTTGTCATCATTTGAGTTGTTTGAGCATCCTGCAAATGCAAATACTACTGTAAGTGCTGCAAGAACAAGAGCCAATACTCTCTTCATTGTCTTTTTCATTTTCATTTTCCTTTCAAATGATTAATTAAATCCGTTTAGGATATATTAAGGTTTATTATAATAATTTTTTGCTGCCTTGTCAATACTCACAGAATTTTACAAGGCAGCAAAGATAGGAAAAATAAACAGTATTTTTATGTTTTTTTATACATTATGACGAATATTTACAATTATAGCGAAAGCTTACTGTCAAGGTTTTTGAACAAATCAACCTGCTTTTTTGAACCGACAACACAGAAGGAGCTGTCATTAATTGCGTTTTCAAGAGTATCTGCAAGAGTCAAGAAATCGCTCTTTTTTGTGTTGACAATCTGCTTGCGGAGCAAAAGTCTGCTCTCATCGGATATACCCCTGATGTAGTTGCCGTCTGCACCCGAAGCGATTTCACAAGGGGTGAGAAGCGGAGAAGCACTCGACATTGCACCGATGATGAAACCGACAAGACTTCTGTCGGAGTTTGCAAATGTACGAAGATAGTCCGCAATTTTATAATAGGTTTCAACAGAAGCCTTTGCATTTGGGTCACGGTATGAATATGCAAAAACAGAGCCGTTGGCAAGAGCCTTTAGTCCCGTGCCGTAAGCACCGCCCTTTACACGCACCTCGTTCCACAAATAATCAAGCGAAACGATGTGACTCATAAGGAATGTTGTGCCGTCATACAGTCCGCCGAAATCAGCCGCCATACCGGAAAACGAAATATCACCCGGAATAACAACAGCATCATTTGATTTTTTCCACGGTTTGATTTTAAGTTCGTGAGAAACAGTTGACTCACCAAGCGACTCAATAAATGATTTTATGCTGTCGTCAAATTCGTTTGCATTGTCTGCACCGATACCGACAATAACATTGTCAGAACCGAAAATACTGCTTGCAAACCCCGGAAGTTCGGCAATAGCGGTAGGTTCCGTTTCCTGCTCTTTGAGCCAATAATAATATGAAAAGCCGTTTGAAACTTCTTCAACAACAGCGTCATATGAAAAAGCCGTTGAACTTCTCTTTGCCGCGAACATTGAGCCTGCCATTACGATTGACTGATAATGAAGTTGACGTTCTTGCTTAATAATATCAACAATTTGAGAAGTGTTTTCAAACTTTGTTGAAGTCAAAATTTCTCTGACAAGTTCAAGTGCTTCACCGACATATCTGTTGAGCGCACTGAACGAAACAACAAATTTTATTTTGCCGTTCTTTGATGAATTGTATTGTGCAAACGGCGAAACAGAGAACGAAATATTTCCGCATTTTGCCATAAGCTCGGTTTTCAAATCAACAGCGTTGTGATGTGCAGTATCAAGTTCGCCCAAAAGTTTTGACATAAGCGAAAGTTTTGGCAAATCAGCCTCCTCAACACCTGTGATGTCAAAATACATTTTTATATATGCAATACCGTCAGTTTGAATTGAGTGCTTGATGAGTTTGCCGTCAATTTCCGTTGGGAGCGGTTCAGGCTTAACATCAATATCGTCAAGGGTAATCATCGGCATTTTTGCCAAATCCTCTGGCGAATCGACACTCGACTGCCATTCATCAAGTTTTTTCTGCTCGTTTTTATAATACTCAACATCGGCATCGCTCCAAGAATTCTTGACAGCCTCAAGTCTTGCCTTTTCGTCTGCTCGGTCGCTGTCGCCGACAGTATATGACGGCTTTGCAAGGAGAACGCAACGGTGCTTGTTGTCAAAGAAAACATCACCGATAAGCTGTTCAAAATAACCGTTTTCAGCCTTTTTACGCAAAGTTTCAAAAATGTCACCGACAAGAACATTGGTTGTGGTTTCGCCATCATAAAGCCATGTTTCAAGCGAAAGCATAGCATACATAAGTCCACGAGGATAGCCGAAATCCTTTTCCTTAAGTTCAAATTCAAAATTGGAAATTACGGCTTCAAGCTGTTTTTTATCAAGTCCGTTTGATTGAAGTTCTCGTAACTTTTGATTTACAAAATCGTATATTTCATCAGCCTTGTTTTCATCAATATTCTTCAAATCAAGTACAATATAAGGCTGAAGTATTCCGTCAACCACTTGAATAGAGGCATCCTCGGCATAACCTTTTTCAAGCAAAGCGGAAGTGAGATAAGATTGATTGTTTCGGCAAAGATAACGAGCAAGAATTCGTGTTGCATAAATCTTTTCTTTTTCGTCAAACTTGCCGACAACATAACCCATTTGAAGTGAACTTTGATTTTCGAGCGGCATATCCTTTGACTGTTCAAACATAACTTCAACCTTGCCTGCGTCAACAGGAGTTTGAATGTTTGGAAGTTCGCTCGGCTCAATGGCGTCAAAATTACAGAGATATTCTCTGTCGATAAATTCCGTCACTTTTTCAATATCCAAATCGCCGTCAAGAATGATATAGCTGTTTGACGGATGATAATACTTTTTGTGTCCGTTGATGAACTGCTCATAGGTGAGTGACGGAATTTTGCTCGGATGTCCGCCCGATTCCCTGCTGTAACAATTATCGGGAAACAACGCACGGCAAAGTGCATTTTCCTTTACGGAATCCGCATCGGCATACACGCCCTTCATCTCGTTAAAGACAACGCCTTTGTACGAAATATCACCGTTTTCGTCAAATTCGTAATGCCAACCCTCTTGATAAAAAATCTCAGGCTTAGTGTAAATTGACGGATAAAATACTGCATCAAGATAGACTTCCATAAGATTGAAAAAGTCTTTATCATTTTTACTTGAAATAGGATACATTGTTTTGTCGCTGAAGGTCAAAGCGTTTAAAAATGTGTTCATACTGTTTTTGATAAGCTCAACAAACGGCTCCTTTACAGGGAACTTTTTTGAGCCGCACAAAACGCTGTGCTCCAAAATATGAAAAATTCCGGTGTCGTCACTCGGAACTGTTCTGAATGCGATAGAAAAAGTCTTGTTATTATCAGGTCTGTCAAGCCACAAAAGTCTTGCACCTGATTTTTCGTGCTTCATTTCAACAATTTTGCCTTTAAGCTCGGCCGCCTCTTTTACTTCAAGGATTTTAAATCCGTTCATAATATCATTAATTTTCATACCGAAACCTCCGTAGATATTTTGATTATATCATAGTCCATAAAAAAATCAAATACACAAATTTGTCACTATTAATATTATTCGTCATGATAAGCAGTTTTTATCCTTGACATAAAAAGTTTCTATGTTAAAATTAATGTACTTACATTTCATAACAAAATATAAAATGCAAGAGAGGGTTTATTATATGGAAAAAAGAGAACATTTTGCCTCCCGACTCGGTTTCATCTTGGTTTCAGCCGGATGTGCTGTCGGCATAGGCAATGTATGGAAGTTCCCATACATCTGCGGAATGTACGGCGGAGCGGCATTTATCGTTATGTACTTGCTGTTTCTCATCATTCTCGGCTTCCCGATTTTGGTTGCAGAATTTGCAGTCGGCAGAGGAAGTCAATTGGGCATGGGCAAAGCATTTGAAACGCTTGAACCAAAAGGCACCAAGTGGCACAAACTTAAATGGATAAGCATCATCGGCTGTTATATACTTATGTCATTTTACACAATGGTAGGCGGTTGGATGCTGTACTACGCTTATCTCGAATTAACAGGCAAGCTGTCGGGGCTTGATGTTGACGGAGTAGGCAACGCATTTTCAACAATGCTGTCACAGCCTAAAACAATGTGTTTGTGGGCGTTTATCGCAATTATTTTGTCATTTGCGGTTTGTGCACTCGGCGTTAAAAACGGTGTTGAAAAAATCACAAAGGTTATGATGTCGCTTCTTATTGTTCTTATGGTGGCACTTGCAATCAACTCGGCAACGCTCCCTAACGCAAGCGAAGGCATCAAATTTTACCTTGTGCCAAACTTTAAGGTGGTAAAAGAAACAGGCTTCGGCACGGCTGTATTTGCCGCAATGTCGCACGCATTCTTTACGCTCAGCCTCGGTATCGGCGCAATGGAAATCTTCGGCAGTTATCTTGACAAGAAAAAACGCCTTGGCGGTGAAGCCGTAAGCGTTATGGTACTTGATACTTTTGTTGCCCTTATGGCAGGATTTATCATCATTCCGGCATGCTTTGCGTTTGGTGTTAAGCCTGACAGCGGTCCGTCGCTTCTTTTCATCACTCTGCCTAATGTATTCAATCAAATGCCGGGCGGCAGAATTTGGGGAACATTGTTCTTCATCTTTATGTCATTTGCGGCACTTTCAACAATCATTGCAGTATTTGAAAACCTCATTGCCGCATTTATGGATATGAAAGACTGGAAGCGTTCAAAATCCGTTGCTGTTAACTTTGTAATTATTACCGCCATCAGCATACCGGCAATTCTCGGTTTCAACCTTTGGTCAAAGGTTCAGCTTCTCGGCGAGGGCACAGGCATTATGGATGTTGAGGACTTCATAGTTTCGTACAATCTTCTTCCGCTCGGCAGCTTGGTATTTGTTATGTTCTGCGTCAGAAAGAACGGATGGGGATTTGAAAACTTCATCAAAGAAGCCAACTCAGGCGAGGGACTCAAATTTCCTAAATGGGCAAGAGCATATATGCAGTATGTTTTGCCGATTGTTGTTATTATTGTTTATCTCAAAGGCTACTATGATTTCTTTGCAAATCACGAACCTGCACAAAGAATAGCTTGGATGGCATTCGCCGTTCTCCTTATGATTGCGATATTCGGCATAGTATTCTTTACCGGCAGAAAGAAAAAATCAGCATAAAATGTAAAAAGGCGGTTTGTTCCGCCTTTTTTATTTTTGTATTATCTTCCATTCTTCGCACAGCTTTTCGAGCGTCCATACAGCGTTTGCCGGGCTTGTGGACGGCAGACATTCGGCTGAAATACCCACGGTTTGCTCAATGTATTTTTTGTACAGTTCATATGCCTTTTTGCCGTTTGTGAATATTCGCTCAATATGAGATTTTTTTACAATATCGGCAATATCGTTTGGCACAACATTTTTTATACTGCTGTCGCTTGAACCGACAATGTCGCAGGAATGAATAACATCCCATACGGCTATTCCGTTGGCAAGGAGCATCGATTTTTTCTCATCGATATTTTGAGGCACGGAGCAATCGCAAACGCTTGCGAGCACCTTCCAAAATCTGTTTTGCTTATGCCCGTAAAAAAAGCCTTCTTCCCTTGATTTAACAGACGGGAACGAGCCTAAAATCAGCACTTTTGAATTTTCATCCCACACCGGGTCTATTGTATGTAAGGTCATAATTCACCTGCTTTGCCATGTTTTATAATTCAAATTATACATCAACAACTAAAAACACACAACATATTTACAGAAAAGTACAAATTTGGTATAGTAATTACATAATGCAAGCGAGGTAAAATATGAAAATTTTAATTGATGCGGATGGTTGCCCTGTGGTTAAGCAGGCAATACAAATCGCAAAAGAAAGCAACATTGAAGTTGCGATTTTTTGCGACACGAGCCATATAATAAACAGCGACTATGCCGAAGTTGTCACGGTTTCAAAGGGAGCGGACAGCGTTGATTTTGCACTTGTAAACAAAGTGCAGAGCGGAGATATAGTAATTACTCAAGATTACGGACTTGCGGCAATGGTGCTGTCAAAGGGCGGAAAAGCAATCACGCAAAACGGAATGATAATATCCGACAGCAATCTCGGACTTCTGTTAACAACAAGATACGAATCCAAAAAGGCAAGAATGTCGGATGCTCACCTGAAAGGACCGAAAAAGCGTTCTGCAGAAAATGACGAAGAATTTATCAAATCGTTTAAATCTATGTTAAATGTCGATTAGTTTGTACAAAAAATGTATTTTTAGTTGAATAGTGAACATTTTGTTAACATTAGCACTCTACCCTTGACAGTGCTAAAAAGTTGTGATATATTGTAGTCAGAACGAAAGGAAAGGAAGTCAAGGAGAAGAAAATGAGGCAACAGCCTCAAGAAACTCCGCTTTGTTTCCTCATCCCAAGTTCATAAAAAACAGGTTTCAATATGGTGTTTTTTATGAAAGGAGCGATGACTTATGTTGATGCCTAGTGTATTTGGTAAAGATTTGTTCGATGACTTTTTTGATTTTCCGTTTTATGATGACAGAGAAACGGATAAGCTTGAAAAAAAGCTGTACGGTCACAGAGGTAAAAACCTCATGAAAACCGACGTTCAGGAAACCGACAATAATTATGTTATGGAAATGGATTTGCCGGGATTTTCTAAAGACGATGTTAAGGTTTCTCTTAAAGACGGATACCTTACAATCAAGGCTGAAAAAGGTCTTGACGAAGAAGAAAAAGACAAAAAGACCGCAAAATATATCCGCAGGGAGCGTTATGCAGGTGCTTGTGAAAGAAGCTTTTATGTAGGCGATATTAACGAAGCAGACATTAAGGGTGAATTTAAGCACGGTATCCTTAAATTGACAATTCCTAAGGAACAGCCTAAAAAAGAGATTGATACAACAAAATATATCGAGCTCGATTAATTAAGTATTAAGTAAATTGTTTTCTCCTCTTACAAATAAACAATTAAAAGACCGTCGCAGGTGTAAAAGCCTGCGGCGGTTTTTTGTATAATCATTCATCTTTCATAGGAAAGAATATTGTTGTACAAAACAGTTTTTCATCCTCTTTATATTCCCACTCAACATCCCCATTATATTTTTTAACGGACTTTGTTATACTTTTAAATCCATAGCCGTGGAGTCCGCCGTCCTTTTTGGTAGTCAGCAACTTATCATTATTGCAGTGCGGCGGAAAATCGCACGAATTTGAAAGTTCTAAAAAAAGAATATTTCCAAAAGAATTTATGGAAAGCGTCATCAGTTTATCTTTTGATTTTATTGCACTTTCAACAGCATTATCAAGCAAATTGTTGAATATTGATGTCAAATCCGTTTGACTTATAAAATCAAATTTTGATGTATGAATATTTTTCTCAAAAGTTATCCCCTGCTTTTTCGACAAATAATCATACTTGTCGATTATCAAATCAAGAAGTTTGTTTGAAGTTTTGCCGATTTTATTGTTGTTTGACAAATCACTTGACAGCGAGGAAACATATTCTTTTATTTCTTCCGAATTATCCGACAGCTTACCGATATTTTCAAGATGCTTTTGTATATCGTGCACAAAGATTTGAAGTTCGTCATTTTGATGCTCAAGAAGTTCAAAATACGCTTCTTCTATTTTTTCCTTTTCCCTTATGGTTCTAAGCTCCATAAGCTCCTGTTCTTTTTCTGCCGTATGCTGTTGAAAAATACAGAAAACGATAATCGACACCGTAAGCAAAAGACTTGTAAGAGATATGAATATTTTTAAATTTCCATCCAACTCTGTTGAATAAAACACAATAGCAAAATCAAAAAGCACAAAAATAAGCGAAAACGGATATATATAAAATGCGTAATCAACCTTGGTATTATCTCTGCTGTTTTTGATTATATCGGATATTATTTTAAGGACAATAAAAAGCAATGATTTACTGAGCAAAATCATCAATAGATATTGATAAGGGTCTTTTGTGTACTCCTTAGAATTTGTATTAAACACCACACTTGTAAAAGTTATCGACACAAGTTCCGTAACAAATACAAGCAATGTTATAAGCGAACTGTAAAAGGCAGAACTTTTTGCAGAAAATTCATATAAGATTTTAGCTATAACATACTGAAAAATCAAAAGTATCAAAAAATTCAAAAATGTATTGTAATTAAATATTAAATTTGATACACACATTATAACATAAGAACTTATTATCAAAAGCAACCTTAACTTATTCTCATTTCTATTTTTTCTGATTCCTTCATAAAAATAGAAAACAACCAACGCTTCAATCAACTGAAGGCAAATATTTAACATTCCGCTTATCATTGTTTTCTCCTTTTTAAATACTCGCAAAAGATTTTTCTGAAATCTTTTTGTTTATTATAAGCAATCGGAATTATTTTGCCGTCGGATAAAACAATCTCTTTTCTTTGATAATTCTGTATGTATTCCATATTAATTATAAAACTGTTATGCGGTCTGCCAAAGCATATATTAGTAAGCTTACTTTCCCAATAATCCATATTTTCGGCAGTATTATAAGTTTTGTTTTCGGTAACAACAAATGTTTTGTGATCTGCATTTTCTACATAAATAACATCTTTTGCCTTAATTTTTTGAATTTGTTTTGAACTTTTAAGGTAAAAACTGATTTCATCTTCATTTATCAGTTGAACTGCTTTTTCAAGTCCGTTATAAAGCCTGATATGGTCAATAGGCTTTTTAATAAACCTCAGTGCAAACAAATCCATTGCATCATCTATATATTTTTCATACGCCGTAATAAAAAAGATAACAATATGTTTATTTCTTTCCTTTAGAAGTTTTGCCAACTTCAAACCCGAAATGTTGCCTATTTCTATATCAAGAAACGCAATATTATAAATCTTATCGCTTTCGCCGGCACTTAAGCCGTCATTAAAAATGTCAACATTGTAAGCAATATTGTTATCATCACAATAGTCAATAAGGCATTTGTATACCTCATCAACATACTTTTTCTCGTCATCACATATCATAGCATTAATTAACATAATATTCTCCCAACAAAAAGCAGTCGATTCGGCAAAACGCCGAACCGACCGTACAATGCTATCTTTTATTTTTCAGTCGTTCTTTTGTTTCTTTATACGCAAGAATCATTTGATAAACTACCTCTTGGTCATCCTCATCCATATGTTTTATAAGGTCAATAGTATTTTCAGATACAGTCTTGTGATAAGCACCGCAAATCAATTCACAAGGGCATACATTTAACGCATCGCACAACTCGGTAAGTGTTTTATATGACAATTTATTTGTACCTCTCTCAAGGTTTGACACTTGATTTCGAGACAAATTAATTTGTTCACCGAGCTGTTCCTGAGTAATATTTGAAGCCTCACGAAACTTTTTAATTCTGTTTCCGATTATATTTGAATCCAATACCATTTTATCACCACCTTTATAATATCATTTGTTTTCAACATCGTACACAAAGCCAAACTGTGAAATACACAGTCCGACTTTGCAATGCGTAAAAAATTGTGCAATTCACAGTATTACTTTGAAAATTATGTAAAACGGTAGAAAAAATTAAGAAAAAAGCATAAATTATTGAATTCTGCTTCTCAACAATGCTAATATGCAATAAAGGAGGTTGGTAATATGAAAAAATCAACAAAAAGGGCTTTAGACAAGGCAGTCAATTTTATCAACTTTTCATTAAAAGTTGATGCAAATTCAACCTGTACTGTAATGGCATTTCAGCCTAAAGCACCCGAAAAATTGAATAAATTCAAAAAAAATGATAAATAATTTATCAAAAAAAATCACAAAAGAATTAGTAAAACGAAACATTCTTTCACAAGATGACTTTGAACTTTATCATTACGGTTTTTTTATAGCACTTTCCGATTTATGGTTGCTTACATTTACAATTATAGTCGGAATACTGTTAAAAGCAATCGTATTAAGTCTTGTGTTTTTCTTTTCATTCTTTTTAATCAGGAGATTTGCAGGCGGATTTCATGCAAAGACGGAATGGCAATGTCAAATATATTCCCTGTCGTCATTACTGCTCAGCTTAATCTGTGCAAAATATTTGCTCATAAATCTAAGCGGCAAACACCTTTTGATGCTGTGTTTAGCAGGAGTGATTATAACAACATTGTTATCACCTGTTGACACATACGAAAAAGAATTGTCACAAAGCGAAAGAAAAAAGTTCAAATCCATCACATTCTGTATCGGCGGTGCCCTATTATTGCTGAACTATATTTTATTCAACTTCAAAATACAAATTGCATGCACCGGAATAACAACGGCATATTTGCTTGAAAGTATTTTGTTGATTTTCGGAAAAATATTCAACAAATCTAAAAGACGCAAAGCACTTTTGGATACAGAAAATTAATTCGCATTTGCACAGATTGCTTTACTGCCGAGGTTAAGCATATGGGAGTCATGTAACACGGCAACAGCCGTGGCGTCGTAATGAATGCAAAGCCAGAGCATCTATGTAAAGCAATCCTGTTGCATAATAAAAAAAGAGGTCTGGCGATTTTTATCGTCAGGCTCTTTTTTACTGTCCGCACAATTTTGAGGGCAGTACAAAAACCACCCTGTTGGGTGGTTTCGTTTTATGTCTTTGTACCACATATTTGATACAATGTGACCACTATTGTTTATGTAATGTCTATTTAGTTAAAAAATAAATAGACGACATTATTTCTTGATTACAGGAACCCAAATTTCACTGTGATAATCTGAACTGCCCATATTTCCTTCGGTATATGCTTCTATATCCATTTCATAGGTAGGCTCATAACCCGATGTAGGAAAAAATTCCGAAACAATCTTGTGCCACTTTTCCTGAATAGCATTCGGCATAGCGCCTTTACACTCAAATATTGCCCAAGTTCTTGCAGGAATAGTGTTCTTTCTGAACCCTTTTGGTACTGTTGTGTTCTCATCGCATTTCGCCGCAATAGAATAATCAAATGTTTTTGCATTTTCAGGTAGATTTCCGTAACATATACCGAAAATGTAGGTTCTGTCAGTTGTAATATCAAATAAGTTTTTAACCGTACCGTCATTATGTGATCTCGTCCAAAAGTCAGGAATACTTTTCGCATTTTCAGAGTTATCAACGGTATGTGCTTCTACCTTTTCAATAATGTCAAATGCAGCCTTTTCAATAATCTTGTAATCCATTATATTGCCTCCGCTTAATGTTATTTTCACGGAAAGTGGAGAAAAGGATTTGAGTTTAGAGCCATCTTTTTTTGCATCGGAAGGTGTAACTCCGTGAAATTTTGAAAAGGCTCTTGTGAAACTCTCGGGACTTTCATAGCCGTATTTCAAAGCGATATCAATCACTTTGTTATCAGTTGCGCTCAACTCATTTCCGGCAAGAGTAAGTCGTCTGTTACGAATATAATCTCCAAGAGTTATTCCGCACAAAATACTGAAAATTCTTTGGAAATAGAAACTTGAACAAGATGCTTGTTTTGCAGCTTCATCATAGTCGATTTTTTCTGTCAGATTTTCCTCAATGTAGTTAATCGCATTTTGTATTCCTGTCAGCCAATCCATTGCTTTTCCCCTCTCCGTGTGATTACATTATAGAGCAATTAAAATTATTTTTCCTGATTTTCAGTGTTCAGTTGTGCAAGGGTTTTGTTTGTATTCTTCTATTGAAATCATATTGTTAACTCCATAAAACATCTTTTCTGTTTTACTTTATCAAATATATATAACCAAGTCAATTCTTTCTGCTTCAATTATTTCTATTCCCTGATTGAACGAGGATTTATTTCTTTGCTGAACAGACAAAAAACAGGACACTAAAAATTGTATCATTTTTAGTGTCCTATGGTGGTTGCGGGGACAGGACTCGAACCTGCGACCTCCGGGTTATGAGCCCGACGAGCTACCAACTGCTCTACCCCGCGATATTTAGTTATGCACTGCATTGCCTCAATGCGTATTAATATTATAGCAGATAAATCCAAAATGTCAAGAGGATTTTTACACTTTTTTGAAAACAAAGAACGGGTAGTCCAAGTGTCCGCTTAAACTACCCATCTTCGTTGTTTAATAAAACAATTTCTATTGTTGTGTGTTGTGAAGTTGCTGAAAGACACAACACAGGGCGCTATTACCGTCACGCCGACCACTAAAGTGGTTACATATATAGTACAACATAAAAAAAATAATGTCAAGAATTTTCAAAAATTTTTCTCATTTCGGTAAATATGCCGAAAAGCGAATAAAAAATCTGTAATTTTGCACAAAAGGCAATTCGGAGCACTATTTTACAAATAAAAGAATATATGCTAAAATAAAATCATTAAAAATTATGAGGTACAAATATGAAAATACTTATTGTTCCCGACTCATACAAAGGTACATTGTCATCAGTTGAAGTTGCCGAAACCATAAAATTTGTGCTTGAAAAAGCATCAAATTGTAATGTAAAAGCTATACCCTTTGCCGACGGTGGTGAAGGCTTTTGCAATGCGGTAAAATCAATTTGTAAAGGTGAAATACTTTACGCAAAATGTCACGATATTTACGGCAAGGAGATTGACGGATACATTGTAACTTTTGGCAACACGGCAGCGATTGAATGTGCTGTTGCAAGCGGATTGCAAAAGCGAAAAAATGTTATGCAAAGCAGCAGCTACGGCACAGGTGAATTAATCCGCTTTGCCGCAGAAAACGGCTATAAAAACATCATTCTCGGTCTTGGCGGAACAGGTTGCTGTGACGGTGGTATCGGTGCTCTTTCGGCACTCGGAGTTAGGTTTTATGACGAAAATCAAAATGTTATGAAAATGCCGAAAAGCAATGATATGAACTTTGTTTTCGGTATGAGCACGAAAGGCAAAGTAAAGGATATAAGCTTTACATTTGCGAGCGATGTTGAAAACGAATTTTTCGGCAAAAACGGGGCGGCATTTGTATTTGCTCCGCAAAAAGGAGCACGCAAAACCGATGTTGAAGAACTCGACCAAGGCTTACAAAGGCTCAATGCATTTTTCAAAACCGATGTAAGCAAGCTTAAAGGTGCCGGAGCGGCAGGCGGAATCTGCGGCGGACTGTATTCTGTTTACGGCGGAGAAATAAAATCCGGATTTGACATTTTAAGCGAACTTTGCGACCTTGAAAGTGAAATCAAAAATGCCGACATTGTGATAACCGGTGAGGGCAAAACCGACGAACAAACTCTGATGGGCAAATTGCCGTACAAAATAAGCGAGCTTTGCAAAAAGCACGGTAAAAAATGTGTGATTATAAGCGGCAGTGCAGACAATGTCAAAATCGGTGACGAGATGATTACCCTTGTTGACGATAAAACCACGCTTAAAGAGGTACTTGAGCATCCGATTGAAGTTTTGAGCGAAAAAGTACAAAACAACCTTGAAATCATACTCAAATAATTATATAATATTATAACTAAAAATTTTAAGGAGAATATCCATGAAAGTAAGAATACCAAAACACAGAGAATTTCAAATCAAATTTGCGGACAACTATCCGCTTGAAGCAGAAGCTTGGGAAAAGCTTAATCAAATCGTAAAGGACTACTCGGTAGACGGCAAAAGTGTACGCACTCCTACATTTATCGAAGATAACGAAGCAAAGGTAAAGGCTTTGCAGGAAGAATACGAGTTTGAATACGAAATTATTGAAGTACAGTAATTAACGAAACGAGATACATCATGGCTGAAAACAAAATTTTTACGGTTGCTACGGCTCACCTTGACACAGTATGGAGATGGGAGTTGCCGAAAACCATTGAAGAATTTATACCCGACACCTTTGAAAAAAACTTTGAACTCATAGAGAAGTACCCTCATTACCGCTTTAACTTTGAGGGCAGTTTCAGATATGAGCTTATCGAAGAATATTATCCGGAAGCATTTGAAAAAATCAAGGAATATGTTGCCGCAGGCAAATGGTGCGTAAGCGGCTCGGCATACGAAAACGGAGATGTAAACATTCCGTCACCGGAGTCACTTTTCCGCAACTTTTTATACGGCAATCACTATTTTAAAGAAAGGTTCGGCAAAACATCAAAAGATGTATTTTTGCCGGATTGCTTCGGCTTTGGTTATGCTTTGCCGAGTATTGCAAGACATGCAAATTTGCTGGGTGTTTCTTCTCAAAAATTAGGTTGGGGCGGCGCATACGAATTGCCGTTTGACATCGGCGTATGGCAGGGCGTTAACGGTGACAAAATCTTTGCGTCACTCAATCCCCTTTCGTACAGATACAAATTCAGCGGTGATGTAAGAGGCGATTTGCAAATCATCAACAAGCTTGCGGAAAACGGACTGCAACACGATCTGCCGTGGACCATGAACTACTACGGCACAGGCGATTGGGGCGGATCGCCTACCGAGGAAAGTGTAAAGTTTGTTAATGAAAGCGTTGAAGCGAACAAAACAAACAACGACACAAAGGTTTACTCCGCTTCATCTGACGAAATATTCATCGAGATGGACAAATTGCCGCAAAGCAAAAAAGACAGCTTACCGATTTGGAACAACGAACTTGTTATGCGCAGTCACGGTGCGGGCGGTTACACATCAAGATGTATGAGCAAAAGGCTCAATGCACAAAACGAAAACCTTGCCGACACTTGCGAAAAATCAGCGGTTGCGGCAAGCCTGCTCACATCGTACAAGTACCCGAAAGCCATTCTTGACAAGGCGTGGAAGCGAGTTATTCAGCACCAATTTCACGATGACATACCTGGCACATCAACCATGCTTCAATACAACGACAGCTGGAATGATTACTTTGCATCGCTCAATCAATTTCAAACCGAATACGAGGGTGCAGTAGGTGCAATAGCAAACGAACTTGACACCTCGTGGTGCAAGGAATGTGCGATAATCGTTAACAACCCTGTTGCGACAAAGCGAAAAGCCTCTGTTGAAGCACATATCAAGCTGAACAGAAATGCAAAATATGTTAAGGTCTTTGACAAAAACGGCAAAGAAGTTCCGAGCCAGGTAGTTAAAAAGACGGGCAAGGAATTTGACATTATCTTCCTTGCAAGTGTGGGAAGTTTGGGCTACAAGGTATACGATGTACAGGGTTCGGACGAAAAGTGCAAAATCACAACCGACCTCAAGGTTACCGAGCACACACTTGAAAACGAAAAATACAGACTTATGTTCAACAAAAACGGTGACATAGGCTCTATTGTAGATAAAAAATTAAAGGTTCAGCTTCTCACTTCACCTATCAAATTGGCGCTTTTGCACGATTTGGGCGAGCTCAACTACCCATCGTGGGAAATGAGAAAAGAAGATTTGGACGCGGAGCCTTACTGCTATGCAAATACTCCGACTTTTGAGATTGTTGAAAACGGACCGGCAAGAATTGCAATCAAGGTTACACGAGAGGCTGAATACAGCAAAATCGAGCAAATTGTAAGCCTTGACGCATACGCAGACACTATCCGTGTTGACAACAACATTGACTGGCAGAGCAGAAGAACACTTCTCAAGGCACAGTTTCCTGTTACCTGTTCAAACGAAGAAGCAAGTTACGACTTAGGCTTGGGTTACATCAAGCGAGGCAACAACACAGATAATTTATACGAAGTGCCTGCACAGAAATGGGCAGACATTACCGACAGATTCGGCAGATACGGCGTAAGCATCCTTTCGGATTGTAAGTACGGATGGGACAAGCCAAACGACTACACGCTCCGTTTAACCTGTATTCACACCCCGGCAGGTGCATTTACAAAAGACGCCCGTCAGGATTTGCAGGACATCGGCAGGAACAAATTTGCTTTCGGTATTTTCAGTCACAAGGGAGAAATCGGTGCCGCAACTCAAATTGAAGCACAATGTTTTAACCAAAAACTTGTTGCATTCCGCACATCGTCAAAGCGTGAAGGTGCACTTGGTGACAGCTTCAGCCTTATGAACACAACTTCGGACAGCGTGATTGTAAGAGCCGTTAAAGAAGCTATTGACGACGACAGTATTATTGTAAGAGTCAACGAGGGCATCGGCAAAGAACACAAGAATGCAGGAATTAAATTCTACTGCGACATCACAGAAGCCTGTGAAACATATGCAAGTGAGGAATACATCAAAGACGCCGAAATCAAAGACGGTGCTTTGATATTTGACCTAAAGCCGTTTGAAGTTAAGACATTCAAGTTGAAACTTGCAAACGACAAAAACAAGGCGAAAGAAAACTACAAAAAGCTTGACCTTGAATACAATTCAACAGGTATCACGGCAGACGAATACAAGGTTAACTGCATTATGCAAGGCAGTGGTATGAGCCTTCCGAATGAGCTTATTCCAAGCAATCTCACGGTTCACGGCATTACATTCAAAATGCCGAATGTGGATATGAACAAGAACATTTATATTCCGAGAGAGCAGGAAATCGAGCTTCCGAAAGGCATTACAAAGTTGTATATGATTGCAGGTTCGGTGTTCGGCAAGCAAGATATTGTTATTATGGCGGACAACAAAGAGCGTCATATGACGGTTTACCCGATGAGCGAACCTGTCGGCAGATGGGATATGGCAGGACTCGGACAGACGGCAAAAATCACACATCAGCCGATTGCTATGGAATTCACCCACACGCACCATCCGGAGGGCAACATTGCCAACGGCAAGGCATATTTCTATCTCTACGAAATTGATGTGAGAGGTTGCAAAACCGTTACAATGCCTGAAAACAACAAGGTTGTTATCCTTGCAATGACAGGAATCAAAAAATTCTCAAACACATACCTTGCAACAGAATTAATTGACAAAGTTGATGAAAAATACAACTTTGGTGAAATTCCGCCGATTGACAAAATCATTGACAAAGCCGACTTTATCACAATCAGAGCCGGCAAAATCCAAGACCAAATCAAAGGCGGCAAAGGCAAAGGCTTTAAGCGAGATAACATCATAACAAACATCATCCGTTCTTACACCAAGAGTGAATGGTAAGAGAATAAAAAAGCACGCTATAATAAATAAACACGCTATGGAAAAATCCACAGCGTGTTTTTTATTTATTCGTCATTCTGTTGTTCGGTGGCTTCAACCTCTATATCGGAGATTGAATCGACTGCATCTTTGACCTGCTTGACCTTTGAATTGACCTGAATATAAGTCACCAAATCAAGAACCGCATACACAATGAGTGCCGCACCGATAAATCGAACAATGCCGTCTGTCAGCTGTGCCGACTTTGTTATTGCGACAATTCCGAAAACAATCGTAATCACCGACAACAGCATTGTGAACCATCCCGATTTTCTGAAAATCATAATTGAACGGATTGAGGTTGCCATATCGACAATGCCCGAAGTGAGAATGAATATTCCCAAAATCACAACGATTATCGAAATGATTGCCTGATACTTTGCACACACGATTATACCGCTTATCAACGAAATCGTGCCAAGCACAAGCGGGAGTTTTGTATCCCTCTCAACGATGTACGACACAACCGAAATTATGCCCGTTACAATCAGCGAAACACCCACAACAAGCGAAATATACTGAATACATTTGCTCGGGAACGCAATGAACAGTACACCCATAATCGCCGAAACAATTATTGTGGCTATTGAAAATCGTTTTAGCCCTTTTAAAAAGTCCAACATAAAATCACCGTTAGTTTTCTTGAGCAGCCTCTGCAATTACCTTTTGTGCAATATGTTCAGGGCACTTTTCATATCTTGCAAAAGCGGTGGTGAATGAGCCTCTGCCCTGTGTGATTTGACGCATTGAGGTTGCAAAAGTTGTCATTTCCGATTCAGGAACTTCGGCAAGAATTTCCTGCATACCGTCACCGGTAGGATTCATACCCAAAACTCTGCCACGACGCTTGTTGATGTCGCCGATAATATCGCCCATAACTTCGTCATTGCAAAGTGCGTTGAGAGTTACAATCGGTTCAAGGAGAACAGGAGAAGCATCTGCAATACCTGCCTTAAACGCAAGTGAAGCTGCCATCTTAAATGCCATTTCCGACGAGTCAACAGGATGATATGAGCCGTCAAAAAGTGTTGCCTTAACGCCAACCATAGGATAACCTGCAAGCACACCCTTTTCCATAGACTCCTGAAGCCCTTTTTCAACAGCCGGGAAGAAGTTTTTAGGAACGGAACCGCCTACAACTCTTTCGGCAAATTCAAGTTTTTCGGTATCGTACGGTTCAAACTCAATGAATACATCACCAAACTGACCGTGACCGCCCGATTGCTTCTTATGTCTGCCCTGTGCAGTAACCTTGCGAGTAATGGTTTCTCTGTAAGCAACCTTTGGCTGTGAAAGTGTTGCTGTTACATTATATTTTGTGCCGAGTTTTGACAAACATACATCCAAATGCTGTTCGCCGAGACCCGAAAGCACGGTTTGTCTTGTTTCATTATTAACCTTATATGCAATAGACGGGTCTTCCTCAATCATCTTTGCAACGGCATTGGCAATTTTTTCTTCTTCGCCTTTTTTATTTGCACTGATTGCCATTGAATAGCAAGGAGTAGGAACAGCAACGCCGTCAAGAGTTACAACCTTTGCGGATGTACACATAGTGTCGCCCGTCTTAAAGCCGTCAAGTTTTACAACAGCACCGATTTCGCCTGCCGGGATTTCCTTTGCATCGGTTTGCTTTGCACCGAGGAGAGTGACAACCTTGCCTACTCTCTCATCTTTGCCGGTGCGTGAGTTAACAACAGTTGAGCCTTGAACAAGTTTGCCCGATACCACCTTAAAATAGTTAAGTTTTCCGATGAACGGGTCTGCAACAGTTTTGAAGCATACTGCAGCAAGCGGACCGTTTTCGTCAACGGTAAGTTCGATAGGCTCGCCGTTTACATCGATTGCATATTCAGCCTTAGGTGCAGGACAGCAATCCTTGATAAAATCAAGAAGCATATCAACACCGACACCGGTAAGACCCGAAAGTGCAAACACAGGAACAACTGTACCGTCTGCAATGCCCTGCGAAAGACCTTTGATTTTGTCTTCCTTTGTAAGAGGCTCGCCCTCAAAATATTTTTCCATAAGAGCATCATCGGCACCGGCTACCGCTTCGGCAAACACTTCCTTGATAGCTTCAAAACGAGCTTGGTCATCGTGTGCCACATCAGAAGCCTTTTTGTTAACACCGTCGTATGTATAAGATGTGTCATCAATCATATTATAGTAGCCGACAACCTTGCCGCCGTTCAACACAGGAACGACAACCGGGCACATAGTTGTGCCGAATTTGGCTACCAAACCATTAAAGGCTTTGTAAAAATCGGCTCTGTCGTCATCCATTTTTGATGTAACGATAATACGAGCCATGCCTTTTTTACCTGCATCCTTGAACGCTTTTTCGGCACCTGCCGCAAGTCCCGACCTTGCCGAAACAACAACGATTGCACTGTCTGCCGCACGAAGTCCCTCTGCCTGACCTAATGCAAAGTCAAAAAGTCCCGGAGTGTCAATAATATTGATTTTTGCATTGTCATATGTAAACTGCAAAACGGATGAAGAAATTGAAACCCCTCTTTTCTTCTCCTCTGCATCACTGTCGGACACAGTGTTGCCGTCTGCTATTTTGCCCATTCTTTCGGTAACGCCTGCCACATTAAGCATTGCCTCTGCGAGAGTAGTTTTACCTTTAGATGCGTGGCCTACAATTGCCACATTCTTAACTATGCTCATAAAGCACACCCCTTTGATTTTTTTCATTTGTTAAAATTGTACAGTATTTTTGCACATATGTCAATAGTTTTTGGTGATTAATGCCCATTGTTTAGAAAAAATAAATATTTAAAATTTGGTAAAAACAGACAAAAACACTATAAAAAGTTTATGGAGAAAAACGCAAAAATATTAATGTTTTTGTATATTTTTAATGAAAATAAATATATATACTTGATAAACAAAAATCAAAGTAGTATTATTCTATGTAACATTATATATTATAATTAAATAAGCATATGCTTATTTTGCAAACGATTATGGGAGGGAAATGAAATGTCTACTGTTGATTTGAATTTGATTGACGGTGTGCTTGACGAATACGCAAGCGTTCCGGGCAGTTTGATTACAATCTTACAGCAAACACAGGATATTTACGGCTATCTTCCAAAAGAAGCCATAGAGAAAATATCCGGCAAAACAGGCATTGCAACAAGCGAAATTATGGGTGTAGGCACATTCTACACGCAATTTAGATTTCAGCCTGTCGGCAAGTATCTCATCATGCTTTGCCAAGGCACCGCATGCCATGTTAATTCATCGGAGTTGATACTCCAAACAATCAAGGACGAGCTTCACATTGAGGACGGTGAAACAACCGAGGACGGTTTGTTTTCGCTCAAATGTGTTGCCTGCCTCGGATGTTGTTCGCTTTCACCTGTTATGATGATAAACGACAATACATACGGCAGTCTTACACCCGATAAGACAAAGAAAATCTTGAAGGAATTAAGGGAGGCTGCACAATGAGAATAGTTATCGGTGAAGGTTCATGCGGTATTGCCGCAGGAGCCGAAAAGGTGCGTCAAGCCCTTTTAAACTGTGATTTAGGCGGTGCAGAAGTCAGCATTACCGGTTGTATCGGCATGTGCTATCTTGAACCTATCGTTGACATTTACGAAGGCGAAAAGCTCACTCGTCTTGTAAAGGTATCGCCGGATGATGCACAAAGCATTGCGGATTATGCAAAAACAGGCGACATCTCAAAAATCGAAAAGCTTATTGTATCTGATGAGGACAGCGAATTTTTAACAAAACAAACAAGAATTGCTCTCAGAAGATGCGGTATCATCAATCCTGACGAAATTTCCGCTTTCTTGGAGGCAGACGGCTACACAGCACTCAAAAAGTGCCTTACAGAGCTTACTCCGGAGGAAGTTATCGACATCATCAAGACATCGGGACTTGCAGGCCGTGGCGGTGCAGGCTTCCCTACTTGGTTCAAGTGGAACGCCGCAAGACAGAGCGAGGGCGAAGTTAAATATCTTATCTGCAACGCCGACGAGGGTGACCCGGGTGCGTTTATGGACAGAGCCGTTATTGAATCCGACCCGCACACACTTATTGAGGGTATGCTCATCGGTGCATACGCTATCGGTGCACAGCACGCAGTTGTTTATGTAAGAGCAGAATATCCTCTTGCAATCAAGCGACTTAACCGTGCTATTGAGCAAGCAAAAGAGCAAGGCATAATCGGTGAAAACATTTTTGGCTCGGACTTCAGCTGTGATTTCACAATCAAAGCAGGTGCAGGTGCATTTGTTTGCGGTGAGGAAACAGCACTTATCGAATCCCTTGAGGGTCACAGAGGTATGCCGAGATTGAAGCCTCCGTTCCCTGCTGCCGCAGGATATTGGCTCAAGCCGTCAAACATCAACAATGTTGAAACCTTTGCAAATGTATCTTGGATTATCAACAACGGCGGTGAGGCTTTTGCCGCTATGGGTACAGAAAATTCAAAAGGTACAAAGGTATTTGCCGTTACAGGCAAGGTTAAGAGATCGGGTCTTGTTGAAATTCCTATGGGTAAAACTCTCCGTGATGTTATTTTTGACATCGGCGGCGGAATGAAAGGCGACAAGGCATTCAAGGCTGTTCAAATGGGCGGTCCATCGGGCGGATGTATTCCGGCTGAACTTATCGACACCGTAATCGACTACAAGGCACTCGGTGCAACAGGTGCGATTATGGGTTCGGGCGGTATGGTTGTTATGGACGAAAGCACCTGCATGGTAGGTATGGCTAAATTCTTCCTTGACTTCACCGCAAAAGAAAGCTGCGGCAAGTGTATCCACTGCCGTATCGGCACAAAGAGAATGCTTGAAATGCTTGAACGCATCACAAAGGGCGAGGGCAAAGACGGTGACATTGAGCTTCTTGAAGAACTTTGCCATTCAATCAAAGACGGTGCTCTTTGCGGATTGGGTCAAACTGCACCAAACCCTGTGCTTACAACAATCAAGTATTTCAGAAACGAATACGAAGCTCACATCAACAAAAAGAAGTGTCCTGCCGGCGAATGCAGCGACCTTATCGAATACAAAATTATTGAGGACAAGTGCAAAGGTTGTACTCTTTGTGCGAGAAACTGCCCTGTTGATGCAATCAGCGGAACAGTTAAAAATCCTCACAAAATCGACACTGAAAAGTGCATAAAGTGCGGCAAGTGCTATTCATCATGCAAATTCGGTGCAATTATCAAGGCATAGGAAGGAGGAAATACAATGCTTAACTTAACTATTAACGGAAAAAACATTCAGGTTGAAGAGGGTACAACAATCCTCCAAGCCGCAAAAGACAACGGCATTTACATTCCTACCCTTTGCTATGACGAAGCCGTAAAAGTTTACGGTGCGTGCGGTCTTTGCGTTGTTGAAGCCGAGGGTATTCCAAAACTCTTGCGTTCCTGCTCTGCAAAATGCACAGACGGAATGGTAATCAACACCGAAAGCGACAGAGTTGTTCAATCAAGAAAAATCGCTATGGAACTTCTTATGTCTGCCCATGACGGCGACTGCGTTGCTCCGTGCCAACTCAACTGCCCTGCAAGAACAGACTGCCAGGGATATGTCGGTCTTATTGCAAACGGCGAATACGAATCCGCATTGAAACTTGTTAAAAACAAAGTTTCACTCCCTGCTTCAATCGGCAGAGTTTGTCCGCACCCATGCGAAAGTGCGTGCAGAAGAAAAAATGTTGAAGAACCTATCAACATTGCTCAATTAAAGGCTTTTGCCGCTGACATTGACCTCAACGGCGATAAATACGTTCCTGAAAAAGCAGAAGCAACAGGCAAAAAAATTGCTGTCATCGGCGGCGGTCCGGCAGGTCTTACAGCTGCATATCAGCTTGCAATAAAAGGCCACGATGTAACAATCTATGATATGATGGAAAAAATGGGCGGTATGCTCCGCTACGGTATTCCGCAGTACAGACTTCCTAAAGAAGTGCTTGACAGCGAAATTGAGATTATCGAAAAGCTCGGCGTTAAGATGATTAACAATGTTAAACTCGGCAAGGACTTCACTATTGCAAGCCTCAAAGAGCAAAACGACGCTGTTATTGTTGCTGTCGGTGCTTGGAAATCAAGTTCAATGAGAACTCCGGGCGAAGATCTTAACGGTGTTTACGGCGGTATTGATTTTCTCCGCAGCGTAATTCTCGGCAAGCCTGAAGAAATCGGCGACAATGTTGTTATCTGCGGTGGCGGTAACACAGCAATGGACGCTTGCAGAACCGCTGTAAGACTCGGCGCAAAGAATGTTTATGTTGTTTACAGAAGAACAAGAAACGAGATGCCTGCCGACGACCTTGAAATCAGAGAGGCAGAGGAAGAGGGCGTACAATACAAATTCCTCACAAACCCTATTTCGTTCAACGGTGAAAACGGCAAGGTAAAGAGCATTACACTTCAAATTATGGAACTCGGCGAGCCTGACGCATCAGGCAGAAGAAAGCCTGTACCTGTTGAGGGCAAGACTGAAGAAATCGAAGTTGACAGTGTTATTATGGCTATCGGTCAAAAACTTGTCGGCGAGGATGTGAGCGAACTTAAACTCACAGACAGAGGCAACATTGAGGCTGATATAGACACATTCCAAACAAATCTTGACGGAGTGTTTGCTATCGGTGACGCAACAAACAGAGGTGCATCAATCGCTATTGAAGCAATCGGCGAAGCAGACAGATGTGCAGAAGCTGTTGACGCATTTTTGAACGGCGAAGCAATTGACACAAGAGTGCCGTACATCAGCAGAAGAGACGAAGAACTCATTGACTACTCTGCAAAGCAAAAATGTGCAAGAACCAATCCAAAGGTGCTTGACCCTGAATACAGACGAAACAATTTTGACGAAGTAAGCCTCGGATTTACAGAAGACGAAGCGAAAGCTGAAGCAAGCCGTTGCCTTGAATGCGGATGCAAAGAATACTTCAAGTGTAAACTTTTGAGCGTTGCACAGAGATACGACATCAACCCTGCCAGATTCAAGGGCGAAATGCCACAGAAATACACAGCAAATTCAAATGAATTCATTGAACGCAACAGTGCAAAGTGTATTCTTTGCGGATTGTGTGTAAGAAGCTGTAAGGAAGTTATGAACATTTCGGCAATAGGTCTTATGGGCAGAGGCTTCAAGACAGAGGTTGCTCCTGCGTTTAATCTTCCGCTTGACCAAACCAAGTGCACAAACTGCGGACTTTGCGTTGAACTTTGCCCAACAGGTGCTTTGACAGAAAAATCGGCACTTACAAAGCAAGTTCCGCTCAAAGAGGAATACAGCGAAAAAGAGGTTACAATCGACGGCAAGACCGCAAAGGTTAAGGTTTCTGCTTATGACGGCAAAACCATACGTGTAATTCCGGATGACGAAACCTCACGAACAGCAAACCTCACAAGAGAACAGCTTTTTAACCTCGGAAAGTAATACAAATTTTAAAGTCGTGTACCATTTGGCACACGACTTTTTTATTGCAATAAAGCTGTTTATATGATAATCTTAAATCAAGAACTTTAACGAGGAAAGCATATGAAATACTATTATTGCATAAGCGAAATGATGGCGATTGATTTAGACAATAAAATAGATTTTAAAAGCATTGCCAATCCCGTATATTCCCTGCAAAAGCTGTGAGATATTAATATAACTTTAATACAAAATCAATCCAAAGGAGATTATCAAAATGATAAATAAGCTGCATTTGGCAATGATAGAGTTGTACAACGGTGACGCAAAGAGGATTCAGCATTTTTGCAAAGTTCACAGCTATGCAAAACTCATTGCAAAGGCAGAAAATGTTGACGACGAAACATTATTTATAATTGAAACGGCGGCATTTACCCACGATATAGGAATTCATATTTGTGAAGAAAAATACGGGAATTGCAACGGAAAATTGCAGGAAAAAGAAGGACCGCCGATAGCAAAGCAATTGCTGGAAAAGTTAGGTTTTAATGACAAAGTATCCAATCGAGTGCAATATTTAATAGCGCATCATCATACATATGACAATATTGACGGAATCGACTATCAAATTCTTGTCGAAGCGGATTTTCTCGTCAATATGTATGAGGAAAACCTCTCAAAACAGGCTGTTCAGAATACTTGTGACAAAATTTTCAAAACCGCCTACGGAAAGGAAATATGCAAAATGATGTTTGGACTTTAAATCATCTAAATTTTTGACAATTGCTCGATTTACAGTTGCACATAACATGTTATAAACACAAAATTAACGAAAGCCCTACATACCCACAATAGAAAACGAGCCGAGATACGTACATCTCGGCTCGTTTTTGTATATGACAGCAATCATAAAATTCAGATTTACAAATCGCAAAAATATATGTATTGACAAACCATATATCACGCACTATAATAGTTCTAAATAGAACGATTAACAAGGAATGATACTATGCATTTTTGGGACAGGCATAAAACAATTACCGGCTATTACGAATCGCTCACAAGTTCGATTTGCGACAAGTATGATTTGACCCAAATGGAATATGACATACTGATGTTTTTGCACGGCAACCCCGAATTCAATACGGCGGCAGACATTGTCAAAATTCGCAAATCAACAAAATCTCATGTTTCAACCTCGCTCAAATCACTTGAAAACAAAGGCTTGATTGAAAAGAAGCAGAGCAAAAGCAATAAAAAACACATAGAAATTTTTGTGACCGAAAGTGCAAAAAGCATAATCTACGAGGGCATCGACACACAAAAACGTTTTGCCCACGATGTGCTCAAAGGATTTTCGGATGAGGAAATTGCAACATTCAAGAATATTTTTGAAAAAATCTGCAATAACGCAGAAGATTGTTTAAACGAGAAACAACACCGTGAATGTTAGTTATTTGAAGTAAAAAAGGAGTTTTAATTATGGCAAACGAAAAATACAAACCGCAAATTCCCGATATTATGGAAGCAATTTTTGACGCAGGATATTTGATTTTCGACTTAATCGCAGGCATTTTGTTCTTCACATTTTCAAAGGGCAATCCTTTGTTCATCTTATACGGCGTGTTAACATTGACGCT
>OIZF01000007.1_pt1 | contig 154402 bp, 129 predicted proteins | sample 1588471 | NCBI WGS metagenome assembly OIZF01 (sample SAMN03283279) | human gut metagenome | biome: human-associated habitat; material: feces | host: Homo sapiens | place: Peru | collected 2012
CAGTAGGAAAATTTGAAATGATAGATACTAAAGATAAAACACTTCTTATGGATTCAAATGATATAGAAGATGTTGGAGTATTCTATAATACAACTACATCAGGAATTACAACATATTTACAAATTAACTTTACAAAAGAAGGAAAAAAGAAAATGGAGCAAGTAAGTAAAGATTATGCAACTTTAACTGCTACTTCATCAGATGAAAATTCAAAAGAAAAATCAGAAGAAAGTTCAAGTGAAGAATCATCAGAAAACAAACAAAAAACTGTAACAATTAATATAGATGGTGAAGAATTTTTATCAACATCATTCTCACAAACAGTTACAAATGGTGAACTAACAATATCAATAGGAAAAGCAAGTAAAGATACAGATACAATATCAGAATATATGACAACAGCACAACAATATGCAACAATACTTGGAAATGGAGAATTACCTCTAACATATAAAGTAGAATCTAGTGAATATATGACATCAATATACACAAAAGAAGTTATATATGTAGTATTAGGAATTTTAGCAGGAATAGCTTTAATCTCTGTAATTTATATGATAATTAGATATAAAACACTTGGATTATCAGCTTCAATTATATATATAGCATCAATAGCAGTGCTTACACTTTTAATAAGATATACAGGAGTTCAAATTAATATAGAAACAACAGTATCTGCAGTAATAATATTAATATTAATGAATTACATCAATTGTAAATTATTAAAAAATACTTCTAAAGAAGATACAGCAGAGGAAAGAAAGAAAAAATTAAATCAAACATACAAAGCTTTATTTGATGTTGTATTAGTTACATTAATTCCTGCAATTGTATTAACATATTGTTCTTTAACAAAATTATCAAATGTAGGTATGACATTATTCTGGGGAGTAATTACAGCAGTATTAATGAATATGCTATTTACAAAGCTAGCTTTAACAATGCAAATAAGAAAAAAATAAGACTATAAAATAAAGAAAGAAGGATCGCTAAAACTATGAAAATATTTAAAAAAATATTAATTATTATTGATTTTTATTCAAATTTAAGCTAAATTATCTTACAATTACAACTTAGAGCAATTTATATTTAGAATTAATAGGATTTTGATACATATCAATCATTATCCTATTAATTTTTTTATTAATAATAAATACCAAAATTAATCTCAATTAATTGCTTTATTTTTTTTAATGTTATTTATCAAAGAAAATCAAACTAATTTATTCAATAAATTATTTAAATTATTGATTAATATATAAATAAGTATGTTGTATTAATGGAGTAAAAAAATTATGCTATATGATGGAAAAACTAGTATTTCTACTACACCTCATAATCCTGGCGTAAACAATGATTTACCAATTGTTACATGTAGTAAATCAGCTAAGATAATTTGAATTATATTAATTGTTTTAACTTTTGGTTTGCTTTATATAAAAAATATAATAGCAATGAATAGATTTAAAGAAATGCAAATCAAAATTAATGAATCTGCATCTAATATTGATGTGCAATTACAAAAACGTTACGATACATTAACTAAGTTAGTTTCATCTGTTAAAGGTCATACAAATTTTAATAAGGATGTTTTCACAACAATAGCTGCCTACCGTTCTGGGATGTCATTAAATGAAAAATCAGAAGCGTTAAGTAAAATTAATTCAGCTTTAACAATGGCATTTGAAAATTACCCTAATTTAGGTGCTGATGAGTCAATTAGAACTTTAAACACTGAATCAATCATGATTGAAAAAGAAATTGCTGCTACTCGTCGGCTATATAACTCACTTGTTAGTCAATTTAATAGTGAAATTTATCAATGGCCAAACAATATTATTCTTAATGGTAAAAATTATAGTGGCATACCACTTTTTGTTGCTGATGAAACAAAACGTCAAGATGTAAAAATTGAATTTTAGATTATGAGCTATGATTTCATCTTAAATAAATCTTTTTGAGAGACAAATTTTACCCCAAAAATAAAAGACCTAACTGATAACTTTATCATAGAGTTACAAAATGATCCTAACTATATAAGTTATCGTGAAGCACAAGATAACTATGATGAATCACTAAAAAAATATGAGCTTGAACACAATTCAATTTTGTATTTTTTGGTGTGTTTAGGGTTATTTTTTTCTTTCATCTTAATCATCCCCTTCTATTGAAATTGAAAAACATTCCAAAAATTAAAACAAAACAGAGATGAACTTTTAGCTAACATTGACCACTTAGGAAAAGTTTGTGTGGCTAAAACAAATGAATTTGCCCAAAACATTAGTTTAACTAATTACATTAAAAGTATTAATGCTTTAACAAAGTTGCAAAGGATTGGTCCAATCACAACTGAATTAGCCAATGAAATCAACCAATGGTCTTTATTTAATTTAAATTATGACGAAACGGTCAATCCCCATACTACCTCATGATGTGTTTGAGATAACAATAAGATAGTTATTGAGCATAGCAGCCAAACATGTGTGTGAACTGAGAAAACATATAGTGGTTCAATTGCTATACCTTACACTATTCACACATCAAATGGTCCAGTTGTTAGATATCGTGTAATTACTGAATATTACACCCATCCATATGTGGTAATTCAAAGCAAAAACATTAAGCACTTTGCTTTTTTACAATCATGTGAAGCACTTGAATTTAAATACCTTGAAGAAAGAATGGTTAAAACTCGCTTCTCACGTGATAAGGCTAAACTAGAAAATGATGAATTTGATGCTCGGTTTAAATGAGAATACAATGATGAAGCCCAGTTTAGAATGATTTTTACACCTCACAAACAAGAGATGTTTCTAAATGAATATCATTTAAATAGTTACCATGTTTCTGATGCTGATGCCTTAAATAAAACATCATTATTTTTACACAATAATTATCACAATTGTGAACAACATTATGAATGGTGATTGTCATATGATTTAAATAAGATTATTACTAAATTTATAGATGACCCAAATTTAGATTTTAAGTGGTTAACTGTTGAGATCCATGACTGTGTGAAAAACTATGTTTATAAATTATTTGAGTCAACAAAACATTTATGAACCACACCAATTATGTATTCTGAAAATCATAAAAATATTATTAATCAGGTTAGTAGTCAAAATTATTGTCATTACTACCCATATTATATTTTGACCAATGTTATTAAACTACCCATCATTAAAAAGGATACCAACTGTTTTAATTTGTTAGTGTCTAATGATGCATGTGCCTCTACATCTATGTTTAGGATTTATAGCTCAAAATTTATTGGTACATCATATTCTTATGTCTCTAAGGTTAAACAAGTAGGGATGGTCTCTATTGATTACATTGATTGTGTGCCAAGTCAGAAAGATTTCAATTTTTACTACATTCAAATCAAATATCCTAATATTAATGAAAATAAAAATGTTCAAATCAAAGTGGATGAGTTAATAAAGGCTCATAACATCAAAATTTATCTTGATGACAATTTCGTTGTAATCGTCCCTAACCAAGATGTGTTATTATCTGCTATCCAACAGTGGTTCAATGAAATTTATGATGCCCTTTATGGTAGTAAAGCCATGTAAGCTTGTTTAATTCATGTCTAACTATACTTTTGGCACTACTATGATTTTTATAGTGACCATAGGTTGTCACAGAAGCTTATCTTAGTTAAGTAGTTTATTTAACTCTAGATACTAGGCTTATATAGTTTGCTATTAATGTGTGTTTTCAGCTTTAATAATAATTTCATCACAACATTTTTTCATCCTCATTGTGTACCATTATGTTGTTGAGAATAACATACTGGCAATAAAATTAAAATTGCCTTTCTAACTAAATAGCTAAATTAGTTGAAATGTTTATAATTAATTGATTAATTTTTTAAATATTATCTAAAATTAACTTACAATTAAAGTAGAGCAATTTAAATTAAATAGTAGGGTGTGAGCCAAAATCACATCTTGCTATTTTTTATTGCCATCTTAGATAGGATAAGTGTGATTACGGTATTTTAAGAAGTCATTAATTTTAGTATACTTAGATGACTGTAAAACTTCATAGCAAGTCTCAAACTGTTTTAGTCTTAAATAATATTCACTAGTCTTAAATGATTTGGCAAATTTAACAGTCCAATCCTCATTAAATGTAAAGTAATGTTTCTCAAATAAAATCTTGTGGTTAGCACATAATGTAATCCCATTATCAACACTATATTTTTCTATATTGTTTAAACAATCATGAGTTGATTTAAAACGTGCTACTTGCAATAGTTCCGGTTGTTGTTCACAACAAATGACACATTTTTTATCCCGGTCTTTCACTTGTTTGATGAAGGTATGTTGGTATTGGCTTTCATTATTAAAATGAGTATTACAATTATGTACCACCTGGTCATGTAATGCTGTGACCACTACTTGGTCAAAATTATCTAGGATCTCATCTTTATATAATGAGTATGTTGGCACACATTTTTTTAATGTTTTATAAGCATGTTGTAAGATCCAATGTTTATATGCTTCTCATTCATTTGGATTAGCTTCTAAATTAATTGTAATGGTGTGAACATTTTTATCTACTTGCCATAAACCATTACACCAATCAATCTTCTTTGCTGGCATCCTAAAAATATTGTCTAATAATAATTTACCTACCTGTTCATTAAATCCCAAATTAATTAATTCACACTTAGACTTTTGCTGTCTGAGTTGTTCAAACAAATATACATCACTAGTCAAAAGGTTATAATAAGTTTTTAAAATCTTAGGTTGATTGATGTTTATGGGGTGGTTAAAAAGTCTATGTAGGGGTGTGTTTGTAAAAATAGCAATGATTAAAGCTGGTTTATATGGATAAGAATAACCATGGTTTAAAGGAGCATTTCTATCTATTGATTTGACAAAATCATTTAGTTTTTGGCTATTAATCATAACTATAAATATACCAAAATTATTGAAGATAAAGATGGTGATCAAATTTGGAATAGACAAAAAAATCTATCCACATAAGTGAATAGATTAATAATTTTAAAATGGCGCACCTAAAGAGATTCGAACTCCTGACCGTACGCTTAGAAGGCGTATGCTCTATCCTACTGAGCTATAGGTGCAATTAACAATAAATATTATATATAAATAAAAAGTAGAAATACTACTTTTTAGAAAGATTAAATTGTAATCAATTATATAATTCTATAAAACATAAATTAATATCCTTATAAGCTAGTTTTCGATAATAGTTAATATCCTTTCCAAACACATCGTTATCTGTTCTATTTGCTTCTAATTTATCTGCTAAATATAAAACTTTATCCAACAATGTTGGTTCATCATGAAAAAAGTCAAATGGCTTAGTGTGTCTTGCAATTGCATTTAAAATATTTTGATTATTGAATCAATATTTTTGTCTTAATTCATATGCACCAATATAACCATGTAAAACTTTTACATGTTCATATTGATTAATTCCTAAAATATTTTTTGCAATTTCTTCTTGTTTTGAATAATCCATCTCTTTAGCAATATCATGGTAAATTCCACATGTGTAAGCTAAATGAATTAACCCTTTATTGTAATGACTCATTAAATCACTAGCCATATAAGCCACTCTTAATGAGTGTTGAAAGCGATGCTCGCTCATTAAAGGTTTTATTCTGTCAATAGCATATAATCCATAATCATTGATATAGTTCAAAACTTTTTCATCTAATAAATATGGTAAAGGTTGTGTTCTAATTTGTGAACTGCTAACAGGAAATTGTAAACCAGAAATAATGATTGGATCGCAATTTATGTTTGCATTTACTACCTCATCATTATCTCTATTAGCAACAACAATTTTTACTAATTTTAAGATATCTTCATATTGATGTCATAAATGCAAATTTTGATATTGATCTGCCCCCATTAGCAAATAAAACTCTGCATTTGGATACAACTTAACAAAATGTTTTATTGTGTTAATACTAAATGAAGGTTCATTTGATTTTAATTCAAAATCACTTACCTCAAGATCGCTTTCATTTGCTAGTGCAATCTTAGTCATAATTAAACGATGGTCACTTGATACTGGTCGATTTTGCATTTTTAATGGACTTACATTATTAACTAGAACAATCGTTTTAGTAGGATTAATGAGCTTTTGGGCTTGCTTTAAAATTTCATAATGTCCATTATGAAAGGGATCAAATGTACCACCGAATAACAAGATTTTAGATGATTGCATATTTATTTAAATTCACTCCAACATTCTTTCTAATTCTTATTGTAATTAGTTTAATACCTTTATTTAAGCTTATTAATCCTAATCCTTCAATACTTATATTATGTTTCTTATTTGGATCTAGCTTAAATTCATGATTGATAAATTCATGATTTGCTTGGTCTAAATAACTCACTTCAGTATTATTTGTTTGAGCTTGAGCTAAATTTTTATCAGCATTAATTGTTTTCATTCTCTTAATGTTGATTTCATTACTGAAATAAAATGTAAATGTAGTTTTTATCCCATCAAGATAACTTAAATATCCTAATCCTGAAAACATCAATGTTTGATTAGGAAGAATGAAAAAATTTATTGGTTTATGATTTTTTCAATTAGATATTTTTTTAATATTAGCATCTGAAAGATAGTTGGTAATATTAGTAGGAGATAAAAATCCTGGCGTATCAATAATTTCATTTTTATCAATCTTAATTTTTTTGAGATTGATTGTAGTATTAACATATGGACTAATTGTTAATTCTGGTTGTAATTTATTAACTTTAAATATTCCATTAATTAAACTTGACTTACCCACATTAGTTTGACCAACAAAAATTGCTTTCAATTTTTGTTTATTAACCATTGAAATTTTTTGATAAAGACGCTTCAGACTAGAATTATTATTTTTAGAAGTGTATAAAATTTTTGGATTATCAAATCCATAACTCTCTATTGTTTTAGTAATAAATTCATTGGTTAATTTTGCATTATATTTTTTAGGTAAGCAATCCATTTTGTTTACAACAAAACATAAATTTTGTTGAAAGGGTAATAAATCTAAAAAAATGGATTTATCTAAATTTAGCACATCTAAAATATGAAAAATGTATAAACCTTTAGAAAAATCTAATTGCTTGTAATTATTTTCAATCGTAGTAAGTGATAAATTTGAATTGTCTAATTTTTGATAGTAAATTAAATTAAAACATCTTTGACAATATTTAGTTTTATTTACATCATATTTTTTTACATAACCTAATTGTGAAGAATCATCATTTAAAATCGCTCCACAACCTAAACATTTTACATTATAAGATTTCATAAGTTTCTTTATTCTCAATGTCTTTTTTACTTGCTAATAAATTTTTATTTTGTAAATAACTATAAATGTTATTTTCAATAAAATTTAAAAATCAATTACTTCTAGGTGTTGAATCGACTAGCGGTAAGGTTAGAATGGATTTAGCTTGAAAGCGATTACTAATTCAAATGTCTGTCACTACTTGATCACCAATAAATAAAATATCACTACTACTCATATTGTATTTTTCAATAATCTTTTTTGTTTTATGTAAAAATGGTTTTTTAGCATTATAGATAAAGTCATCAGGTTGAAGTTTTTGACAAAATTCAGTTACTCTCTTTTTAGTGTTATTAGAAACTACAACAAATAAGATATTTTGTTTTTTAATAGCATTCATAAAATTTATTGCCATACTTGTTGGTGTTTTAGTGAAATGAGGTACTAGGGTGTTATCTAAATCACAAATTACCATCCTAAATCCCTGGTTTCATAAATTGTCAACATTAATTTCGCTAATGTTGTTAACAAATAAACTAGGTCGGAAATAATTTAAAATTGCTAATTTACTCAATTTCATAACTTAATTGTTCATCCTTAACATTGTCACTTACAGATTTTGGTAAAATTGCAGCCTTATTTAAGTCTTCAAATAAATTATGACTATTACTATAACTAAAATAAGCATCGGTGATTATTTTGTCACTTTTATAATTATTAACACTAACACTATTCATTGTGTTGTCACTATACATCAAATTAATAAATGATAAATTATTGCCTCAAATACAATTTATTATTTTTTCTTGTGAGTCAATGTCTACTATATTTTTACCAACAGCAACTCGTGAACTAACATTAAAATTAGTTAACTTTACACTTTTAATTGTTTTATTCGTCACAACATAACAATTTAACAACAATGTCTTTGACACCATTGCACCAACAAGATATTCTTGTGGTTTAAGCTTCATTGATTTAACGCCACTAGCATTTTTTGTTAACAAAGGAATTTCTGCACTACTGAAACTATAACCTCTAGATTGGTTGTTTATTAATGTGACAAAATATAAACTTGACATTGAAATTAAACTCACAAAATTAATGTGATCATCTAGTTTTAATTTGCAACATAAACTTTGTTTAATTTGTTTTGTATTAAAGGCTTCTGATAAAACCATTTTTTTAATCAAGCCATGTTTAGTGGTGATAATTAAACCATCGTTATCATTAATATCATCAATAATATTAGCAAAAATGATTTTATCATTGGCTGTTAAGTTCATATAACTATTAATGTGTTCACCAATGTCTTTTCATTTATAGGATTTAATTTTATGAATTGGTAGCATTAATGTTTTTCCTAATTGACTAATGATTAATAAATTTTGATTAGTTTTACAAAGTTTAGAAAAAAAGACAAAATCATTAGTATTGTGGCCTAAGTCACTAAAAAAGTTTGCTTCATACATTTTTTTGCTAACAGTTTTTAAATATCCATCTCTAGATAAAAACAAATAAATATCTTGTACATCCAAAATCTCAGCATCATTAATTTCTAATTTTTGAATCTCTGAAACAATTGTTGTTTTTCTTGGGATGTAGTATGTTTGTTTATAATTATGTAAAAGTTTTTTTAAAGATTCTTTTTGCAGTAATTCAGAATTAATTAATGCTTCTAATTCATTAATCATTTGTTTAAGTGCTTGTGATTCATGGATTAAATCTGTAATATTAGTCTTTGATAACCGATATAATCTTAAAACCACAATTGCTTCAGCCTGGTTGTCTGTAAAATTAAATTTATTAATTAAATTTTCTTTTGCATTTTCTTTAGAATCACTTGCTCTAATAATTTTTATTACTTCATCAATATTATTAATCGCTAAAATTAGTCCATTAACAATTTCATATCTTTTTTGACATTTTTTGAGATCAAAAATAGCCGTCTTTTTTTGAATATCTAAGGCATGTGTTATGTAATGTTGTAATGCGCTAACAAGATCTAATAAAACAGGCTTGCGATCAACAATAGCAACAAAATTAACTGCATAATTAATTTGTAGATGGGTGTTTTTTAATAAGTAATTTTTAATAATTTCCAAGTTTTTATCTTTTTTAATATCAATAACAATATTGACACCATTTTTATCAGATTCATCTCTAACTTCAATTAATCCACTAATTTTTTCTTCATACAAAATGTCATTAAGCTCTTTAATGATTTGTGATTTGTTGGTATCATAAGGGATCTCATTAATAATGATTTGGTTAATCTTTTTATCATCATAATTAAAATTAATTTTTGATGAAATTAAAAATTTACCTTTTCCAGAATTATAAAAATCATCAATACCTTGTTGACCTTCGATTATCCCGCCTGTAGGAAAGTCGGGTCCTGGGATTAATTTTTGAATTTGTTTAACTGTTAAATTAGGATTATCAATTAATGCACTAGCAGCATCAAAAATTTCACATGGATTAAATGGTGGAATATTAGTAGCATACCCTGCAGCAATTCCAACTGCTCCATTAATTAATAAATTTGGAATCATGGCTGGTAAAATTGTAGGTTCTTTTTCTGAATCATCAAAGTTATACGTAAAATCAACAGTGTCACTTTTGATTTTTTCTAACATTAATTGACTGACTTGGGACAAGCGACATTCAGTGTACCGCATTGCAGCAGCAGGATCGCCATCAATGGAACCATTATTACCATGCATGTCTAGTAGTGGTAAATTATTTTTCCATGATTGAGACATTCTTACCATTGCTTCATAAATTGATGAGTCCCCATGTGGGTGATACTTACCAATCACTTCACCAACAGTTCGAGCTGATTTTTTATATGCTTTATCAAAGGTTAGTCCTAGTTCATTCATGGCATATAAAATCCGGCGTTGAACAGGTTTTAAACCATCTCTAATATCTGGCAATGCTCTATCTTGGATAACATATTTTGCATAACGACCAAAACATTCACCAATAACTGAATCTAATGCTTGATTAACTACGTTTTTATTCATTATTTTTACTCATCATACTCAAAATTAACATTTTCATCAATTCATTTCTTTCTAGCAGTTGAATCCTCACCCATTAGTGTATCAACTTGTAAATCAGCGGCAATCAAATCAGTGATAGAAATTTTCATAAGTTTTCTTGTTTCAGGGTCCATTGTGGTTTCTCACAATTGTTCAGGATTCATTTCTCCAAGCCCTTTGTAACGTTGAACTTCATAATTCTTATACTCTTCTTTTAGATCTGCTAATTCATTTTCATCTCAAGCATATTTGAATTCTTTAGGATTAGATTTTTTTCAAATTTTATATAGTGGTGGTTGCGCTAAGTAAATGTGGCCATGCTCAATTAATGGACGCATAAAACGATAAAACATTGTTAGCAATAATGCTTGTATATGCGAACCATCAACATCAGCATCAGTCATAATGATTACTTTATGGTATTTAAGTCTATCTAAATTAAAATTTTTATCTATCCCTGTGCCTAAACATGTAATAATAGTACCAATTTCTTCATTTTTTAATACATCACTAAGTTTTGCTTTTTCAACATTGATTACTTTACCTTTTAATGGTAAAATTGCTTGAAATTTTTTGTTTCTTCCCAGTTTTGCTGATCCCCCTGCTGAATCACCCTCCACTAAGAATAATTCGTTTAATTCAGGTGTTTTTGATTGAGCTGGTGTTAATTTAGAACTTAAAATTTTCTCAGCTTGTTTACCTTTAGTTTTTCTTAAACTTTCTCTAGTTTTTTTGGCTGCAATTCTTGCATTTCTTGCAGCAATAATTTGTTTTATCAAGTTAAAACTTGCAGTTTTATTTTGGTCTAATCATTTACTAACAGCATCATCAACTACTTTTTTAGTAATTTCATAAGCACTTGGTGTAAATAATTTATTTTTTGTTTGTCCCTCATAAGTAATAATATTTTCAGGTACTTGCACAGAAATAATTGCAACAATACCTTCAATGATGTCATCACTATCTAAATTTTTTTCTTTTTCTTTTAATAATTTTCATTTTTGTGCATAATTATTGATTGCACTTACTAACCCACTTTTAAAACCATTGACATGTGATCCACCTTCAATTGTTTTTACACTATTAGCAAATGAAATAATCATGTCATTAATTTCATCAGTATACTGAAATGCAACATTCACAGGAATATTTTGCGTTTTGTCATTGAAATAAATGACAGGGGAAGTTGCAACTTTATTTTTAGTTAAATATTGTACAAAGTCACTAATCCCATTATTGGATATAAATTTTTGTTTGGTTTTATTTATTTCATCAATAAATTCAATATCAAGGCCTTCAAATAAAAAAGATGATTCTAATAATCTTTCTTTAATAGTGGCAACATTGAATTTTAGGTCTTTAAAGATAAGTGGATCAGGGTGAAATAAAACTTTAGTACCTTGTTTTTGTGTCTCGCCAACAATTTTTAAACTTTGCACAATTTTTCCACCTGTCATGAATTTTGCTTCATGAATCTTTTTATCACGATAGACTTGACAGATTAAAACATCACTTAATGCATTTACAACTGATGAACCGACTCCATGCAAACCGCCTGCTGTTTTATATGCATCATCATCAAATTTACCCCCTGCATGCAATACTGTAAAAACAGTTTCTACTGCTGATAATTTAGTGGTTTTATTGATATCTACTGGAATTCCTCTTCCATTATCTTCTACACTTAAAAAATTATTAGCATGCAATGTGACAATGATTTTATTTGCATAACCTGCCATTACCTCATCAATTGCATTGTCTAATAATTCTCAAACTAAATGATGTAATCCTCTTGTATCTGTTGAACCAATATACATCCCAGGACGTTTTCTAACTGGCTCTAAACCTTCTAGAACTTTAATATTATTTGCATTATAATTCTGTTTCATGTATTTAATTGCTTGATAAAAATAGAATAAAATTATTTAATTATTATAAATTATGAATTATGCATTTGCTTTAGTAATTATGATTGTCTTTGGTGGACTAGTAGGGTACTTATTTGGTTCTATTTTGTTTGCTGTCCACATTGGTAAGTTATTTAAAAAACAAGATGTTAGAAATACTGGTTCAAATAATCCTGGTTTCACTAACTCAACTCGTGTTTATGGTAAAAAAATTGGTTTGATAGTATTATTGCTGGATGTTTTAAAAACTATTCTACCCATCATGATTTTTTATTGTATTTACCGCTTTACATTAGAAAATTATTGTATACCATTTAGCACCAATAGCTATAACCCAAGAATTTTTATTTATGTCCCTGGAATTTTTGCAATTGTAGGACATATCTTTCCCATTTTTCACAAATTTAAAGGTGGAAAAGGAGTAGCAAGTTATGGTGGATTTTGTATCTGTTTGAGCCCATTCATTGCCTTAACTGGAATAATAATTATTGTGACTTGTTTGTTAATCACTAAAAAGATGGCAATTGGATCAATAACTGCTGCTTTTTTTATTCCCTTCTTGATTCTAATTCCAGGAATTAATTATCTTTATTTAATGTATCCTAACATTGTCACTTGTACTAATATAGGTATAAATCAACTTGTCATTTTTATACCTGTTTTTGTTTGCTGTTTTTTATTATCTTGTTTAGTAATTTATCGTCACAAAAACAACATTTTACATATTATCAATAGCAATAAAAATTAAAAATTACTACAGATATGCATGACTTTCAATAAAGATAATAATGAACCAAACAATTTAATATGTATAATGTCAATGTTTTTAAGTTAACCATAGGAGTTTTTATGTCAGATAGCTTACCAGTTATATATACCCCAGAGAGTGACACTGACGATCACGCTTTAGAAAGGTCAGATATATCACCAGATATACACATCCCAGAAAGATCATCTACATGCAATAACCAGGAATCTATTTTAAAAAAAGCTAAATTAATTAGAAATTTTGGAATTACCTCATTTTCATTTATAGGTGTAATAATTCTACTATATATCATTACTTTAATTGTGGCGCTAAGTTCTAGTTCAACTTTAGCAATTCCTTCCATAGTTATTGTAATCTTAGTGCTTGGTTCCATATTTTCAATTGCTGATTTTGTTTTTATGATTCTTGCTATTGTCAATATTGCAACCACAGATTGAGGCAACGAGAATCTTAACAAGTACAAAAATGCTTTTTGAATAACTACATTATGCTGTTTAGTTGGTGGCTTTATTGCATCAACACTAATGATTGCTGGCTCTCTTAGTCCTCTAGCTAGTGCCTTAGCGATTATAGGTCTACTACTTTCATTACCACTTGGCATTACTCCCCCTATCATGTGGATTATTTGGGGTAACAAGGTTAAAAATACATACTCAATTGGCACAAAAGCATAAAGGTTTTATTCTTACTAACCTTATAGTAATTTAGTTATATTCGCCATTTAAGTTGTAAATGTTAATAAATGTCACTTATTCAAATTATTGACACATAAATATTATGTTTACTAGATAACAACAACAATGAGCTTAATTAATTTTTACAATACTCATTGTTACTAAACTCATCATACTTAATAGTTTGTGTCAGTTTAAAATCACTTAAATTCACGTCCATAAATAAGTCACAATCATAATTAGCATGTAACCGACTAATAATTAATTTTGTGCTATATGGGATAAGTTGCTCATAAATACTTTTCCCACCAATGACATAAATTATCTCATTGCTAGTTGCATGTTCATTAATAAATGCTTGTAAGTCATTCACCCATACAACATCTGGGCATTTAATTTCATCATAACTTACCACATAATTAACCCTTTGCACTAAGGGTTTTTTTAATGTAAAAAATGTTTTTGCGCCCATTAGTACTTTGTGATGCAATGTTGTTTGTTATCTGGTTTAGTCATTTATCGTCACAAAAAACAATATTTTAAATATTATCAATAGCAATAAATATTTAAAATTACTTCAGATATGTATGACTTTCAATAAAGATAATAACAAACTAAACAATTTAATGTGTATAATGTCAATGTTTTTAAGTTAACCATAGGAGTTTTTATGTCAGATAACTTACCAGTTATACGCATCCCAGAAAGATCATCTACCTATGATAACCTAGAGTCTATTTTAAAAAAAGCTAAACTAATTAGAAATTTAGGAATTGCCTCATTTTTTGTGTTCATATTTTTAATTGTTTATCCTGTTTTTGCTATTATTGCTATTGTCAAGATTGGAGGCACAGATTGAGGCAATGAGAATCTTAACAATAGCAAAGAAGTTTTTTGAGTAACTACATTATGTTGTTTAATTGTATTTCCGCTTGTCATTGTTCCCCCTATTTTGTGAATTGTTTGGGGTAACAAGGTTAAATATACATACTTACTAAAACTGAAGTAGAGTTTGATCACATTAAACCATAGGGCAACAAAGTTAAAAATACATACTCAACTAACACACAGGCATAAAGGCTTTATCTCTAATAACCTTATAGTAATTCAGTTATATTCATCATTTCAATTACACAGGTTAATAAATATTACTCATTCTCTAAATTATTGACACACAAATAGTCATGTTTACTAGATAATGGTTAGATAATAGTAACAATGAGTTTAATTAATCTTTACAATACTCGTTAATACTAAACCCATCATACTTAACAGTTCGTGTCAGTTTAAAATCACTTAAATTCACATTCATAAATAAGTCACAATCATAATTAGCATGTAACTGACTAATAATTAATTTTGTGCTATATGGGATAAGTTGCTCATAAATACTTTTCCCACCAATGACATAAATTATCTCATTGCTAGTTGCATGTTCATTAATAAATGCTTGTAAGTCATTCACCCATACAACATCTGGGCATTTAATTTCATCATAACTTACCACATAATTAACCCTTTGCACTAAGGGTTTTTTTAATGTAAAAAATGTTTTTGCGCCCATTAGTACTTTGTGATGCAATGTTGTTTGTTTAAAATGTTGCATTTCTTCAGGAATATTTCAAGGTAATTGGTTATTTTTGGCAATCCCATGTTGATTATCTTCACATCAAATACATACAAACATTACACTGCTACCTTTGCTTTTAAAATACCATGATGTTGATAGTTTTTAATTTCAATATCATTGAATTTAAATTTTAATAAATCTTTAATTTTTGGATTTAGGATTACTTGGCAAAGTTTTTTTGGTCGTCTTTTAATTTGTTTTTTAACTTGGTTTAAATGATTAACATAAATATGAGCAACACCAATGGTATGAATGAATTCTTTTGGTTTAAGGTCACAAACTTGTGCAACCATTAATGTTAGCAAACTATATGAAGCTATATTAAATGGAACACCTAAAAATAAGTCAGCACTACGTTGGTATAGTTGACATGATAATTCATTTTTATCATTAACATAAAACTGAAAAAAAGCATGACATGGAGGTAGTAACATTTTGTCATTTTCAGCAGGATTTCAAGCGCTAACAATTAGTCTTCTACTATATCTATTGTTTTTTAAATCATGAATTAGATTTTTTATTTGGTCAACACCATTAAAATTTCTTCATTGCTTCCCATATACTGGACCAAGTTCACCTCATTGTTGTGCAAATTCATTATTAGTTTTGATTTTATTTACAAACTCATCCATTGTTTCATTTTGGTAGAATTTTGACTTTTTATAATTTTCATATGGTCATTCATTTCAGATCTTGACATTATTATCCACTAAATATTTAATATTAGTACTACCTTGTAAAAATCATAATAATTCATGGATGATTGCATTGTATGCAACCTTTTTAGTAGTCAGTAATGGGAAGCCTTTAGTCAAATCATAACGAGTTTGGGTGCCAAAATAAGAAATTGCATCAACACCAGTTCTATTTGCATGCAATGAACCTTTTTTAAGTACTAATTTAAGTAATTTTTGATATTGCTTCACTTTTTAATTTTCCTTTTGATTTTTAATTAAATTTACTAAGTTAACAAAAATCATTGCAACAGTTAATTTGCCCACACCATTTGGCACGGGTGTAATAATTTTTGCTTGAGTTTTTACTTGATCAAAATCTACATCACCAACTATTTTGTTGTTTGCAACACTAATTCCTGCATCAATAACAAAGGCATTTTTTTTAATCATCTGCTTTTTAAAAAAATTTGGTTTTCCAATTGCAGTAATTAAAACATCAGCTTGATTAGTAATTTGAGATAAATTTTTAGTTTTAGAGTGACAAATTGTAACAGTTGCATCATGTGCTAACAACATGGAAATCAATGGTTTTCCTACAATTAAACTGCGGTTAACAATCACAACTCTTTTACCTGATAGTTGGTATTTTTTAGCAGCAATAATCTTCATGATGCCAGCTGAAGTGCATGGCTGTGGATAAAAACCTCTATAGTCTACAAAATTGCGGCTTGTAGCCAATGCAGATAAGCCATCTAAATCTTTATCTATACTAATGTGTTCAAAAATTTCATTTTGATTAAAGCCATTTGGTAATGGTAATTGCACTAAATAACCATGAATTTTATTATCACTATTAAGTTTTTTTAGATAAAGGATAAGTTCATCTTGAGTTTTAAGATGAGTAACAACATCAACATCAACTCCCAATTCATGGGCCTTCTTAACTTTGATGCTGACATATTTTTCACTAGCTAAGTCATTATTTAATCTAATGATAACAATCTTTGGATAAACATTTTTTTCTTGTTTTAAGTTTGCAATTTCATTCTTAACATCAAGTAAAATGTCATCTGCAATCTTAATACAATTAACAACCATATTTATTCCTTTTTTTAATGATTTTAGAATTTTATTAAACTAGAAAAATTATAAATGGATTTACAATTTTATTTATTTAGTTTATTGATAACCTAAAATCATGATTATTTAAATAAGAAATCAATTATTCTTTTGATATACTATTATATGTATTGCAGATGTAATTCAATGGTAGAATGTAACCTTGCCAAGGTTGATACGCGAGTTCGATTCTCGTCATCTGCTCCATTTTAAAATCATTAGTATCCATTCTCTAGGAGAATGGATTTTGTTTTATAATTGAATAGAAAATGAACAGATCAGTTGAAATATTTTTTTCTTTCTATGATGAAGAATTGGAAACTATTTTTGATCACAATAAACATTCTTTACTACAAATACCAGAACTTGCTAGTTGCAAACAAATTCTAGCTACAATTCTTGAAAAGAATAGTAGTTTTGTAGAATTCGTTTACTTTTTAAACAGTGCCATAATTCTAAAAGATATTAATAGGTCAGATATTAAAGTTATTTTTAATTACTTTAAAAAGGTTATTAACAAAACTTTTTTTGTAATCAAGAAATGAAACTTTCATTTAAAAGACAGCAATGAATCACTTAATAAATTTTTTCAAATTAATGATGGTGAAATTACTATTAATTATGCTCATTACAATTACCAACCTGAATGAAGAAATAAGACTATTTCTATCTATCAGGTTAAGGATATTCTTCAATATTTTAATATGCAATCAGATGGTATTAATTTAATGACTTTTTTAAGTGATGAAAACCACAATTTATCACGAGATGCAGTTAGTAAATCACAACGTATCCTAAATTGAATTAGTAATGATTTGAATATTCGCTTCAATGAATTTGAGATGTTTAATTGGTATAAACAATATCCAATTAATAAAGCAGAGTTTAATACCATCTTTCGCTATTTTAAAGAAAATAACAAAATTAATATGTTAAATTTTGATGCATTATTTAGTTTTTGAAAGCACAATTCTGTTCCCCAAAATAATGCATTTAATAATTTAATTTATGATATTGAAAATGTCTTTCCAAATGATTATGAAGTAATTATAGATTACATTAATCAGCATGCTCATAAATATATTTTCAAACAAAACGGTAGTTATGTTTTAGATGAAAAAGGTAAATTTACTTCTGTATTAATTAAAATTCTTGATAAAGAATATCATAATAATTTTTATAACATTAAAAATATCAAAGAAAATCATCCAGAAATTAATTGGACAAGTCTGCAAATTAGTGATAGAACATACAACAATTTAGCACATAAAAATATTTTAATTGTCAACACTGATAAACATTTTTACTTGCATGATTATGATTTTTTTCTAAATGAAATTTTTCCAGAAATTTTAAATGTAATTCTTAATTTATCACCAGGTTGATATTGTAGTGGATTTTTTGTTGAGATGTTTTTCAATAAATTATCACCATATAACCTAAATGATCATGAAGTTTTACATAAGTTACTAAAGTATATTTTTGAAATTGAGCTTAAAAATAAATATGGTGATCAAGTTGAATTGAAACGTCAACCTGGCATTGCCATTAATGTAACAGACATAAAACAATGATTTTTCTCATTGTTCAAAACATATGAATCACTAGATAAAGTGATTGATGTTTTAAGTAATGATTTTGGTTGAAATTATTCAGCTGGGGGGTTTAAAGCTAAAATTTTTATTTACTACAATGAATTTTTAGCATTACAAGATTCAAGTAATAACTTAGAGCCAGAAAAATTAGATTTATTAAAAACATTTTTAAATGAAAAACAAATTATTTCTCATGATGAATTAAAAGCATTTTATGTTGAGAATCAAATCGATCTAAAATATTACAATAAATACATTTTATGCAATGAACTTAAAATGTCATGATGTAACAAATATGTATGTTTAAGTCATACCAGTTTAACTAATATTTTGGTTAATGAGTTAAAAAATCTAACCCAATTTAATTCAAATGATATTTATGAAAAATATAAATCTACTTTAGATGCACAAAACATTGCAAATTTTTTTGCTAACTACGGCAAAAAATTTAATTTCATTAAATATGCAGAAGGTCAATTTATTAATGGCAATGTATTTGCTAATGAATTAGAACAAATTAAAGTGCTCATTAATAACTATTTAAATATTTATAAAGATAGTAAATATGTAATATTAAATCCATTATTTAATGAAATAAAATTACATAATTTTGGGGAATTAAACACTTTTTTAAGTTTGTATCTAATTAAAGATTTAATTAGACAAAATTATCAATACAAATTCTTTTATCTTAATGATTATTTATTTTTAAATACAGAATTTAACAACATTAATGATTTTTTAAGTAGTCATCTTAGTGATGATGATGATTCAAGTTTATCATTCGATAAAGTGAAAAGCATTTTAATCAATGATTTAAGATTAAATTTTAATTATGAATGAGAAATAAAAGCATTACTTTCTAATCTTAAAGCCAAATGATTTAAATACATCCCTAGTGAAGATAAGTTGATTAGATTAAGATAATGTTTGAATTTTTAATTTGTTTATTAGTTAGTAGTTTATTTATTTTTAACAGTTTTCTTTGTGGTCGACTGATTAAAAAATATCTTCCATTTATTAATAACTCACTGACATTTTGTGGGGGATTTTTTTTATGATTCACACTAATTTTATTAAGTTTATTTCCCCTATTTTTAGTGTCAAATATTAATTATAAATTTGTAGGTTATTATTTGTTAGCGTTACAAGTAATATTGATTATTTTTTATCTTTTAAATTGAAGGTATAGTCTAATGTTGTCAAGAATAGACTATAAGAAAATAACTTTTATTATTGTGATGGCACTAATAGTTATTGGTGTTTTATTTAGTTTTAAAGCTTATAACAATGAATTGAACAACCTTGGTGTGCAATGAACATCTGCATTTTTTGCTACTAGCAATATTTTTGGTAATATCAACCAATTATTTTTATTAGTTTTTAAACAATCTAATGACATGATGCTACAGTATATATGAATGTTGCCATATGCGATTTTGGTGGCAAATATAATTTATGCTGTTTATGAAAATAAGTTTATTTTTAGTATAAAAAGCTTTTTAATTTGTCTTATTGTTGTGATGATGATAACAACTTTAAGTTTGTGTTTAAACCCAAATCCTAGTCATGGTGGGGCATGGTTAATACCTAGTGTATTTTTAATGTTTTATTTACAAAAAATAAATCATCATACATTATCAACTCAAAAATATAATTATTACTATTTGATAATAAATTTAGGCTTATTTTTATTGGATCCGTTTTGTGTTATTTGTTTATTAGTAATCAATTTATATTTTTTATATGCAAACTATAAAGATAGAATCAATAATTTTATTCAAATTAATTTAATAAATATTTTAGCTACTACCTTTACATTAGGACTATATTTTTTCTATTTTCAAAGCATTGTGGGTTATGTTGTTAGCTGTTTAGCTATCATAATTTATTTATTGTATTTATTAGTTAAGAATTTAGAGATAAAAAGACGACCATGAAATTTTTTAAAAAATATTACTTCCAAGCAATTAAAATGGTGGTTTTATGGTTTCTGTTCAGTATTTTTTATATTAATTGTCTTGATTACTTTAATCCCAAATAATTGGCATTTTACTAGTAGTGGGTGAGTAATAACCCAATTTTTAAATCATGATTTAAACAATAACCAATCACTTTATTACTTAGTTAATATTTCGTACTGAACATTTAGTGCTTTACTATTTGTGTGAAGCATTTGATTAATGATAAATAAAAAAACCAAAATTGAAAATAAGGAATTGATAGTTGGCAGTTATATAACTGTGTATAATCCGCTAGCAACACAATTTTGAACCACTAAATTAATTAATGGTGTGCAAACAATTATGCCAATTATTAGCATTAATTTAAGTTTACAAATTGATTTATTAATCCAAAAGTTATTTAACATAAATTCAAAATATAATTGATTGTGGATATCTTTAGCATCATCAATTAGTTTAGTAACTTGGTTAGGATTAACATTAGTTAATGTATTGGGGTAAATATGGAAGATTTAAAATTAATTGAACAAGAGATTACAGATTTAAAAACTAAATTAAACCAGTGGAATTATGAATATTATGTACTTAATCAACCATCAGTGAGTGATGCCGTTTATGATAAGTGCATGAACCGTCTTATTTTACTAGAAACTACTCATCCACAATTTAAAACTCCTGATTCGCCAAGCGTAAAAATTGGTGGCTATGTGTATGATAAATTCACTAAAGTGAGACATTTATCACCAATGATGTCATTAAGTAATGCTTTTACAGACCAAGATTTAAATAAGTTTAACCAAGATATTGTGACATTACATCATGATGTAAATTATGTTGTTGAACCAAAGATTGACGGATTAAGTATTGCTCTAATTTATGAGCAAGGCCAATTAAAAAGAGCTGTGACACGAGGCGATGGTATATTTGGAGAAGACGTAACAAATAATGTAAAAACAATTTCTAGCATTCCTTTATATTTACCACCTGAATATCAACATTTAACTATTGATATTCGTGGTGAAGTTTACATGGCTAAAGAAAATTTTTTGGCCTTGAATAAAAATTTAGAAGATAACCAAAAACCATTTGCTAACCCCAGAAATGCCGCTGCTGGTTCATTAAGAAATTTAGATTCTAGTATTACAAAAAAACGTAACTTAGATGCTTTCTTTTATTACATTCCTAATTGTGAACAATTGGGTTTAAAAACTCAGTATGAATGTATTGAATGATTAAAAAAACTAGGATTTCCGACTGCTCCTAATATTTATTTAGTTAATAGCATTGATGAAATCCACAATAAAATTAGTGAGTTTACGGCATTACGTGATAATTTACCATTTGTAATTGATGGCATTGTTATCAAGTTAAATCAAATTAGTTACTATGATGAAATTGGTTACACTTCTAAATTCCCAAAATGAGCTATTGCTTATAAGTTTCCTGCTGAAATTGGCCTAACGCAAATTAATAATATTGAAGCTGATGTTGGTAGAACTGGTAAAATTACTTATGTTGCAAATTTAAAACCCATCAAACTAGATGGAAGTTTAATTAGCCGGGTAACATTAAATAATGCAGAATATATTGCTCATAAAGATATTAGAGTTAATGATTGAGTTTATTTGTATAAAGCAGGGGACGTCATTCCATACTTAGATTATGTGGATGTCTTAAAAAGGTCATCTAATAGTGTGAGTTTTCAACCAATTATTAAATGTCCGAGTTGTCAATCTGAATTAGTTAAGTTACCTAATGAAGTTGAACAATATTGCTTAAATCATACCCAATGTGAAGCACAAATAATTAAAGGTATTAATTATTTTTGTGAACGTGATTGTATGAATATTCATGGTGTAAGCACTAGTATTATTACTAAATTATATAAAATTGGTTTGCTTAAGAATATTGCTAGTTTATATACATTACATCTTCATCAAGATGAAATACTACAAGCGGATTTATTGATTAAAGAAAAGAGCTTAGCAAAAATTCTTAATGCAATTGAATTATCTAAACAAAATTCATTAGAAAAATTACTTTGTGCATTAGGAATAAAAAATTTAGGAGCAACAACTGCTAAAAAACTAGCCATAAAATTTAAAACACTTTTTAATTTACAACATGCTAATTTTAATGAACTAATTAGCATTAATGATGTAGGTGAGGTTTTAGCTCAGAATATTATTGATTATTTTGCTAATTCTAATAACCAAATTATTATTAATGAACTAATTAACAATGGTGTTAATACAAGTTATTTTCAAGATTTATCAGGATTTGAAAATATTAAAATTGTGGATGAATATTTAAATAAACACTTTGTTATTACTGGCACATTTAGTATTGGACGTAACCAAATAAAAAGTATTTTAGAAAATGTTTATCATGCAAAAATCAGCAACACTATCACAAGTAAGGTTGATTACTTATTATGTGGTAATGATGCTGGTAGTAAATTAATTAAAGCTCAAGAATTAGGAATTAAAATAATTCAAAATGAATTTTGGAGCCAAGAAGAGTAATTATTTTAAACTTCTTAAGTAATCTTGGAGTTCTTTAATAGTTATAAAAGTTAATTGGTGTTGTTGTGCAAACATCTTTAGTTGTTGTTGATTCATCATTGTCCCATCATCAGCCATAATTTCACAACATACACCGCAAGGATCACATCCTGCTAATTTAGCTAAATCAACAGTAGCTTCTGTATGACCATTACGTTCTAAAACTCCCCCAGCTTTAGCAACTAATGGAAACATATGACCTGGTCTTCTAAAATCACTTGGTTTAGCATTTGGGTTAATGCATTCTTGAATAGTTTTAGAACGATCAAATGCTGAAATTCCTGTTGTTGTATTGATGTGGTCAATTGAAACTGTAAATGCTGTTGAGTGGTTATCTGTATTAGGGTTAATCATTGGTGTTAAACCTAATTTGTCAGCTATTTCTTGGCTCATTGGATTACAAATTAATCCTTTAGCATATGTGGCAATGAAGTTAATATTTTTTGGTGTAGCACCAGCTGCCGTGCAAATTAAATCACCTTCATTTTCTCTATCTTCATCATCTGCGACCAAAATTAATTTACCTGCTTTTAGATCTTCAATAGCTTGTTTGATATTTTCAAAATTCATAATTATCTTCTCCTTGTTTAAACACCTAAATAATTCTAACAAAGATTATTAATTAATAACTTTTACATCAAATATTTTTACTAACAACTTTTTAAATTCACTTTCGTCATCAATAGATGATTTTGTATATGATTGTTTGTAAAAGATTTCACTACAATTATTCATATTTATAATTTGTATTTCTGGTCCATCTTTGCTATCGTAATACAATAAATCAATATTGTCTAAAGACTCCATACTAACTTTTTTAATTAATTCAGGATCTAAATCATTTAAATGTCTTTTAATTTCATCAAAATAACTTGCATCAATTCAAGATGTTAAAGTATCAATTAATGTTAAAACATTGAATGTTTTATTGAACTGTGCTTTAAATTTGACTGCAATATAATCAATTGGTTCTTTGTTATAAGGAATTTGAAATTTTTGAGCATGAGCAATTTTTAATAATGATTTATCTGTTAGGGTAATTTGTTTTGTAAAGAATGATTGATCAAAGCCAGGAGTTTTTAAAAGTGCTTCAATGACATTTAACTCACAACATTTATAAATAAACAACAAATAAGAGAATGTATTATTTATAAATAATACATCATCACTTGTTTTAGCACTTGAAAAAAATTTAATTAATTCTTGAATTAATTCCTTGTATTCATTTTCATCACTAACATCGTCTGAAAATATTTCTTCAATAAATTCCTTGGTTTTTTCTTTTAAGCTATGGTACTTTAAATTACTAAAATCAAATGAAATACAGTGATAATTATTATCTGGTACAGCAATATCATTATTGATTGTGCCCGTACCTTGATATTTAATAAAGTTGTTGACTTTTAAAAAACCTCAATCAAAATTTAGATTTTTTGCAATGAGATAAAAATTAATAATATTTTCATCATTTTGATCTTGAATAATAAAAAGGTTTTTATTATTTTGCATAGTTATCTTTTCCCTGATGCTGTAAATTTTGCTTTTTCAAATTCATCTTCTTTTTGCTTAAATTCCATTAAAACTCTGTCATAATTTAATTCATAACCCTTGTAATCTGCATGCAAAAAATTAATTATTTTTTCTGCCAATACTAGTTGTGTTTTAACTTCTTTATTACATATTACTGCCATATAACTACTCCTAGATTTGCGATATCCAAATCATCGACATTTTTGTAGGAGTGTATCATAATTAAAATCATTAATAATAATTAATTCACAAAGCAAATTATCAAATGTTTTACCACGTGATAAAAATGAACCACCAATGTATATGTTATAGTTACTTACATTAGTTTTACTATTATAAGTTTGGTTATAAACAATGCAATTAATTTTTGAGCGCATTTGGTTTTCAAAAAACAATGATACATCATCATAGTTTATTTCATGAAATTTAGATTCTGTCTCAATTATTTTTTTAATGTTTTTTTTAATTTCAAAAGTGCGTTCTCTAATATATCTATTAACTATTTCTTTAATTTCATTTTGCTCATGATTCTTATAGTTAATATTAATTAAAAGGTCACTTTTATCATTATTAACAATTTCTTTATTTTGATGCATCATGAAAGTGTTAATAATTCAAATTGATAAACTTTCTAAAATTAAATGATTTTTATTGTCACTGCCATCTCTAACAAAAATAAAATCATTTAATTTATTAAAAAAATTAATTCCAGTGTAATCATTATTAGTTGGTAAAACAAAAATTTTAGGCTTCTTTTCTAAATAATTTTTAGTACTTAGAATATTAGCAAATGGGGTGGCTGTTAATTTTATTACCCTTGTTTCACTGTATGAATTTGCAATATCTGAATAAATACCTTCATAAACCTTTGTGTATTCATCTCTTTCTTTTGCCGTGTTTATACCACAAAAATCACATTCATCATCAATAACAAGAGTTTTCTTGAAACTATCTTGATGATTAATAATAAAGTTTTGAATGTTTTTAATATTATCAACTTGCTTGAGTGCCACAATAATTAATGATGTGAACTTACTAACTTTATTAAGGCTGTTGCTAGCAACAACATTGTAGTGTTCTTTTGCAAACCTTTCATATGTTTGTTGGTTTAAATCATTAGTATTACCACTAAATACAATGACTAAATCATATGAGTATTTTTCTAAAGCTTTTTGGCAAATCTCAATTACATTTCTGGTTTTACCAGATTGTACTTGCCCAATTAAAATAATATTTTTTTGCGAATCCAATGTTTTCAAGACATCTTCTTGAAAATTATTTATGTCATCACAGTTGTAAGTTTTTAGAATATGGTCAGTTCTTTTAAATTCTGGTAGTTGGCGATTTAAAATTTTAATCATTTTAAATTGTTAATTTTTTTGGAAAAAATTTAAAATACTTTCAATATTCTTAGCAAAACTTTCATCATCATTTTTACCTAGATAAAAAATATCTAGGTAAATTATTAACTTTAAAACATATGATAGTTCAGATTCTTTCTTAATTTTAGAAAAATATTTATTACCAGAATTATATTCATATTCATACAAATTATCATCTTCATTATGATTAACTAAATTGATTAATCAACTTTCATGCGGTTTATCTATAATTTTGATTTTAGTTTTTATTTTTTGATCTAAATTATTTAAAGAGATAATTTCTTCAGTACTTAAAATATCATTTTCCTCATCATATGAAACCCTAGCATCTTTATTTTCAAATTTTATGGTTTCATCATTCTTATTAGTTTGTGATAATTCCCTAACAATACCTGTTAAGTCACATCATTTCTTAAATGTTTTACACAATGCAAAATTAAATTCTGAAGGTCCAAAATTAGAATTAGAGTCAAAAATGATTTCCTTTTTATTTTTTTCTGGTTTAACAATATTACAATATTCATTACCAGGGATATCTTCTAATGCTAAGTCTATTCTTATTCACCTTCAATATCCCTCATTTCAACGATCACTATGTCATGGTTTATATAAACCGCCAGCTAATTTACTCTCCTTTTTCATTAAAACAGGATGATGAATATATCTATTACTTTGGATAACTCCTAATCCTGATAATTCTGCATTAGGTTTATTTAAAACATAAACTTTGATTTTAGTTTTATACTCGGTGCCATCTTTATTAATATAAACAAAATCATCAAATTCTAAAGGCAAACCATTAATAAGTTTATTTTTAATATCATCAATTAATGCCTGGTTACCATTTATTCCATCAATGCTATTGTTAATTTTATTTTCTAATTCATCTCTACTTAATTTAGAAGAATCAATATTAAATTGATAGACACCATCTCGATAAACATCTCATGTTTGAATGGTTTTGTCAAATGAATCTTTAACATCATTGACTTTAACATTTATTTCTAAATTTCCTGATGACAAATATTTACTATAACGATGACCTAGAAAATAATCAATTTTTTCAAATTGATCCCTAGTAATTGTTCGATTGTTTGGATAAACATTATTAATAATTATTTTGGTGCCAGTTTTATAACTAATTTTATCTTGAGTTTTTGTTTTATTGATATCGTGAACTACATTATCATTGCTATCCTTCATGTCTGCATGATAGTCGCCATAAATTTCATCACAATTAGAGCATTTTGAATAAATAATTGCATATTTACCAATTCAAAAAATTGCCGACTTCATTCCAATGCCATATTGATTTTTCTTAGAATTATCATAATCATAATTTGTTTTATTACCAATTAACATGGCTACATCTAGTTCTTCGGGTGACATTCCACCTGCATTATCTGAGATGACATATCTTTTTAATTGAGTATCATAGTCAATATCAATCATTAATTTATAGTTAGGATTAGAATTTCAAATTTGTTGTTCACAACTACTAATACTGTTATCAATAAATTCAGATAAACAAAATGATAATGTCAGTTGATCATCTTTATATTTTCATAAATCTTGATATTTTAGTTTGTGTTCTTTGGTAATTAAGCTCATAATGTTTACTTCCTTGTTTGATCAATGATTGTTTTTAATTTTTCATCTTCAATGTTTAAACTATAGTTTTGATAAATTTGTTTAATTTCGTTAAAACTATATTCTCAACTAACTTGTTTATTTTTAATTGGTTTATAGCCTTTATAATTATTTCTGTTTTCGATATCACAAATTACTTTACATAAGTTGTGTTCAAAATTGTCATACCAATTTTTGATTTGTTCATGGCGAATTCTATATAGCTTCATATACAATTCATCTTCTGGAATTTCTATATCCATATCAATTAAGACTTTATACATTCCAGTTGCAATAACTTGAGCATAGTATAGCTGTTGAGACTCATGGTATAGAATTTGGAACCGATTTTTAGTGTTTTTTTCTAAATGTGCACCATAGGGGCATGAGATACAACCTAATCGTTGGTATCTTAATTTACTAACGCTTTTTTCTAAATTACTAGCCCTAGGTTTAAAGCCATACATTTTGTTAATTTTTATTTTATTTTTATAAATGTATTTCCAAATATCATTAGATTGAAATAATGATAATGGTCGGGACAAAATTTTGTTGCCTGACAAAATATTGCAACCATTATGAATTCATGACTTTCTTCTTAGTTGGCTTTCACTTGCCATTGTTCCCACAAAACATGGCAATTTATTGTGTTTCAATCCCCCTTTGACATAATCACAGCATTTTTCACTATATAGGTAATCGTTAAAAAATAATGTCTTTTTGAAATAATCATTAAATTCTAATAACGTCTTTTTGTCAATGCCATTAGTAAAATTTGCCATGGAATTATCTAATAAAAATAATCTAGATTTTGCTAATTTAAATTTTGCTGTGTCAATCCCAAAAATTCATCTAGTTAAGCCAGTTTTAGACTTGGTTTTTTTAATCCGGTTAAGCATGACTGAAATTTGTTTACTAAAAATTGGATAACCTTTAGTTTCAAGAATTTGATTTCATGGTAGTTTTGGTTTTGCTACCATCAAATCTAAAATATATTTATTTTCCTTTTGGTAATTTTTAATTGTATTTTTAATAAAAACTAATGTTTCTGGAAAAGTTATTTCATATGCATATGCTGATTGCAAATATATTTTAGATTTTATTTCCTTATGAACTGTATTAATTAAATCCAAAAGCACAGTGGAGTCCTTGCCGCCTGAAAAACTAATTATTACCTTGTAATCATTAGGCTTTAAATGCTTGTATTTAGGGTTATTTTTATATTCGTTGTAAGTAAAATCTAAAAATTCTTTAATGCGTTTTTTAGCTCATTCAAGTTTTTCTTCATATGGCATGAATTTTATTAATTCATCGATATGTAATCTTCTATTTTTAATTAAAAATTGATTGTTTAAATCATGAACATTTTTATACTTAGTTCAATATATATATATATATATTAGGTACTAAATTAATATTATTATAGTTATTAACAACACAATTAGTATATAACCAAATATTTGAATTTTTGTCTAAGTAGTTCATGTTGAATCGAAAATTCGACATTCTATTTTATCAAAATTTAGATAAAAAAATATCAAAATTAATTGATATTTTTTTAATATACTATTTAAGCACTTTACTTGCCGATATTTTAGTTATTTATTACCTCATTACAACGGTTGCAAAGTTCATCATTGCACATTTCATTATCGTTATAATGATTTCAGCAACGTTCACAACGTTTGTAATTTGTTGATGTAACTATTGCATCATCAATTTGTGGCTCATTTATAGCAACTTCTGCAACATTCAAATATGTTTTTAATGTTTTTAATTCAAAACCAGTGTTGTTTTGCTTTAATGTTACAACTGCTGCATTAGATTTTTTAATCAATCCTACTTTTCTTGCATTTTCTAATGCTGTGTATACTTCATTTTTTAATTTAAAAAACAAGTTGAAACTATTTAATTGATCGTCATTTAAATATTTATTAGTTTCAATATTAAATCAGTCTTCTAAATGAACAGATGAATATTTTTTAAACGGTAAACATTGATAAGCTTCATCAGCAGTATGAGGGATAATTGGCGCTAATGCAACTAATAATGATGAAACTATTTTATAAATAGTAGTTTGAATTTGTTTTGTTCTTAAGCTAGATGATCTACCACAATAAATTTCATCTTTGATTAAATCAAAATATCAGCTTGATAATTCAATAGTAAAATTGTTCAATGCTTTAACAATTTCACTAAACTTATAATTTTTGTAACTATCATCAATTATGTTTAGCACATTGTTTAAACTATCTAGAATATACTTATCTTCTAAACTAAAATCAGTCTGAATATCTTCAGGTTTAAAATTATTTAAAATACCTAGTGAATATTTCAATAAAGTATTTCTAATTTTTCGATAAATTTCAGCTACTTGTTTGATAATGTTTTCACCAAATCTTTGGTCATCAATATATTCACATGATGCAACTCAAAGTCTAAAGACATCTGCGCCATATATTTCAAACATTTTTAATGGATCAATAACATTACCAATTGACTTACTCATTTTGATACCATTTTCATCAAGTGTAAAGCCATGTTGCAAAATTGCTTTATATGGCGCATGATCGTTTTGGATTGTACCTGTAATAAGTGATGAATTAAATCATCCGCGGTACTGGTCACTACCTTCTAAATAAATATCAGCTGGATATTTTAATCCTCAAACTTTAAACATTTGATGAGTTGAACCTGAATCAAACCATACGTCCATAATGTCTATTTCTTTGTAAAAATTTTCACCAGTTGACAAGTATTTTGAGGTTAAAAATTTTTCTACAGGTCATTCAAATCAAACATCTGTACCATTTTTATCTAGCACATTTATGATGTTTTGAATTAGATCAATATCTAAAATTGGTTGTTTGTTTGCATCAAAAATAATTGGAATTGGCACCCCTCAAATTCTTTGTCTACTAATACATCATTCAGCACGATTTTTAATCATTTCAATCATTCTGTCTGTATTTTTTTGGAAAGGAGATTTAACATCATTTTTTAAAGTATGAATAATTTTGTCACTTACTTTTTGTAAATTAATGAATCATTGTTCAGTAGCACGATAAATAACAGGTTTTTTTGTTCTTCAATCACAAGCCACCCGGTGATTATATTGATAACTATGTAATAAGTGCCCACTGGCTTTTAATCTTTCAATAATGATATTATTTGCATCTAAGTAGAACATGCCTTCTAATTCTTTATCGTTTATTGATGCATCATATTTACCAAAATCATCAATTGGTGCATAAATATTAATATTATGTTTCTTGCATGCTAAATAATCATCTAAACCAAATCCAGGAGCATTATGAACTAAACCTGTACCATCAACATCACTCACATAATCAGCTAAAATAATTGGACTTATTTGATTTATGAATGGATGTTTGTATTGTAAATTTTGTAGTTCAATTGCATTGATATGTTTAACAATTTTAATTTCATTTTTATTTCAATTAACAGCTGATAAAAAATTATCTAGTTGTTGATCTAAAACAACATAATTTTTATCTTGATAATTAAATACCACATAATTGAATTTTGGATTAATGGCAATTGCTAGATTTGCTGGAATTGTTCATGGTGTCGTTGTTCAAATTACAAAGTATGTATTTTTAGGTAAAACATTATTTTCAATAGCTTCAAAACCTAAATAAATGGCAGGGTCAGTTGCATCTTTATATTCAATTTCGGCTTCAGCAAGAGCTGACTGACTAGATCATGACCAATAAACAGGTTTTTTATCACGAAAGACTAATTCTTTTTTGACCATAGTCAAAAATAATTCAAGTTGTTTGATTTCAAATTCATGATCTAATGTACGATAAATTTTTTCAAAATCACTTAACATTCCAATTCTTAAAAATTGTTGTTTTTGATTCTCAATTTGTTCAAGTGCATATTGGCGACATTGCTGTCTTCTTTGTACTAAACTATGTTCAGTATTTAAACCATATTTTTTTAGCATTGCTAATTCAATAGGTAAACCATGTGTATCTCAACCAGGAATAAATGGGGCATAAAAACCTGCAAGATTTTTTTGTCTTACAATAATATCTTTCAATGTTTTGTTTAATGCATGACCAATATGGATATTTCCATTTGCATATGGTGGACCATCATGTAATAAAAAAGTTTGTTTACCATGATTCTTAGCTAAAACTTGTTGGTAAAGTTTATTATCTAGTCATTGTTTTTGAAGAATTGGTTCTTTTATTGGTAAATTAGCCCGCATTTCAAAACTTGTTTCAGGAAAATTTAATGTTTTTTTATAATCCATAAATTTGATTGTTTTAACCTCAATAATACATCATGTTTTTAATACAATAATAATTGTATAGGATACAATGAATTATTTAACTAACAGACAAATTAAAATTTTAAAGATTATTGTTGAAGAATATAATAAGCTATTTGAACCAATTGGTAGTAAATATGTTGCTAGTTTGTTTGGTGATGAAATTAGTAGTCAAACAATTAGAAATGAGATGGCTCAATTGGAAAAAGATGGATATTTACTAAAAACTCATACTTCAAGTGGGAGAGTACCATCTCAAAAGACTCTAGAATATTATTCAATTAATCTTATTGACACTTCAATTGATAAAAATATTTTAAACAAACTAGAAGCTTTGTTTGTTGAAAGAGAAAACAATATTGATAACATTATTAACGATTCATTAGCAATGTTATCTGAGATTACATCTTTACCATCACTAAGTAATTCTTACTATGTTGATGAAACATTAAGAGAAGTTAATTTAGTGCAACTCAATGATGATAATGCATTATTATTGGTAGTTACTAACTTAGGTAATATTTATAAAAATTATGTTTTAATTAATAGTCAATCTCGATTTGATGATGCAAAAGTATGTATTAGATTAATTAATGAACTTATTATTGGCACTCCCATTACTGAGATTAAAGACAAAATTTTAGAAATTATTCCTAATATTTCAAAAGAAGTTAAAGAGTATGAATATATAACTAAGGAAATAATCACCAAATTATTTGATGCAACAATTAAAAATTGCAATAAAACAAATGTTGTTGGTATTACATCATTGGCATTATATCCAGAATTCAAAGACCCAAAAGTGTTATTCAATATTCTACAAATGGTAGAGTCAGGGACAATTTGACAACAGATTAAACACAGTCTTGATCAAAAAGACAATGTAAAAGTTGAATTTAAAAAGACTGTAACAAGTGATGATGTAGACAAAGTTATTGCAATTGCAAGTACTGAAATTCAATATGGTGATATTAAAAGACAAATTTCAGTAATTGGCCCATCTAGAATGGAGATTGGTAAAATAAAAGGAATTTTAAATTATTTAAAATCCAAACTAGAAAATATGTTAAAAAAATAACCTCAACATTAAATATTTAATTAATGTGTATAATATTTAATGTTTGGAAGTATACTCAAGTGGTCCAAGAGGGCACCCTGCTAAGGTGTTAGATCGGGTTTCCGATGCGAGAGTTCGAATCTCTCTGCTTCCGCCATTTTAAAATAATATTCCTTCTATAAAGAAGGAATTTTTTATTATTATTTAATATAAATATGACTAATATTTACCGCAAAATTTTTTATAGTATTGTGATGGGGGCATGCTTTTGTCTTTTTATCACATCAATCTTGTTAGGAGTTTTATTAGATAATAAAATTCCCTCAATTCTAGTTGGCTTTTTAACTATCTATTTAATTAATGCTGGTCTTGCATTGTGAATTAGCACATCAAATGTAAGAATGGTTTATACCAAGTTAGCATGATTGCTATCATTTTTTGTTTTTCCAATCATTAGTACACTTATTTACTTCATTTGAGGAAGAATGCCTTACTATAAAAAAGGAATATCTAATTATAAAGATGAATATAAAAAATATTTAGATTTTTATGATTCTCCCTATAGCAATAAAGCAAATGTCGATACATTTGATTTAATTGCAAAATATGCATATTCAACACGAAAGACAGATGTTTTTTATAATTGTGATATTGAAGTAGTTCAAAACAATAATGATTTTTTTGCACAATGTCTTAAATTAATTGATTCAGCTAAAAAAACTATTTTGATGAATTATTACATTATTGACAAAGGCCAGTTTTTTAGTGCTGTAAAGGAAAAAATAATTAAAAAGGCAGAAGAAGGGATACAAATCTACTTACTTTTTGATCGTTATGGTTGTAAAGATAAATTTACTCCAAGAATGGTGGCTGAATTAGCAAAATACAAAAACATTAATATTGCTAAATTTGAATCCGATCGTGATATTTGAACTAGGAGTGCAAACAATTTTAGAAGTCATAAAAAAATGTTAGTTATTGATGATGAAATAGCATTATATGGTGGAAGTAATTTAGCAGATGAATATATAGGAATTAAACAAAATTCACCTAGCTGGAGTGATCTAAATTTTATTATTAAGGGACAAATCATTAAGTCATTTATGATTGATTTTTGTATTGATTGAGATTTTAGTGGATTTTTACCTTATACATGAAAAATGGGTGATTATTTACATTGTCATAAATCTTTAAAACCACTATGTTGAATTAGATTTCATTTATTTCCTCATTGAATTAAACAAGTTTATGAACCAACAATTAAAACCCGTGTTAAAAACAAAAAATTAATTGATATTTTGGCAGATTTAAATTACTTTAAATCAGAGAAAAATACTCAATTAAATAATGATAACAAAGCAATATTTCTTCAAACAGGACCACGTTACTATAACAATATTGTTTCTGATGTCTTAGTAACTGCAATTTTAAATGCTAAAAAAAGTGTAAAAATTATCTCTCCATATTTACAACTTAATGATTCATTAGTTTCAGCATTAGTTTCGGCAAGCCATCGGCAAATTGATATTAAAATTATCACTCCCGGTTGTTGTGATGACAAATGATTTTTGTTGGAAATGAATAGATTAAATTATCCCCAATTATTAGATGCACAAATAAATTTATATGAATACAAGGGTTTTATTCATTCTAAATTGCTTATTGTTGATGATGAATACATAGTAACAGGAACATATAATTTAGATTTCCGTTCTTTCAATAGTAATTTTGAATCATTGCTTGTAATAAAAAATAATAATCTTGTTGATCAAACACTAAAATATTGAAATTCAACCCTAAAAAATACTAATGAATTTAGTAAATTTAAATATTTTGAAACAAGAAATTTTAAAAGTGTTTTTATCCAATCTGGACTACAAATTATTCAACCTTTGTTATAGTAAAATAATTAACAAAGTATAAAGAAACTAGGTTTTGATAGTGATTAAAGTTAACTATTTTGTAAATGCAATTAGATCAATGGGTTTGCAGGCAATTATGAATGCAAAACAAGGTCACCCAGGAATGACAATTTCAGCAGCACCAATTAATTATGCAGTTTATGTAACTGGTATCAATATTGCAAGTGACAATCCAAATTGAATTAATAGAGATCGGTTTGTATTATCAGGCGGGCATGGCTCAATGAGTTTATATCCAATTTTACATTTTTGTAGATTTATTAGCTTGGAACAAATTCAAAATTTCAGACAAAAATTATCTGGATTACCAGGTCATCCTGAGAATATTAGTAGTCCATATATTGAAGCATCAACTGGACCATTAGGACAAGGTTTGGCTAATGGTGTTGGAATGGCGATTGCAGAAGCATATTTATCAAATCAATATTCTCAACTAGAAAATTTAATAAATCATAATACATTTGTTGTTGTAGGCGATGGCGATCTACAAGAAGGTATAAGTTATGAAGCAATGAGTTTAGCAGGAAAGTTAAAACTGTCTAAACTTATTGTTTTACATGATTCAAATAATTGACAATTAGAAACAAGTGTTGATATGGTGAATAATGAAAATATTGCCAATCGTGTAAAAAGCATGAATTGAAATTATATTACTTGTTCAAATGAACCTAATGAAATTATTAAAGCAATAAAAAAAGCTAAAAAATCTACTTCAGGGCCAACGTTTATTGAAGTAAAAACAATTATTGGTGAAGGGTTAAGCTTTGCTAATTCATTTAATGCTCATGGTGGAGTGATTAATGATAATGATATAAATGATTTTAATAAATGTTTTGGTTGTAATTTCAATAATTGAAACTTTGATTCTAATATTTACTATCACTTTTTTAAAAATGTTGTTCAAAAAGGGAACAATGCTTACAAAAAATGACAATTATTATTAGATGAATATAGTGGTAAATACCCTCATTTAGTGAAACAATTTTTACAACAAATTAATAATGAATTTATTGATATTAATAGCATTTTACATCCTGATAAATTACCACAAAACAAGGCAACTAGACAAGTAGCAGGTTGAATAATGCAACAATTAGGTGAAAATAATGTTAAAGATGTTTTTGTTTTGTCCCCTGATGTTAGTAAATCCACAAATATTAGTATTAGTAAAAATTATTTTAATGATGACAAAAATTCCAACATGCTGATGGTGGGAATTAGAGAATTTAGCATGATGGCAATTCAAAATGGAATCCAATTGCATGGTGGATTAAGAACAGTAAGTAGTGTTTTTTTAGCTTTTAGTGATTATCTAAAGGCAGCGCTGAGATTGGCAACCATTAGTGAAATTAATCCAATTATAGTTTTTACACATGACACAATTGCAGTTGGTGCAGATGGACCAACACACCAACCAATTGAACAACTTGCAATGTTACGAACTATTCCTAATCATGTTGTTTATCGACCATGTGATGAAATTGAAACATATGCAGTATTTAATGAAGCCTTGAGCAAGAAACATAACTACCCAATTAGCATTGTTTTAAGTCGGCAAAATCTTATTTCTAGTCAAAAAACTGATGCTAATAAAACAATTAATTTAGGTGGATATCCAATTATTAATCCAGATTTAATTAAACCTGATTTAGTTTTATGTGCTGCAGGTTCAGAAGTTGAATTAGCTATTAAAGTTCAAGAATTATTAGAAAAAGAATTTAGTTTAACATGTAAGGTTTTTTCTGTCCCAAACTTGAATCTTTTCTTAACTCAATCTAATTTAAAACAATTATTACAAGCAAAATATGGTGTTGTAAGTATTGAAGCAAGTGATGATCCCACTTGATTTAAATTAGCAACTATCAATTCAAAATACTGCAATATAAGCATTAATCAATTTGGTTATTCTTTAGATGGATTAGATAATTATGAATATTTAGGTTTTAATGATATTGCAATTACCCACAAAATTTTACATCACTTTAAAAATGATGACTTAATATCAATAGACAAAATCAATAATATGTTTAATGAGAAACAAATTGAATTGGAAAGAATTAAATAATCATGACTAAAAAAGAATTGGCACAATATTTAGATGCTACAAACTTAAGTAATACAGCAAGTGTTGAAGATATTGAAAATTTATGTACTCAAGCAATTAAGTATGGGTTCAAAAGTGTTTGTGTGCATCCACATTACGTTGAATTAGCAAAAGAACTATTAATTAATACACCAGTTTTAGTTTGTACTGTTATTGGATTTCCATTAGGTATGAACACACTTTACACTAAAGTTTATGAAACTCAAAATGCAATTGATGATGGTGCAGATGAAATTGATATGGTAATAAATGTGGCTGAACTCAAAAATAAAAATTTAGACTATTGTTTAGAAGAAATTAATAGTGTTAAATTAGCTTGTGGTGGAAAAACTCTTAAAGTAATTGTTGAAACTAGTCAATTAACTTTAGATGAAAAAGTTTTTGCTGCAAAATTAATTGGTAGTTCAAACGCCGACTATATTAAAACATCAACTGGATTTGTTGGTACTGGGGCACAATTAGAAGATATTGAATTATGAAAACCCATTTTAAAACCACTTAATAAGTATATTAAGGCTTCAGGAGGGATTAGAGATTTAGCTAGTTGTTTAAAATTCATTAATATAGGAGTTGATCGAATTGGAACATCTAAGGCTGTAGAGATTATAGAAGATTACCAAGAATAATTTATGACTAACCAATTTTTTTTAAAACATCAAAAAAAAATTAAGCATTTTTTTAAAAAATACCAGCAGGATTTTTTAAGAACAATGTTTCTAAATCCGAGTTTGCAAGCATATAAAAAAATTTTGTTTTATCCAATAACAAAAAGTATTTTGCAGTTAACTAATTTATTAATTTACCATTGTGATTATGATATTAAACATAATCACAATTTTAGTAGCCAATATACTCACATTCTTAAGGCTATAACTTTAGTTGTTACAGCAATGATTGATAATAATCAAAATAATATTTTTAATCATGAATATGTTATTGAAATAAATCAAAATAAACCTCATCTTTATTGCGATGAAATAAATAGTTCATATTTAAATAAATTAGATGTTTCTAGAAATCAAATTTATTCATATTGTATTAATTTATACAATTTAATGAATTGTGAGGTTAAGTTTGACGATTTTTATAATTTAATTGCCAATATTTTATTGCTATTTCTTATTAAGGATAGTATGTATAACTATGTTAATTTTTTTAATATAAAAATTAAAACCCTCAAAAGAGCTTTTACAACTGAGAAAACCCTTACATATTTAGCAATATTTAAGCATGTCAGAATGCAATTGCAAAATCATTTTCCACTTATTTTTAATGATTTGATATTCATTATTAATTCACAATAATTTTGTATAATTTAAACAAACTTTACAAATTTATTAATTTAATGAGTCAATCTACTGCAAATACTATTAATCAAGCAGTTTTAAGAATGGATAAAGTCTTTAATGACATTGATGCTAATAAATTCTTGGAATGCTTAATTAATAAAATAGATTATGATGCAAAGTAACGACACAGCAAAAACAAGAAATTGATGAAATCATCAAGATTATAATACTTAATGCAAAAGATCCAGAAACTCGTAAGGAACAATGCAACTTTTTCTACCCTATCTTAACAATGATGATGAGTCCAAATGTTAAAGATAAATTTACAAATGACTCTTTATTTAAAGGTTCAATTATCACTTTGGGGCTAGTATTTTTAAATAATAACCATGAAGTCAATCATGGTTCACATGATTCTAGCCACCATGATTTTATTGCCTTAAATTTACAACAAACAATTTTAAAAATTATTAAGTAATTAATAAGAAGAAAAGAATACAAATACGTGAAACAAAAAAATTATTAATTTAATTTTAATTATCCTAAGTACGATCGCAATTGTTAGTGCAATTACTGGTAGTGTATTAGGTTGTAATTATGCTTTAATTTTGTTATTTATTCCAGCTGCTAGTCTTTTATATGTTGCAACAAAATTAAGTAAAAAAATTAAATTTAATCACAAACATAAATAGATAATTTCCATATTTGTAAAGTTTGCCACCTGATTTGTAATCAGGTGGTTTTTTTAAAGTAATTACTAGCGACTAATCATTATTATTTATTAAAGGGGGTAAAAATTTTAACCACAGCTTCATGGAAAGGTTCAAAAAATCTTAACAATTGATAGACCAAGATTGAATTCTAGCTGCTACATATTGTTAAGGACATTTAATTAAGGACATCAATTCAGATGGAAACAATTAAATGCTTTGCTCTATGGTGTATAGTTAGACAATTTTCTTTGTTTATGGAAACATAAACAAAGAAAAAGATTAGTTATGAATAACAACTTAATACTTGTTGCCATCATTCTAATCTTAACTACAATACTATATTTAGTATAGTATAAACTAGTCTAGCTTGCACTATAGAATCTAAAAAACAAACTATTGTTTTTCTCTATCTAGAAATAGGTAGAGTTTTTTATTTATTGTAAGATTGTTCAGATTTTATAAGAACATAAAAAAATCTATAAAAAACTAAGTTAATATTATCTACATCAATTTTCATATAGGTATAAAACAAATTAACTTAACTTTATAAATAGAATTTTGCAAGTTTGTTATAAATTTTTGATGAGCTCATGGAGCAAGAATTGTTATTAATTAACAAAGATTAGTTGTAAAACAATACTTCCACTCCCCCCCAGTTGCACCCTTAATATAAGTTTGATAGCTATTAGTTCCATTTTTCGCTTTATAGATGTTGATGCCTTCCCCAATATGGAGTTGTTGTTGTTGTTGTTATCAGCTTTTTGACTATCAGCAGCAACACCATTATTTGTATAAGTCCACGTTACTCCATTATGGGTTAATGTAGTGGAAGTGGTAGTTCCGATAAGAGGGGCAGCAGAATGAACCGCAAGAAGAGTTTTAGGAGTCCAATTATTCTTAACATTACCACCAGTACCACCAGTTAAATCTTGACTAATCCAACTGTTAGCTCCAGTAGAGTACACCTACTTCTCAAAGATCTAAGGTTCTTGGCTTTAGTACTTCCACTCTTCCCACTACTATTAGTTAATCTGGTGGGCATTTAGTATAATAAAATAGCTAAAAACATGAGGTATATATGAATGAATCAAATAATATTTGAAAAAACAGCAAATTTGATTTTACAGAAAATGAAAAAGAAAAATTAAATAAATGTAAAAATACAGAAGAAGAATTAATCTTATTATTTAAAATTTTTAAATCAAAAGGATTTATTAAATATGATAGAGAACAAGGGAATAGTGATGGTCTTCTTGGTAATATTTTTGAGGACTTAATTGGTGTAAAAGAAAATAATTTAAGATTGCCAGATTATGAAGAATTTGAAATTAAAACAAAAAACACTAACTCATTAGCTTCTTTTGTTTCGTTATTTGGATATTGTTTAGATTCCTTTAAAAATGCAAATACAGAAATTAGAGAAAAATATGGCATTATAGATGATAAATCGTATAAAAAAATATTTAATTCTACTATTAAATATTTAGATTGAAATACTCATAGAGGTGGATATAATTTTAAACTTGATTATGATGATGAAAAATTATATCTTAGAATAATTGATAATATTACAAAATTTAGAGTTGATGAAAATAAGTATTTTTGAAATACACAAAAAATTATCGAGCTTTTCAATAAAATAAAGAATTGTTGTTATATAGAAGGCGAAATTGATAAGAAAAACAAGTTAGTTAAATTTAATAAAATGTTAATTTATAAAAACGCTGATATTGATTTATTTTGAGAATTATTAAAAAATGATGATATTGTTGTTGATTTTAGAATTGGCGTATATAAAAGTGGTAAAAATGAAGGAAAAACCCATGATCATGGGACAGGTTTTAGAATTAAAAAAAATAAAATAGAATATCTATATAAAGAGAAAATAGAGGTTGACTAATTTTATTTTAAAATCTTTTAAAACGATTAATTGATGTATTAAAATAATTTTCTAACAATTCAATACCAATATATCCCCTATTATTTTTTATACATGATATACCAGTTGTCCCTGTTCCAGAAAAAGGGTCTAAAATTGTTTCATTTATGTTGGTAAAATTTAAAATGATATTTTCGACTAGTTCTTCTGGAAAGGTTGCTGAATGTTCATTAGAAACGCTTCTTTTTCTCTTGACATTTCAAACATTATTTAATGTTCCTCTATTAAAATTACTTTCTTTAAATTGGCGACTTATTGAATCATTTTTATCTTTTGTAAACACAATTATATATTCAAAAACACTATTCATAACATTTTTGGCCATAGCAGGTTGTCCTGTAACTTTATTTCAGATAATAACTTCTTTTATATTTTCATTAAATTCACCTAATAATTTATATAAAGCTCTTTTATTACCAGTTACAGGTTGAATAATATAAAAAATATATTTTCTTGTTATTCTTAATAATTCATTGATCACATTTTTATGAAATTCAAAATATTCTTCCATGGGTAAATTGTCATCAAAACCATTGTATTTAGTTGAAAATTCTTTAACAATTTGTCTTGAACAATATTTTCCATTTCTAATCCTTAAATTCATATTATAAGGAGGTGATGTAATAACATGATCAATTGAATTATTTTTCATTTTTTTTATTATTTCATAACAATTTCCTCTTAATAATTTAATTCCATTTATTTTTCAAAAATTCATACTTACACCATATCCTTTACTAATTTATCAATCATTAAATAAAACTCGCTTTATTTAATCTTAATCATTTAACTCAATTTATATATTGAACTAAATATTTTGAACTTACACCTTTAAACTTATTGTTTATAATGTCTTTTATTTGGCTATGAAAATTATTTACATTTTGAATATGATATCTAACTCCACTACTATTTTCTATTACTGGTATTTTTCTAATTTTATGATTATTAGAATTATGTTTAGATAACATTTTTAATTCGCAACCAATTTGTTTTGTAAATCAAAGATAAACTCTATCAGCATCTATTATTATTTTTGAATTATTTGGTTCTATTATTTTATCTTTATAGTTATTACATAAATTTATTACATTTTGTTTACCAAATCCAATAAAATTAACTGAAATATTTTTTGTTCTATCAATAGCAGTAGTTATATATACTTTATCTGTACTTAAACCAACTGAATCCTTTAAATGCAGAACATAACTATGTCTTCTTGATTTTCTGCCAATTCCATTTTTAAAATTTCCTTTTTTAGAATTTCTAAAATAAATTTCATCCATTTCTATTAAACAGCTAACAAATTCATCTGATTGTTGTTTATTAGTTAAATAATTAATTATCTTATGTCTTCAATTAAAAGCACAGGAAACGGATATATTACAAATTTCAGCAGTTCTTTTTAGTGATAAGTTATTAATAGCACATTCTATAAACTTTTTAAATTTATCATAATGAGATTTGTGTAAGTAATTTAAAGTTGATGATGTAGTAGATGTAAATATCTTTTTACAATCATAACATTTGTATCTTTGTTTATTGTTTCTTTTATCGTGTTCATGAAATTTAATTGATCCACAATAAGTGCAACAATTTGGAGTAGAAAATTCTATATTATTATTTACATTTGAATTAAGTTGAAATTTCAAAAATTCAACTTCTTCAGTTGATAATGTAGATATAAAATTAGTTAAATTTTCTACTTTTTGAATATTCATAGTTATCCTTTTCAACACTATAATTATAGCATAAAAATATAGAATATTCAATAGAATAACTACTCGTTATTGAAAAAATTTTCTAAAATTGTGTTAACAACTTTACTGTCACTCATTTTTTTGTCTTTTGAAATTTGTTTAACTTTTTCAATAATAGATTTTTTAATAGTTCAATGTGCTGAAACAGTTAAATCTTTTTCTTCTTTTGTATCAAAGATGTCTCTTTTCATAGAATTAATTATAGCATTATTTTTTCATCATAAAATCACTAACTTGTTTTACTAGTTCTTTTATTCTAGTATTTATTTCATTTTCTGGTTTTGTTGAGTTTTCCTTTATTCAATTTGTAGTAAAAATAAAATGACCATTTTCTTTTTCACCAATTGTTTCTTTTTTAAAGTCTTTAACAAGTATATCTCCATTTCTTGTAATTATATATTTGGTTTTTGTTGGATCCTTTTTATCTTTTATAACATCAAACATTTGTTCTTCTATATCCGGGTCATTTACAATAGAGCAAACGTTATTTTTTTCACTATCATTAATTAATATTTTTTCACCATTTTTATTACTATCACTATCATAAAATAAACAAACATGATAATACGGAATTATAGATAATGATCTTATAATTTCAAGCATAACCTTAACTTGCCCCTTATTATTACAATCAATAATAGTATAAGGTTTATCAATATTATTTATACATATAATATTATTGATAATACTATTATCTATAAGACCTTCTACAAAGAAACATTTTGATGAAAATAAGAAGTGTGATAGGTTTGATATTGTTCTATAATTTTTCTCTTTTAATATTTTTGTAATTTCATTTGTATCAAATGTAAAAATCTCTTTATCATTACTTTTTTTAATATCACTACTATATTTAAGAGAATATTTAATATCACAATCTTTTTTGTTAACAATTCTATTTTTATGAATATAAAATATTCTTTCTAAAAATAAAGGAGAATGTGTGGTTACAACAACATTTAGTTTTTCTGATACTTTTACAATCATATTAGCAATTTTGAATATTAACTCTGGATGCAAAAATTTTTCAATTTCATCAATAACCAGAGTGAAATTACCTTCAATTTTAATTTTGTCATCTAAAATCATTTCATATAAAAGTTTTATTAACGAATAACTTAAGCTACCAGAACTACCATTTCTTTTTTCACTACTAAATTCAATTAAATCAAATTTATACTCGAACTCACCTTCTAAATTACATGTTTTAAAACTGTTTTTAAAACAATCTTCAAAAAAGTCATCATCTGTTTCTGTTAATTTTTTACTAAATAAATCAATGTCATTTTTAGATTGAACAAATTTTTTATATTCTTCATCATCAACGGCTTTAACTTTGAATGATTTACCAACAATTGAATTTAAAAAATCAATTATTTTTTTATGTGGCGAAAATATTGCATTTTTTCCAGTTCCACCTAAATTCCCTTTTAACACAGCATCAAAATCAATTTCCGCTTCTATAAATAAGACATTAGAATTTTTGCTACTATACATTTTATTTATGTATGCTGTTTTACCTGTCTTATTCTTTCCGAAAATAACTTCCAAACTCATATATTATTAATGTATCATATTTCCCCAAATTTACTAATAGAGCGATATATATGCAATACAAAGCAATAAGTTTATTGCTCAGCAAAAATTACAAGTTATAAAAAGACATAAAACATATTTTTTAACTCTAAATAATTGTTCAATTTGTAACTAAACTAGGGTAGCAATTATATTGGTCTAATTATTTTTTCTACACCACATTAATGGATATTTGCATTACTTTTTATTTTTATAAAAACCATTAATGAAATTACTAGCAAAATTGTAATTGTTTCCAACAAAGAAAATGTTATTAATATCTGAATTTTTGGCGTTTATCTAAATACTCTTTCATTTTTTCTGTCAAAACATTTTTAGCAATAAAAATGTTGTCATAGTCAGTGCCAAAACTCTTTTGAACATTTTCTTTTTCTTCATTTACATAATTTAATTTTCCATCCCTAGAGAATCATACTAATCTCTTATCAAATAATTGATGGCAATTTTTGTTCATTAGTAAACCATTATTAAAATCAGATGCATCATTTATTAAAACGCCAATTTTATCCTTTAATGTTTCATTGTTAAAGTCGTCAGGATTAGCAACATTAGCACTTATTAATTTTTTTAAATCCTTAATAATGTATTCAACATCATAAATATGACATGCATCCATATAACTGACGTCAGTATAATTTGTTAGTGAATTAGCAATATCAAAATACAGCTTTTTTGAGCTATTACTGTCTAATATTGCATTCACACGATTATTAATAATATTTTTTCTTAATTTTGCACGTTCTGTTTTAATTACATTTATAAAAGAATTAGTTTTTTCATGAATTACTTTATTATCCTTAATTTTTTTATCAAGAATAAAGAAAATATTTTTATTTGCTTCATCATATTCACCACTATCACTATTTAATGTTTGATAAATACTACTAACTACATCCTCAAAATTGTAGTTTTCAACAATCTCTTTACATAGCATGGTATAAGTATGTTTTCCTGGACCAAATCTTGCAGTTTTTTCACCTTTTAAATGCTTGATATATTCAATAGTTGTTTCGTTTCTAGTTCTAAAAGGTCTAAATTCTCTTAATTTAGGATTATTTTGTTTATTTACAAATTCAAAATTATTTATATATTCAAAATAATTTGTGTTATTTTGTTTGCCATATTCATCAATTAAGCAAAGAAACAATGAAAATCCTAAATTTTTAACAAATGCTATATGAGAAAAGATTGCTTCAGAAATCATCTTTATAAATTTTTCTAGAATTTCATTTTCATCATATTTGATGAAATCATAAACTAACTCTGTTAATTCAATAGTTGTACCATCTTCAATCTTCTTTATTGCTTCTTGTTCTGGTATGATTCCTAAAGCAGCTAAGACTTGTAAATATTGTCTAATTGTGCTTTTAGCTGCTGATTCATTTTTCTTTGTTGTTTGTGTGATATTAGCTGCTTTAGTATCATTTAATAACATTTGAAAACGATCTTTTCCAAGATTACTACCATCACACAAGTATACTTTTTTGATTAAAATAAAATTTTCTTTTTTTATTAAATTATTTTCTTTTATTTTCTTAATGAAAATTTTTAATGAATTATAAAAATTAGTCCCAACTTCTCAACTCTTAGCTGGTTTTGAACCATTTTTATCATCGAGAAATTTTTCTAAAATACTATTAATCTTTTTATAAATGTCTCTCACTATTTCAACCCCAATTCTTTTGAAGATAAAATTTGGTCCAACATATCTTTGATTAACAAACTTGGAATTGAACTTCTTTTTGCATATGAACCATATGCCATATGGTCATTATTGCCAGTAATGCGATCGTTTTTAAGATTTAATTTAATTTTTGATTTAAAAATAGTCGGTTTTAGTGAAAAATTTTTATCATAGGCTGAATAATAAGTTAGATTTTCATAACCATGAAAATCTCAATGGTATTTCTGAAATTTCCATGTCAAAGAAGTTTGAGGATTTTCAATCACCCAAACATTTGGATTAAATTCTCTAATAATTGCTATGGTTGCACCAATAGTTGATTCACCAATTATTCGTGATCTTTCTTTTTGTAAAAAATAACGTCTTTTTACAGGGTGGCAAGTTTTATTATAGTTATTGTAAAACTTACTATTTTTTACAAATCAATTACCTTCTTCATCTATGGAATTCACCATTTTTCCATTACAATCAGCACCTGATCATGATTCACATGGTGGACTAGCCAAAATTATATTAGGTTTTGGCAATTCATTTAATTGACTAAAAAGATCAAAATTATTTAAGGATAGATCTATTCTTTTATAGAAATATTTTTGAGACTTCGGAAATTTGACATCATTTATTCCAATTGAATAAACTTCAATGTTTTCAGATGAGAAATGTTCTTTGATAGCTTTTTTATATGATGATTGTGCATCATCATATAATGCTCAAACTACGACTCTCTCTCTCTCTCTCTCTCTCTTGTTATTATTTACTTTATTAAAATTAGTATTCATGATGTTTCTTTATCCTTATTGATTTTAATAAAACAGAATAAATTTCAGAAAAAAGTTATTTTATTATTGTGACGCAAAGTGAAATTGTTTAGCAATAAATCCTAAATTTCAAATAAACCAATTTGACTAGTTTCATTTAAATCATCAATGATTTTTAGTTTAGTCATTAATTGAATATGTTGTTTGGAAACTTTTGTCCGATTAATAAAATCTTCTTTGCTAGCAAAGTTGTGGTCATTTCTTGCATTAATGATTGAACTAGCAACTGAATCACCTAAACCATCTAAGACTTTAAAGGGGCAAATTAAGGCATTGCTTTTATAATCAATTAAGAAATTTGTTGCATCTGATTCATTAATATTAATCATTTTGAAACTAAAACCACGAGAAATCATTTCAATTGCAACTTCATAAATTGGTAATAAATCCTTTTCTTTAGTGGTAACATCACGATTTTGTTTAACTAAATCATTAATGCGATCATAATCTTCTTTGATACTTTCAATACCTTCACACATTTTTTGTACATCAAAAACTGTTGTCCGAATTGAAAAGTATGATGCATAATATTCTAGGGGATAATTTAGCTTATACCAAGCAAATTTTCAAGCATGCATAACATATGCTGTGGCATGTGCTTTAGGAAACATATACTTAATTTTGTTACATGAATCAATGTACCATTTTGGCACATGATTTTTTTCTAATATTTCAATATCAGTCGGCTTGATTTGTTTACCTTTTCTTACATCCTCCATTACATTAAATGCAGTTTTAGCATCTACACCATGATTTATTAAATAGGACATAATATCATCCCGACAAGCAATAATTTGATTTAAATGTAAACCTGTTTTAATTAATTCTTTAGCATTATCAATTCAAACATCAGTACCATGTGATAGTCCTGAAATTCTAATTAAATCAGCAAAGCTCATTGGCTTTGTGTCAATTAACATTTCGCGAACAAACTTAGTGCCAAATTCAGGGATGGAGATTGCTCCAGTTTTTTCTTTAATCATAATAGAAGTATCAAGATTTAATTCATTGATGGAACTAAATAGACTTAATGTCTTTAAATCATAATGAGGAATGTCTTTTTCATCAATACCTGTCAAATCTTTCAACATTCTTAATACCGTTGGATTATCATGACCTAGAATATCGAATTTTAATAAATTATCATGAATATGTTCAAATGCAAAATGTGTTGTAAACCAGTCTTGGGTTTTATCATCAGCAGGATAATTATATGGTGTGAAATCAAAAATACTCATGTCATCTGGCACAACAATAATACCTCCTGGGTGTTGCCCAGTCGTTCTTTTTACATCAACACATTTCACAGCGTATTCTTCTATTTCAGCTGGATTCATTTCTTTATTGATTTCTTGAAAATAATTTTTAGTGTTAGCAAAAGATGTCTTTTCCGCAATTGTGCTTATTGTACCTGCCCGATAAGTATATTTATCACCAAACATTTTTTTAATAAAATTGTGAGCTTTATTTTGATAAATTCCTGAAAAATTCAAATCAATATCAGGTACTTTATCACCATAAAAACCTAAGAAAACTTCAAATAAAATGTTATGCCCATCACCCTGCATGATTTTTTGACAATTAGGACATTGTTTTGGTTCTAAATCATAACCATCTTCAATATTTTCTGGCACATTAAAATCACTATAGCAACAATTGTTGCATAAATAGTGTGGTGATAAAGGATTTACATCTGTAATATCTAAAAATGTTGCAACTAATGATGAACCAACTGAACCTCTTGAGCCAACTACATAACCATCATTAATTGATTCTTTTACTAACAAATGTGAAATCCAATATACAACAGCATAACCATGATTAATAATTGAGTCCAATTCCTTAGTAATTCTTTGTTCAACAATTTCAGGTAATTTTTCCCCATATCTTTTATGGGCATTACTATATACTGTTGTTTTTACCTTTTCATCAACACCAACAATTTTTGGTGGGTATAATTTTTTTTGAATAGGTGTAATATTAGGTTCAATTAAACTAATGATGTCTTGACCATTTTTAATAACAATAGCTTCAACTAATTCATCATTGTTTAAAAAACTTCATTCATCTAACATTTGATTTGTATTTCTTAAATAACAAATTGGGCCTGTTCTAAACTTAAAAAACCGATGCGGTTTTTTGTTTAGTGTTGGCATTGTGACATATAAATCATGAAATTTTTTATCTGTTTCATCAAGGTAGTATGCATTAGAAACGGCAACAACCTTTTTATTTAATTTTGAACATAAATCAATAATTCTAACAATAGATTGTTCATATTGTTCTTTAGTAATATTTTCATTACTAATTTCATGATAATAACCTAAACTAGAACACAAGCTAATAAAGTCATATTTAGAAATACATTCTTCTAATTCTAAATCACTACCATCAATTGCTAGATTAATAACATCACTTTCAATTGCCAGATTAGTAGTGATTAAATTATCTCTAAACATTAAAATATCATCTCATGTAATAGTTGGGCGGTTAAAAAAGCCAATTGAATGAGATTTAGAAACTAATTCATAGATATTTTTTATGCCTTGTTGGTTTTTTGCATAAACAACAACAAAGTCACCTCTTGTTGATTGTCTTAATCTATTAGTTTGAATTTTTGGATTAATGTCAGCAATTGTTTTGCATTCTCACTGACTCAATATTTGTAAAAATTGCATCCAAACTTCAGCAAGTAATTGTGCATCATAATCAGCTCTATGAGCCTCATCTGCATTATAATTCAAATGTAATTTTTTAGCAAGCATTTCTAGATTATGAGCTTTATACTCATTAATTGCTCTACTTATTACCATGCTATCAATTAGACAATTTTTTAATGGTGGAAAACCATATTGAATTAATTTAATATTTATAAAATTGAAATCAAAATTAATACCATTATGTGCAACTAAAACTCTATCACCAATAAAATTAACAATTTTTTCTAATCCGCTTTTTTGGTCAATAGCATTTTCTAAATCAGTTTCATAAATATTTGTAAGATTAGAAATTTTTGTACTTAGTTGGCAATTAGGTTTAATAAAAAATTGTTCTTTAGCAATAATTTGATTATTTTTAACTATAACAGCACCAAATTCAATGATGTCATCAAATATTGGGTGTAACCCAGTAGTTTCCAAATCAAATACAACATATTCACAACTATTTAAACTAGTATCTATCGGATTTAAAACTGCAGGGATAATTGCAGGTAATTTTTCTAGTTCAACCCCATAAATGGGAGTGATGCCAGAATTATTAAATGTTTTTGCAATATCGGGATAATTTTGGACATTGTAACGATCTGTAATAGCAAAATGTGTATGTTTTAATGAGATTAATTTTTCTTTTAATCCATTTAAATCAATTATTCCATCATAGCTTGACATTTTAGTATGTAAACATAACTCAATTCGATGATTAGATAAACCATCTTCATTATTAATTTTTGGTTTATCTAATAATTCAAATTTTTTTAATTTACCAAATAAATATTCATGCCCATCAAAATTATTGCTAACATCAATATCAATCATCATCTTGACATAATCACCAATTTTTAATTTAGGTCCATCACTAGTTTTAATATATTCTTTAACTAACAAAGCTGATGTTTCATCAGCAAGATAATATGAAACTAATGACATATTATTTTTTAGTTTTCTAATTCTAATATTAAAAATTTTTCCGCTTATAATCTTGTTTTTATCATTAAAACCTAATTCATTTATACTTGTAATTGGGTCAGTCATTCTTATGGGATACTTATAATTTTTTTGTTTTTTTTCATCAATTTTATTTTGTAAATTTTCATTATAGTTATTAATAGTTGTTTGATCATTAACAAGAATCTTTTTTTGATAATTATTAATTTCTTCATCTAATGTCAATTTAATATCATTGACTTTAATGAATGTTTGATTATTTAAATAATCTATTAATTGAACTTTAACATTTTCTCATTCATGACATTGAAAATCACTATGATATTTTAAATGTAAAACATTGGGTTCAAATTCGACAGTTGTCAATGGTCAAATTTTTAATAAGTTAGGTGAAGATTTTAAAAAATTATTAATGTATAAATCAAATGTTGATTTATCCAAATTAGTTAACTCAAGTTCACAATTTAATAAAATTTTGTGATTAGTTTTATTTGAATAATGAATTTTTTGTAAGGTTGCCAATGTTAAACCATGTTTTAAAACTAGTTTAATGATCAATTTATCTTCATGGTGGGAAAAATTGTATTCACTTAATGCATTTAAAATTTCTTGAATTTGCTCCAAATTCAAGAAATCTAATACTTTTAAAACATCACTTATTTTTTTCATAACTTACTACTTATAATTGGCTCTTAAATCTAATAAAATTGCTTCTCTTAAATTATAAATGTCATTCCAACTGTTAACTTTATAATGTTGATATTTATTGATATAGTTATCAATAATATCTGTAATGTTTAAAAAACTAATTTTATTATTCTTAAATAATTCAATTACATAATCATCAACAACAGTGATAATTGTACCAATTGCATAATTATTACTATTAATTAAATCATTTGCTCATTTTAAAGGGATGAATTTTTCTGGTGAAATTTGTTCAAAGTAAAGATTTAAATTTGACAAATTTAAGTCACTAATAATTTGTTTTGATGAAATTGAATAATCATTTAAAGCTAAACTGATTGGTAATTTCATATCAGGATAAGACATGTAGCTAATGACGGCACCATTATTAGTTTTAATTAATCCGTGCACAATTGATGTTGGATGATATAAAGCTACTATATTTTTAATTTTAAAAAAATGGTATGCCTCAATAATTTCAAAGCACTTATTAACTAATGTAGCAGAATCAATACTAATTTTATATCCCATTTTTCATGTTGGATGTGTAATCGCCTTATTAAAACTAATGCCAGTTAATTCATTTCTTTTTAAATTATAAAATGGTCCACCACTTGCAGTTAAATACAATGTATTTAAATCATTAATTCCATATTTTTGTACTAATTCATATAGCGCAGAATGTTCACTATCAATTGGTAATATTTTTGAACAATCAATTAAATGTCCTGCCACTACCAATGATTCTTTATTAGCTAATGCTAATTTATAATTGTTTTCAATGCAATATTGTGTGATGGCTAATCCGCCAAATCCTGTGATGCTATTCACAACTAAATCAGGTTGTGTTTGTTGAATTATTCTTTGTCATTCATCATTGGGATTTTTATGACAAAACATTATTACTTGCGGGAATTGTGTCTTAATTTCATTAGCTAGGGATTCATTATTTAAATATGTAAAAGCACAAAGCTGTAAATTACTATCTTGTTTTATTATATTAATCGTTTGTAAACCGATACTGCCTGTCGCCCCAAAAACCATAATTTTTTTCATATATTATTACCAGATTGCTGCACCAATTGGAGTAAAAAATACCACAGTATTAGCAAATAAAGCTAAAAAGAAACTCAAAATAAAATAACTACTAATCACAACAGAATGAGAATCAATTCGATCTAAAACCCCACCATGTCCAGGGATTAGTGTACCATAATCTTTAATGTGATATTTTCTTTTAAATCAACTAAATGTTAAATCGCCAAAAACACTAAGTAGTGAGAGTCCTGTAGTGATAAAAAACATTGAAATTCATCATTTAAATGTATTAGTAGAAAATTCTTCTTGCACAATGCCATTCACAATATGTTTAAATTGTACTCCCATGATTTGTTCAAGTACATTTGGATCATGTTGAATATATGAAAATCCAAATAAAATCAACATTGCAACCAAAATAGTAACAACTTGTCCAACTGCAAAACCTTCTCAAGTTTTTTTAGGGCTAATTTTTTTGGCCATTTGGTGTTTGCCAAATAGTAGGCCACCAAAATAAGAAAATGAATCACAACCAAAAACAATTAACATTAATCATAATAATGATAATCACCCTCTTGTAAATAAGAAAAAATAAGTTCCTAAGTAGAAACCACTTATAACTCCAACTAATAAGTTTAGGATGAATCAATTTTTAAAAGTTAAATGATGATAAACAACCAGCAAAATAGTGTTTATTATGATAGTAAGTAAAATTGCTGAAGCCAATGCAATAGCAAAAATATTGGTTACAGTATTAAATTGAGTAATTGTTTCACCTAAAATAATACTATTACCTAAGTAATCGTAGTACTTTAAAAAATAAATTAATGTTGGGGCATAAATTAAAGCAGCACTTGCAAAAGTAATTAATATTTGGCTTAAAGGATTAAATTTAAAAAAAATATTATTTATTTCTCTACATCCAATGTAAATCATTGGTAGTAAAAAAATTAATAATATTCAAGCACAAATCTGTCGACCTAATAGTGAATTAATTGGTGATCAATTATTAACATTGTCAGCTAAGATTCCTAGTAAAAACAAAATAATAAAAAACATGGCAATGTAAACCGAAGATAGTAATCTTTGTTTCATTGTGTTTTTAGTACCACTAGATAATTCATTAACTTTAATATTTTTCATTAATATTTCCATATCTACGGTTACGATTATTAAATTCTTCTAAGTCTAACAATAAACTATTTTTATCATAGTCTGGTCAATATTTTGAATTAAAAATTAATTCACTATAACTTAATTCTCATAACATAAAATTACTTAGTCTTTGTTCACCACTAGTTCTAATTAATAAATCAATAGGGCCAAGCTGAAAAGGATCCAAACACTCAGTGATAGTTTGCATATTTATGTTAATTTTTTTAGCGATCATATCATTGATTGTTACAGCAATTTTTTGCTGACTACCATAATTAAACATAATTTGTAAATTCATTGTTGAACAATTTTGAGTTTTTTGCATCAACTGTTGAATTTGAAAAATCAATTTAGGATCCAATCCATCACTAAATCCATTTCAAATTAACCTTACATCATTATTTAACAATCATTTTAATAATTTTGGATTATTAATTTCACTATTTAGTAAACTAATTAAATATGCTACTTCTTGTTTTGGTCGATTTCAATTTTCAGTTGAGAAAGCATAAAAACTAATAGTCTTGATTTTTAATTCATAACATGATTGAATGATATTTTTCATTGCTTTTAAACCAGCATAATGACCTTGCGTGCGTAATAAACCACGTTGTTTTGCTCAGCGTCCATTACCATCCATAATAAAAGCTAAATGATTAATTTTAACCATGAGTAAACTTAAATAGTCATGATCTCTTTATCACGATTCTCCAAATCAATATCAATTTTTTTATTTATTTCTTTGGTTAAATTATCCAATTGAGTTTGAAAATATTTTTTATCATCTTCAACAACATCAACATCTTTCTTGAATTCATCTTGTAGCTGTTGACGAACTTTTCTAATCCCGATTTTTGCTTCCTCAGCAATTGCTTTTGTCTTTTTTAAACATTCTTTTCTTGTTTCTTCAGTTGGAGCAGGGAATACAAGTCTAATAACATCACTATCCATTTGTGGATTAATTCCAATGTTTGCAGCATGAATTGCGGCACCAATATTTTTTATTAATGAACGATCATAGGGTTTGATAACCAAAATTCTAGGTTCTGGAATACTAATATTTGCAATAGCATTGATTTTAGTTTTATCATCATATGCTTCCACTAGAATATCATCTAAAATAGTTGGATTAGCACGACCAACACGAATGCGACTTAATTCACTATGCATTCATTCCAAAACTGGTTGAGCATTTTGATTAAATTCATTTTCGTATTTTTTTCAATCAATCATAACTAATTTACTCCTTCATCAATAATTGTTGCCTTAATTTCTTTATTCATCACTCTAATTAAACTATTTTCTTCATTAATATTAAAAACTAATAAACTAATATTGTTATCTCAACATAATGTCAACGCTGATTGATCAATAACATCCAATGACTTGCTTATAATTTCATCATAAGTTAAGTGTTCAAATCGCTTGGCATCACTATGTTTTAATGGATCTTTATCATACACTCCATCAACACCATTTTTACCCATCAAAATTATTTTTGATTGTGTCTCTGCAGCTCTTAAAGCAGCTCCTGTATCAGTGGTAAAAAATGGCAATCCAACTCCACCAACAAAAATACAAACATTGTTGTTGTTTAATGCATCATTGACAGATCTAGATGTATATTCATCAATAATCTTATCAATTTTCAATGCACTAAAAAGCTTCACATTTATCTTGTGATTATTAAAAACATTTTTAAGAATTAATCCATTAATCATTGTTGACAACATTCCCATAGCATCCGCATCATTACGATCTAAATTTAATGATTGGGCTAAATTACCACGAAAGATATTGCCACCACCAATTACTAAAGATATTTGGTATTTTTGTGAAAGAACATTAATTTGATAGGCCAGATTAGAGATTTTTTTAACATCAAAAATTTCATTGTTTGATTTTAATGACGCTCCAGAAATCTTAATGAGAATACGTTCTTTCATTTTGTTACCTATTATTCAAAAATTTGATTATTTTGCTTGATTCATTTGTTCTGCAACTTCTGCTGCAAAATCACTTTCTTTCTTTTGAATTCCTTCACCTAATACAAAATTAACCATTTGGTTTGCTTTAGCATTTTTACTACTTAAGTATTGTTCGATTGTAATACTTGGGTCTTTTACATATGGTTGTGATACTAAACATACTTCTTTTAAAAGTTTATTTATTCTACCATCAACAATTTTTGATAAAAATTCAACTGGTTTATTTGATTCTTGTTTTGTTTGTTCTAAAATGATTTCTTTTTCTTTGTTTAATCATTCTTGATCAACTTCTTGTTCAGTGACATATTTTGGGTTCATTGCTGCTATGTGCATTGCAACATTATTAGCAACTTCATCATCCACATTCCCATTTATTAAAACCGCTGTTGCAACGCGATTATTCATGTGTGTATAAGCGCCTAATGTTTGGTTATCACTAGCAACTAAAACTTTTGCTCTTCTAAAAGAAATTTTTTCGCCAATTGTAGCAGTCAGCCCTTGTGCAGCTTCGACAAAACTTTGACCATCAACCATTAATGATTCATAATTTTCAGTCTTTGGATTATTCAATACTGCATCTAACATCTTGTTTGTTAAATCAATGAATTGATCATTTTTAGCTACAAAATCAGTTTGACAATTAACTTCAATTACTGCAACTAATTTTTTATTAGAACTTAATTTAGCAACTGTTAAACCTTCTGCTGCAATTGCATCAGCTTTTTTTGCAGCCTTAATTGCACCATTTTTTCTCAATCATTCAATTGCCAATTCTAAATTATCTTGTGATTCAGCAAGTGCTTTAATACAATCGCTCATTCCTGCATTTGTTGCTGCTCTCAACTGTTTAATTAATTCAGCTTTGCTTGCCATTTGCAAAATTCTCCATTATGTAAGTTTATCTTTATAAATTATATAAAATTTTATCTTTATAAATTATTATCCAAACACCAATTTTTAAAGGTTGATAAAACTAAATTATTTTTCAAAATAGTTGTTGGATATTTTTCAATTATTTTTTTTGTGCAATTGTCATCTCAATCATTGCCGCAAACCACTATTTGTGGACTATGTAAACTAAAAATTTTACTATTAGTTTGAATTATGCCATTAATCAAACAATAATTTCCTAAACTAATACATAAATCAGTTTCAGTACCAGATTCATCATTAATTCGTTGAGATGTTTGCAAATTAAATTTATCTCTTAGTATAAGGTTACTATTACTAATTCCTAAGTTGATGCTAATTGAACAAATTTGGTTTTGCTTTTTTACAATGCTAATTAAGCATGAACCACTAGAAATCATAATTACATCATCATAGCTAATTTTATTTAGGTAATAAATTAAAAATCATAAATCATTGCCAATTTCATTTTGATGAAATTTTTTAGAAACAATAAATTGTTCTTGATATTTTTTAATGTCAAAAATAAATAAATTATCATTCAAAAATTCTTTTAAAATTTCATCACATTTTAAATTGTTATTTAATACATACAATTGATGCTCTTTAAAATTAAATGATTTTAAAAAGTTATAAAATTCATTAACTAAGAAAATCTTCACTAAATCATTTTCATCACAAATTTTAAAATTTGTGTTACCAATATCAATAAAAAACTTCATTTGTTAATCGTTATAAATAATGCCTTTTATTTTTGTCATTGAGATAATTGCATCTTTCAACCCTTGTACACCAAAACCAGAATTCTTAACACCTAAGAATGGGAAAATATCAGGTCCTCTAGATGATGAACGATTAATATTAACTGTACCACATTCTAGTTGTAAAGCAATTTCTTCAGCTAATGGAATGTTTTTTGTAAAAATTGATGCTTGTAAGCCATATTCAGATTCATTACACAACTTTACACACTGTTCAATATTTTCATATTCAATAATTGGTAAAACTGGGCCAAATGGCTCTTCTCATGCTATCCGCATTTTTTCTGAAACATTATCTAGAACAATTGGATGAATTAAATTATTTTCTTTTTTAATGTCTGTTTTACTAATTGCACCTAAACTTATTGCATCATTAACTAATTCCATAATGTAATCAGCACTTCTCTGTGAAATTACTGGTGTAATGTTGGTGTTATCACTTGGTACACCAACTGTTAATTTATTAACTTTATTTGTAATTAATTCAACTAATTGACTATGAATATTCTTTGAAACGAACACTCTTTTAATTGCTGTACAACGTTGACCATTGTAACTAAGTGCTCCTTTAACAATTTCATTAGCAGTTAATTCTAAATCACAATCATCTAAAACAATTGCTGGATCTTTTCCGCCCATTTCTAAAACAAGAGGAATCTTGTGAACTAATTTTGCAATATGATTACCAACATTAGCACTACCAGTAAATGAAATCATTGCTACATTGTGGTTAGTAACTAAAAGATCACCAATTTCTTTTCCATTACCAATTACACAATTAACAACACCTTTTGGAAAATTTGCTTCATAAAATAATTCACTAATTTTTGCACCAACTAAACTACCTTGTGTTGCTGGTTTATAAACTACAGTGTTGCCAGCAATTAATGCAGGTGCTAATTTAGAAATTAGTAAATTTACCGGATAATTAAAAGGTGAAATCGCCAATACTACTCCAAGTGGTTCATAAATAAACTTACCAATCTTATTTTTAACACCATGAATTTTTTCATCAATTGTTAATGGATTTTTTTGCATTTCTTCATAAATGTTAATTGTGTCAATGATATATTCAGCGGAACGTTCAATTTCCACCAAACTCTCTTTTTTGCTTTTAGCAATTTCACATGTCAAAATTTCTGCTAATTCATCTTTATTCTTGATTAATAAATCTTTAAACTTTAAAAGTAATATTTTTCTTTGTTCATAATTGGTGATTTTTCAAGAATTAAATGCAGTACTTGCGCCATTCATTGCTTCATCAACAATCTGTTTAGGTTCAAATTCTGGTACATAACCAGCAACTGATAATGTTGTTGGGTTATTGATAGCAAGTTTATTATTACTTGTTATTAACTTCCCATTAACTAAAATTTTTAAATCCATCTACAATTCCTCTTTTTTTTCAAAATTTTGTTTAATAACTGGCAAAATGTAGATAATTCCTGAAACAATGCATAAAATTGTTGCTCAATACATTAACATATTTTGAATTAATCAATAATATAAATTACCAACATTTCAAATAGGATTACCTAAAAATATTAAATAAATAATTCCTATCATTAAACATATTGTCTTTATTTTCCCATAAATATTTGCAGACACAACAACATTATTTTTTTTCATATTTAATCTAAAACCATCAATAATGATGTCTCTAATTAGAATTATGATGGGAATTCAAATTGGTAATAAATTTTGTTGAGGACTTGCTAAGCAGAACAATACAGCATTAACTAGTATTTTGTCGGCTAGTGGATCTCAGAATTTTCCAAATTCAGAAATTCACTGGTATTTTCTTGCTAAATACCCATCTAATGCATCAGATAAACTAGCAAGAATAAACAAAATTCCAGCAACTAAAGTAGTAATGTTAATATCAACAAATAAATTATTATTTCAAAGATGAAAATTGTATACAGTGGCGGAATTTACTAATAATAAGATAATAATAATTGGGACAACAATAATTCTTAAGCATGTTAAATAATTAGGGATTGATTGTTTTTTAAAGATAAATCATTTTTTCATTAAAAATTAATTGATCCATGTGTTCTTGGGAATGGAATCACATCTCTAATATTATTAACACCTGTTAAATACATAATCAATCTTTCAAAACCTAATCCAAAACCACTTGACATATAGTAACCATATTTTCTTAAATTTAAATATCAATTTAGTGGTTCTAAATCCATTTTTAATTCTTGACAACGCTTTAACAATTTATCATAATCATCTTCCCGTTGAGAACCACCAACTAACTCACCAATTCCTGGTACAAGTAAATCACTAGCTGCAACAGTTATACCATCATCATTTTGTTTCATATAAAATGCTTTAATTTGTTTTGGATAGTTATACAAGAAAAGAGGACCATTTACTATTGTTTCACATAGATAACGTTCATGTTCACTACCTAAATCCATTCCAAAATAAATATTATTGTCTTCAAATTTATGACCATTTTTAACAGCATCAGCTAAGATCTTTATCCCATCTTCATATGTCATTTTATTGAATTCATTATTTAACAACATTGAAATTTTGTTTTCAATATTTGGATCAATTTCTCTTTTTAAAAACTCAATTTCATCTTGGCAAGAATTTTTAAAATGATTAACAACAAATTTCAACATATCCTCTGCCACCAGCATTAAATTTGTTAAATCACAAAAAGCAATTTCTGGTTCTATCATTCAAAATTCTGCAGCATGACGGGCAGTATGTGATTTTTCAGCTCTAAAAGTTGGACCAAATGTATAGATGTTTCTAAATGCTTGTGCATATGCTTCACCATGCAATTGACCAGTTACTGTTAAATTTACTTTTTGACCAAAAAAATCTTCATTATCATTTGTTGTCAAAAAGAATGTTTCACCAGCCCCTTCACCATCATTAGAAGTAATTAGTGGTGTTGCCACTCATATGTAATTATTTTGGTGAAAGTATGTATGAATTGCATATGCTAGCTCAGAACGAATTTTCATTACAGCACTAAATAGCTGCGTTCTTGGTCTTAAATGAGCATTATCACGTAAAAACTCTAATCCTTGTTGTTTGTTTTGTAATGGATAAGATTCATCAGTTTGCTTTAATAATTTAATGTTTGTTGCTTGCAACTCAAAAGGTTGAGGTGCGTCTGGTGTTAAAACAATCATCCCTGTTATCTCTAATGCTGCACCATTTCTAGCTGAACTAATCTCATCTGCATTAGTGATATTATCTTTTTTGTAAACAACTTGAATTCCTTTAAATGATGTGCCATCATTAAAGTTAATAAATCCAATCTTACCATTAAATCGATTTTGCTTACAAAATCCATACAAAGTTACAATTTGTTCACTAAATTTTTTAGGAGCATCATTAATTGTTTTAACAAAAATCATCTTTAAATCCCTTCTTGTATATGTTGTTTTAATGTTTCAACTTTATCCAATTGTTCTCATTTTGCATTTTTTTGGTTACTACCAAAATGACCATATACTGCTGTTGAACTATATATTGGTTTAAATAAATCTAAATCATGAATAAAATCATTTACTTTGAACCTAAATGTTTTTTTAATAACACTTAAAAGTTGTTCATCAGAATATTGTGATGTATTAAAAGTATCAATATTGATGGCGATTGGTAATGGTAAACCAATACCAAATGATAATTGGATTTCACACTTTTTTGCCAACCCTGCAGCAACAATATTTTTTGCAATATATCTAGCAAAGTATGCAGCACTTCTATCTACTTTTGATGGATCCTTACCACTAAATGCACCACCACCATGTCTAGCATAACCACCATATGTATCAACAATGATTTTTCTTCCTGTTAACCCTGTATCTCCAATTGGACCACCAATCACAAATTTTCCACTTGGATTAATAATTTTCTTAAAATCTAAATTTAAATTATGTTTTTTAGCAATATCATCCATGATATTGCTTACCAATTTACTTAAATCAGCATAATTAAAATTGGCATCATGTTGAATGGATACCAACATTGTGTCAATTTTTGGATTATTAATGTCTGAATAATCAATTGTTACTTGTGATTTCATATCAGATTTAAGATTTTTAGAATTTTCGGATTGATTAATTCTCACATCATTTAATGCTTTAACTAAATCATTAGCTAAAGTAATTGCTAATGGCATATAATCTTGTGTTTCTGTACAAGCATAACCAAAAACAATTCCTTGATCACCAGCATTGATTTCATTATTATTAACTACTGCTTGATTAATATCACTACTTTGTTTATTAATATTGCTTACAATTGTAAAATCAGATTCATTGTATCCTAATGGTTCAAGAATTTTCCAAGCAGTTTTTACTACATCAACATAAGCATGAGTAGTAATTTCGCCGCCAATAATAATTAGCCTATTAGATGCAAATACTTCACATGCCACTTTACTATTATGATCTAATTTCAAACACTCATCTAAAATAGCATCTGATATTTGATCACAAATTTTATCTGGATGTCCAGGTCCCACTGATTCACTAGTAAATAATTTTTTGTTTGTAATCATATGTTAATCTTATTCTATTTATTTGTTTTAGCAAATTCTTCTAAACGTTGGTTAAATTTATCTAAATTAAATTTAAACATTCCTAAAATATGAGCAATTGTTTTTTCATGGATAATTGATTGTCTAGCATTTTCATAACCAGCTAGATCTTGTTTAAATGGTCTAATTGGTTGATTAGTATTTTGATAGTATTCAATTAAGATTTTTTCTAGTTCATCATCACTAACTGTAATATTATTTTCACTTTGAATATCATTAAATATTAATTGTTGAATAATAATTTTATTTGCACCAATTTTAGCTAATTCTAAATTTTGTTCTTCTAATGGCACGTTATTTTTTGTTCATTCACTAGTAATCATTTTTTCATATTGAGCTTGTTCATCTTGATCAATTTCAAATTCATAAAATGTATTCAAATAATCCATTGCTTTAGAAAATAAAATGTCATGCATAATCATTTTATTAATTTGTTCTAAGCGATATTCTTCTGGTTTATTAGCAAAAATTGTGTTAATTCTTTGCCGATGATTTTCAATATTCTTTGGATCAATTTGAATATCATCAACTTCAATAACATAGTTATAATCAATTGGTTTACGATTGATAATCTTACTTTTCATTTTCCATTCCTTTATGTTCTAGTTCAATTAATTTGATTTTTAAGTCACTATTAGGTAATTGTTCATACAATTTCAAACGTTGTAAAGATTTATTATACAATTCCAATTTTTCTTCATAATATTTTAAATCTTCTAAAATGTGTTTCATTGCATCTGAAATTGCTGTTCTACTAACATTATTTTCACTAGCAATTTCTGCTAATGAAAGGTCATTAAAATAATATAACTTAAAATAGTTCTGTTGTTTTTTAGTTAATAGTTTTTGATAAAAATCAAAAAGAGCAATGAAATAAAACCTTGTTTCATAATCCATAAACTAACCTACATTAATACCATCAAATGAATTTACTAATCCATCCACAAATTTTTCTAAATCAAAAATTCTTAAATCATCAATTCCTTCACCTAAACCAATGAATTTTACAGGAATATTAAACATATCTTTGATTGCTAGAACAATTCCACCTTTAGATGTAGAATCCATTTTAGCTAAAACTATTCCTGATAATTTTGCAACTTCATTAAACATTTTAGCCTGTGATAATCCTGATTGGCCAGTAGTAGCATCCAAAACTAGAAGAGATTCATGAGGAGCACTAGAATCAAATTTATGAATTACATCATAAATTTTTTTCAATTCATTCATTAGATTAACTTTATTTTGTAATCTACCTGATGTATCACAAATGATTAAATCGTAATTTTCACTATATCCTTTTTGTAATCCATCATAAATCACAGCAGCTGTTTCTTGTTGTGATTTTTTAGGAGTTACAATATCTAAATTTAATCGTTCTGCTCAAATTTTTAATTGCTCAATTGCTCCTGCTCTAAATGTGTCTCCTGCCACTAATAAGATTTTTTTATTTTGTTTAACAAAATAATTAGCAATTTTAGCAATTGATGTTGTTTTACCTACACCATTAGCACCAATTATTAAAATAACATTTGTTTTATTCGGTTCTAGATTTATGTTTGTTGTTAACGATGAATCTTGAATATAATAGGTCAACATTTTATCTAGCAAAACATCTTTTATCAATTCTTTTTTATTAATATTACGATAACTTATTTCATCTCTTACTGCATCAACAATTTTTAGTGTTGCACTATAACCAATGTCATACATAATAAGCATATCTTCTAGAGCTTCATAAAACTCTTCATTAACTTCTTGATGTTTCTTTATTAAATCCTTAATAGCAAGATTTAAACCTGTTGATGATTTTCTTAAACCTTCATCAAATTTAACTTGCTCACTGTCTTGAAAGACTCTTTTTTTAGCATTGATTTTAGAAATTTGGTCAGCAACTTTATCTTGTTCTTTTTTATTAAATTTATTAATTAATTTCTTAAAAAATCCCATAATTAGCTATTTTTAACTTGGTCCTTATTTTTTATTGAGTTATAGTCAACTTTAATAACATTAGTTACACCCTTTACTTTCATCATTGTTCCATATAAAACATCACACATTTTCATTGTTCCAGTTCGGTGAGTAATAACTAAAAATTGACATTGATCACTAAATTCTTGAATTAACTTAGCAAATGTATTTACATTAGTTTGGTCTAATGCAGCTTCTGCTTCATCTAGTAAAACTAATGGGAAGTGTGAAGATTTTAAAAGTGAAAACAATACTGCTAGTGCGATTAATGTTTTTTCACCACCAGAAAGTAAAACTAAGTTAGTAATTTTTTTACCTGGTGGTTGAGCAATAATATCAATTCCTGATTCTAAAATATTTTGGGGATCAACAATTTTAATTTCACAGTGACCACCGCCAAATAAGCTTTTAAATACACTAGGAATAATTTCATTAACTTTATTAATAACACTCAAAAAATCAGCTTTAGCTCGTTTATCTAAAGAAGTTAACAAGTTTGATAGATTATTTACACTATCTTTTGCGTCAGTTGTTTCTTTTTCTAAATTTGCTAATTCAGTTTCTTTTTGTTCTAGGGATTCTAAAGCTTGGAAATTAATATTTCCTAGGGCATTAATTTCTGCTTTTAATGTTGCAATAATCCGTCTAGCTTCAGCAATTGTCACATTTAATGGTTTGTTATATTCGTCTATAACAGACTCTATAACAACACCATATGTATTTGCAATTCTTTCATCGGCATTTTTAATTTGGTTATCTAAATTGTTGAATTTATTATTATGTTCAGCATGTATTTTGATTAAATTTGTCGATTGATTTTGACAATTATTGTATTCTGATGAATACTTAGCATTTTGATCAAAACTTAATTCTTTGATTTTTTCTGCTTCTTTTAATTCTTGTTCTATTTTATTAAATTGATTATTTAACTCAATAATTTGCAAATCATATTCATTAATTTTTGCATTATTCGTTGATTCATCATCTGAAATTTCTAAGGCTTCATAATCATTTTTGTAATTTGTTAATTTAATTTGACTGTCTTTAATATTGTTATCAAGTTTATCAACAATTGAATCATTAGATTGTTTTTTAATTAATCATTGATTAATTTCATAATCATTCTGAGTTTTATCAATTTGAAATTTTTCATATTCTTTTTTGATGTTATTAAATTCATCCTTAGATGTCAATAATTTTTGTTCAATATTGAATACAGCCCTATGACCTTGTTGACTTTGACCACCAGCTAATGCTCCACCTGCAAAAACTACATCACCATCTAATGAAATAAGTTTGTAGGTTGAGCGAATCATTTTAGAAATTAAATTAGCATTTTCAATTGTATCTGTTACCCCAACATTACCTAAAATACTAGCAATAACATTTTTATATCTATTATCAACGTCAACAAGATTGCTAGCAACATCAATGAAACCTGGTGCTTGATTCATGATTGTTAATGTTGCTGGCGAAATTTCTTTCGCTTTAATTGTGTTTAGTGGTAAAAATGTTGCTCTACCACAACGATTTTGCTTTAAATAATTAATTGCCTTAACTGCAATATCATCATTCTCTACAACTAAATTACTAATTGATTTACCAAGTGCTGTTTGAATTGCTACTTCATAACGTTCTTTAACTTTAATAATATTTTGAACTGTCGAATGAATTCCACCAATTCTATCCTTAACCTTTAGTAATTCACTTACTCCACGTTCATGACTATTACTATTATTAAACTGTCTTTCTAATTCTTCATAACGGTATTTTTTGCTACTATATTCATTTTGAATATCATTGACTTGAGCATTAAATTCCTCTCTTTTAATTTCTAATTGTTCTAAAACATTAGAAATTTCTTGAGCTTCTTTTTTTGCTTCTATATATTTTTGTTGTCAAGAATTTAATTTTTCTTGTTCAGTATTTATTAAGATTTGATATGATTCTTTTCTTTCTTGAATTGTTCCACTTGAAATTTTATTTTCCAAATTTGTCATGTAAGTGGCACGTTTAACATTGAGTTGTGAAATTTGTTCTTGTAAATCTGATTTTTGATTATTGAGTGTACGAACTTTATTATCAATGTTAATGTACTCTAATTCAAATTTATCTTTTAACTCTTTTGCTTTATTGACACTAATTTCTAATTCATCAAGTTGTGTTTTTTCAATAGCTATTTTCTGTTCTAACTCAGCATATTCATCTTTTCATGTTAAATAATCTTGAACAGTTACACTAATGTCATATTTCTTTAGTTGTTCAGTTTTTTCTTTATATTGTTGAGCTTTTTCAGCTTGACGATTTAATTCCTTTACATCTCTTCTTAGTGACGATAAAGTTGTATTCAATCTTTCTAAGTTATCCATTGCTTTTTGCAAGTGGTTTTCGGTTTCATTTTTTTGCTTGATATATTTACCAATGCCAGCTGCTGATTCGAACATTTGTCTTCTATCTTCAGGTTTAGCTTCTGCAAATCAATTTACTGTTCCTTGTGAAATGATTCCTAATGAACCCTTGTCTAAACCAGCATCAATAAATGTAGTTTGAATATCTTTTAATAAACATGGTTCATCATTAATCATGTAAATGTTTTCACCACTTTTTTTAACTAATTTTCTAGATATTTTTACTTCATCAGCATCAAAATGTAAAATTCTTGTTGAATTATCAAATGTCAATTCAACAAGAGCAAAATCAGCTTCTTTTAAGTCATTAGATCCTGCAAAAATTAAGTTTGATTTTTCCTTGCCCCGTAAACTTTTAATTGATTGTTCACCCATTGCTCATTTTAGGGCATCGACAATATTTGATTTACCTGAACCATTTGGACCAACAATTCCAATCATTGTACTATTGAAATTTAATGTTACAGGTCTAGCAAAAGATTTAAAACCTTCAGCATGGAATTTTTTTAAAAAAACCATTATTATTCCTAAATTTAAAATAATTTTAAAATTACTAAATTAATTATAAAAACTATTTTTCATTTCCTAATTTGTTTTTCAATTTACTAGCAATATCACCACTATGGTCACCAAATAAAATGGTTATCTTGTTTTCATTAATAAAACTACCTTTAGCACCCATTGATTTTATTTTATCTGGTTGAATGCAATAAGGGTTTTTTACATCAACTTTTAAATTGCTAATTGTTGATTGAATATTAATAATATTTTCATTTCCACCGAGAAATTCAATTAACTGATTGACATCAAATTTATCAGCTTTTGAACTTGTAATAATTTCATTTTTATTTTGGCTGATTTTTTTTGCCATGTTTTTTGCATAAAAATAACCAATTCCAAATGTACAAATATAAAATAGTTTAGTTTTAGTAGATTGTTTCATTTTCTCTCCTATAGAAGCTTATTTTTGATGTTTTCAATTCAAGTTTGTGGGCGACTAAAGTTATAAATTTTTGCAACTGAATTTTTAACAATAAATTCTAAATTATTTGTATTGATGCATTCAGTTAATCCATCAATTTTCAAATTTAAATTTGTTGACTCAAATTGCAAACTAATTTTATGGCTTTGCGATAGAACTAGTGGTTGATTTAAATTTTTTGTTCGACTGTTTTGCACTGGTAAAAACTCTTGATAAATGAATAAATCATTATCTAATAATAATGGCCCATGTAAACTTCTATTCATTCCACTTGAACCATTTGTTGTAGAAATTAATATCCCTGTACCAATAAATTGATATCATGGATAATTATCTAATGAAACCAAATATTTAATTGGATTATTAATTGTTGAAATCATAAATTCATTTATTGCATGATATGAATTGTTATTCACTTTTAGTTCTAGATATTGATAATTATTGAAAAGATTGTCATTTAATAATTCATCTAATGATAATTCATCTGGACTTGCAAAAAAACCTAACTGCCCTTGGTTTAATAAAATAACTTTAACATTTTCATCTTTAAAAGTTTTTAAAGCACTTAAAAATGTTCCATCACCACCTAAAACAATAACTAACTCATAGTTTTTATTGTCTCTTTGCATCCAGGGATTTTTATTTAAAATATCAGAAATTTTTTCTTCTGGAATTTGATAACTAAAAAATGTTACTTTCATCATTTGCTAAAATCTAAAATATAATTTTTTAACATTTATAATTTTAAATTACTAAAATTAAATTTATATATTTTTGGGGCAAATGTGAAGCGGATTGTGAGCGGTATTCAACCTACATCTGGATTAACTCTAGGGAATTATTTAGGTTCAATTAAGCAATTTATTAAATTTCAAAATGATTATGAAATGTTTATTTTTGTTGCTGATTTACATGCTTTAACAACTGGAACAATCAACCCAATTGACCTAGAAGTAAATTCTAGAAATCTTATCCGTTCATATTTAGCATGTGGTTTAGATATAGACAGGGTTAATCTGTTTTTACAATCAAGCATTCAAGAGCATACTACTCTTGGATATTTGTTAATGTGCCAAACAACCTTAGGTGAATTGAACCGAATGACACAATTCAAGGATAAATCACAAAAATTTGCCAAAGAAAGTAATGGAACCCAAAAATTACCAACTGGATTACTAATATATCCAACCTTAATGGCAGCAGATATTTTGTTGTATTCACCAAACTATGTGCCTGTTGGTAGTGACCAAAAACAACATCTTGAATTAACAAGAAATCTTGCTGAGCGACTAAATAACAAATTTAAAGATAAAATTTTTAGCATTCCAGATATTTTAGTTAGTGATCATGGAGCAAAGATTATGGATTTAACAGATCCAAGTGTAAAGATGTCTAAGTCATCTTCATCTCACAAGGGTGTAATTTTTTTAAATGATCCTATTGATGTTTCTATTAAAAAAATTATGTCTGCAAAAACCGATTTATTTAACAAAGTAAATTATGATATCACTAACCAACCTGAAATAACTAATTTAATCAATATTTACTCTTCATTAACTGAAAAATCACCAGAAGAAATTTGTAGATTGTATAGTGATAAAACATACAAGGATTTTAAAGAAGATTTAGCAAAACATTTAGAAGTATTTTTAATAGATTATCAGCAAAAATTTCATTCTTACGATGATAATCTAATAGATAATATGATTAAAAAAGGATATTTAAAAGTAAAACCAATTGCCCAACAACAATTACATAGAATTTACCATAAACTAGGATTAATAACTCATGAAAGATAATCAAAAATATTTAATTGTTAGTGATTTAGATGGAACACTATTAAATAAACAAAGTGAATTATCATCTGGAACTATTTCAACCATTAAAAAAATTATTAAAGATGGACATATATTTTGTATTGCAACAGGTCGACCTTTGAGAGGCAGCATTGATATTTATCATCAATTAGGATTAAATTCTTTACTTATCAATCACAATGGTTCATATATTTCTAATCCATGTGATGATAAATTTAATCCCATTGAATTATGCTTCAGTAAAGATTTAGCAATTAAAATTTTAAAAAATTCCAAAATCCAAGAAATTATTACAAATGCCTTTTTAGAAGTAAAAGGTTCAAATTATCAACTAAAAGAATATTATGATGACATGTTGTGAGAAATTTTATTGAAATATTATCACATGGACATCAAAGATGGTTCTTTAATTAATTTGAACAATAATCCTGATAATTTATCATGTGATGTTTATGCAATCCTTCTATATTTAAAAAGTGATGATACATCTTTATTTGATAAATTGATGTATCACATTAAAAATATTTCACCATATTTACAAGTTAGAATGATCAGAATTCCTGCTGCTGGAATGATGATTGAAATTAACACATTATTTGCAGATAAAGCAATGGGAGTTAATTATTTAGCTTCTTACTATGGTATACCAAAAGATAGAATTATTACTTTTGGTGATGGCGATAATGATATGCATATGTTAGCTGAAGTAAAGTATGGTTTTGCGATGAAAAATGGCAAAGATACTGCCAAAATGTCTGCTCGTCACATTACAAAGTATGCTAATGATGAAGATGGAGTAGCATGAGATTTAAAATATTTTATGAATAATAAAGATTCTATTAGTTAAGTAAATTATCATATGAATAATTAGAGAAGAAATGAGTTAATAATGAAAAAGTTGCTAGATTTAAACATGTTTGTTAAACCAAAGGATATTAGAATTTTTTTAGGTAAATATAATGGTTTTCAACGTTATGACATTATCAAATATCCATTTGCAAAACAAATTGAAAACAATATGCGCCAAGCTTTTTGAACTCCTGAGGAAATTAGTTTAATTTCTGATCGGGAAAATTTTAAAGATTTACCTGATGGTATCAAAGAGGTTGTGGTTTCAAATTTATTATTTCAAACTTTAATGGATTCATCCCAAAACCGTGGATTAGACAGTATTATGGCCGAACTAGTAAGTTCTAGTGAATGAGAAGCAGCATTTAAAACTCAAGCATTTTTTGAATTAATTCATTCTTTATCTTATTCACATATTATTAGAGAAGTTTTTAGCTCAGATGCAACTGAAATTTTTGACCGAATTTACAAAATTGATGAAATCAAACATCGGACTGATAAGGAAATTGAAATTTATAGTTTGATGAAAGAATATTTAAGTGGAGAGCATGTAGATTGATCTGAAGAAACCGTGCGAAAGAATATTCTTAAATTATTGGTCCACATTTACTTTTTAGAAGGATTAAAATTTTATGTTTCTTTCATGGTAACTTATGTTGTTAATTACAACTATAATGATGCAATTGCAGGAATCACTAAAATTATTAAACTAATCAATTTTGATGAAGATATGCATGTTGCAGTTGTTGGTGGATTAATTAGAATTTTAATGAGTAATGAAGAAGAAGGTTTCACACAATATTTCAAATCTGATTGATTTAAAAATGAAGTTAATTTGATTGTTGATGGCATAGTTAATGATGAATTAAAATGAGCTGAATACTTATTAAGTTTTGGACCAATTAAATCATTGACTATGGAGGTTTTCAATAAATTTATGAAATACTATGCCAATAGTCGTTTAGAAAAAATCAACCTCCCACCATTGTATAAAAATATTGAAAAAGATGATATGGTTACATGATTTGACATGTATAAAGATATTAATAAAGACAATACTGCTCAACAAGAGTCAACTGCCTTAAATTACAATATTGGTAATATGTCCATCGATTATGATGATAATGATTTAAAACAAATGTTAAAAGAATTAATGAATAGAAAAGCATAATGTATGTCTACTAAAAATAAACTGCCACTTTCTTACATCAATGATGTTGTTGATGAAGATAAGAAAACAATTATTGTTGATAACAAAAATAAAGAAATTGAAATTGATCCACAGAAGATTTTTGTTATTAAAAGAAAAGGTCATAAAGAACATTATGATCCTAATAAGATGCGCCGAGTTTGTTTGTGGGCATGTGATGGTAACGAAAGTTATGCCAATGCACTTTTGAGTGCAACAGAAATAAAACTATACAATGAAATTAAAATTTCTGAAGTTTATGATGAACTAATTAAATCAGCAGTCAATAAAATTAGTCGTTTATATCCAATTTATGAAATAATTGCAGCAAAACTTTATATTCTAAAGTACTATCGTGAAACTTGAGACATTAAAAATGAACATCACTATGTTCATTTAAGAGATGTTATAAAAAAAGGCATTGAGCACAAAAGATATAATAAAGAAATTTTTAGCTCATATAGCAATGAAGAATTAGAAATATTAAATGATGCAATCATCCCTAGTAATGATTATTTATTCACCTATAAAGCCTTGATTTTCTTTACAAGAAAATATTGTTTAAACTACACTAAGAATAAAAAATTAGAATTACCACAACACACATACATGCGGATTGCAATGGCATTGTTTTATCAAGAAGATAAAACTCATCGTTTAGAGTATGTTAAGAGTTTTTATTATTATTTATCACAACATTTCTTTACAGTTTCTACTCCAATTAGTATGAATTCAGGCACACCTAATATGCAATTATCAAGTTGTGTATTATCAAAAATGGATGATGATGCAAATAGTATTATGGATACTATCCATGATATTGCTATTTATTCAAAAAATAAAGGTGGTAATGCAATCGACATTTCTGAATTAAGAGCATCAGGGTCATACATTTTAGGTAATAATGGATTTAGTAGTGGTCCTGTCCCATTTTTAAAAATTGTTGAAGCGACCATTAAAGCATTTAATCAAGGTTCAGAACGTCCTGGGGTTTGTTGTGTGTATTACCAATGATGACACCAAAATTTTCCTGAATTGATTGTTTTAAAAAATAATAGTGGGACTGAAGAAAATCGTGCTAGACAATTAAAATATGCAGTAAAAATTAATGATTTATTAATAGAAAGAGCACTAAATAACCAAGATGTAACACTTTTTAACCCTATTAAAGTACCTAAATTATTTGGGATTGTTGGAGATAAATTTGTTAAACAATATTTAGAATATGAACAGGACCCAAATGTGGGTGGCAAAAAAATTTCAGCTCGGAAAATTTTAGAAATGATTATGAAAGAAAGAGTTGAAACAGGTAATATTTATCTTTATCATGAAGAAAATGTAAATTTAACATCAATGTTAAATCGTTACATCAACTCTTCTAATTTGTGCACTGAAATAACCCTACCATCACGGGCATCAAAAGTTAAGGAACAAACTTTAATGATAAATGGTGCAAATGCAACCATCACAAAAACATATGAATCTGGTGAAATTTCTTTATGTAATCTAGCAAGTGTTAATTTAGAAAAGTGAGGACAAATAGATAATCAGGAACAACAAAAAGTTATTGATATTCTTGTTCGTGCTATGGATAATACAATTGACATTGCTAACTATCCAGTTAAAGAAGCAATGTATACAAATTTAAAATACCGTTATTTAGGGATTGGGGTTTTAAATTATGTTAATCACTTAGCTAATTTAAAAATTGTTATTGATAGTGATGATGCACTAGAAATGACTGCTAAAATTTTTGATGATTTAAGCTATCAAATTATTTATAGCTCATTAAAATTAGCTAAAGAGAAAGGTAAATTTAGTGGTTTTAATGAAACATTGTGAGCTCAAGGGCAATTACCAATTTTAAAAGCTAATAAAGATGCTTTAGAATTAACTAAATATCAACCTGATTTAAATAAATGACATCAATTAGCTAATGAAATTCAAAAATATGGCTTAAGAAATGCTCAGTTAATGGCAATTGCTCCAACCGCAACTTCAGGTAAGGCTATTAATGCGACAGAAAGTATTGAACCTATTCAAGATTTCTTATATAAAGAAGATGGTAAGGCCAATATTCTAACTTTAGTACCTAATATTTCTAAAAATAGTGCTTATTATAAAATTGCCTTTGAATGTGATCAATACCAACTAATTAGATTAGCAGCAATTAGACAATGTTATTTAGACCAAGCACAATCAATTAATATTTATTTCAAAAAAGTTACTTCATTAACAGATTTTACATTGCATCACATTTATGGTTTTAAATTAGGAATTAAAACTTTCTATTATTGCAAAACACAAAAAGAAGTTGTAGATTATACTTGTGAAAGTTGTACATAATTGTGTATAATTATGCTAATAGTTGTTAAAACAAACCAACTTGCTGGTTTGTTTTTCTTTTTATAGGAGTAATTATTATGAATAATTCCATTAATGTTTTATTACTAAATGAAATTAAAAACATTTCTAAAGAAAAAAATATTGAACAAGAAAAGATTAAAGAATTTTTAGTAGAAGCAATCAAAAGAATTTTCAACAAAGTAACATATGAAGATAATATCAATGTTGCAATTGATTTAAATAGTGGTCAAATGATTACAAATCTTGTCTATGAAGTAGTTGCACTAGATTATCCAGAATTCGATGAAGCATTACATATTGCAATTAATGACCCTAGAATTAAAGATTTAAATTTGCAAATTGGGGATAAGTACGAAGAACATTTTGATTTATCTAAAAAATTTAATCAACAACAAGTACAACAAATCATGCAATATTTTAAGCAAAGAATTACTGAAATTAGTAATCAAAGAGTTTATGAATCATGATTGCCAATGCAAAATGAAATAATTTTAGCTGAAATTGAAAAAGAAGATAAAAAAAGTAATTTTTACACAATTAATTTGGAAGATCAATATGACAAAATGGGTCAACATTTAGAACCAACATTAGGTTTTTTAGGTAACAAAGAATTAAATCAATATGAAGTATTAGATGTTAGAAAAAAATACCCTTTTGTAGTGTTAGAAGTTAAAGAACAATCAAAATTTTGTCCAGTTATTTTGTCACGTGCAAGTGAAAAATTAGTTGAACACTTTTTAACAATGGAAGTACCAGAAATTGATGATGGCACAATAAAAATTGTTAAATCAGCACGGCAAGCAGGAGTTAAAACTAAGGTTTTAGTTAGTTCTAAAACTTTGCCAATTGAACCTGCTAGTGTATGCGTTGGTTCAAGAGGAGAAAGAGTTAAAAATGTTTCTAACCAATTGAATGGCGAAAAGATTGAAATTTATAATTATTATGAAGATCCAATTATTTTATTAAGTGAAATCGTTACTAAAACAGATTTAATTAAATTAGGAATTAAAGAAGAAGATAAAACAGCTGTTTTAGTAGTTGAAGAAGACCAAATTTATAAAATTATTGGTAAAAAAGGATGTAATGTTAAGTTAGCATCAATTTTATCTGGTTATTCAATTAGTATTATTGGTCCAAAAGATGAAGAAGAATATGATGATTATGAATTCATTAACATCAATTCAGAAGCATTTAGACAACGTAAAATTCAAGCTAAAAATTCAAGTACAAACACAATGAATACAGAAACAGTTTTACCTGTATTTGATGATGAAATTGAAGAAATGATTAATGAATTTGATGAAAATGAATTAAATGATGTCTTTAAAGATGAAGTAGAACAGATTCTTAATTTTAATAATGAAAAAGAAAAATTATAATTATCGGACTTGTTTAATCACTAATAAAAAATTTTTAAAAAGTAATTTAATTAGAATTTGTAAGATTGATAATAAATTAGTTGTTGATTATCAACAAAAAATGTTAGGTCGAGGTTATTATTTAAGTCAAGAAATTTTAGTTGTTAGTCCTTTAATTATTAAAAAAAAGTTGGAACAGAAAACTAATCTTGTTATTGATAATAATTTAATAGATAATTTATTATGTTTAGCACAAGAACAAAGGAATCAGTAACATGGCAAAAAACAATAAAAAAGAGCAAAGACAAAGTATTGATATAAATAAACAAATCAAAACAGTTGATGTAGGTGTAAAAAATGGTGTATTTATTTTTACATCTCCTTTGTCAGTTGAAGAATTAGCTAAAAAACTAGGCAAACCAGCTGGGGAAATTATCAAATTTTTCTTTTTAAAAGGTGAGATTATTTCATTAAATAGTGTTTTAAATGAAGAACAAATTGGTGAAATTTGCTTAGAATACGGTTATGATTTCCAAATTGAAAAAGAAGTTAGTGCTGAAAATGTTTTAGATAATATTATTTTTGATGATAACCCTAATGATTTGCAGCTACGTCCTGCAATTGTAACAATTATGGGACATGTTGATCACGGTAAAACAACTTTATTGGATGTAATTAGAGAGTCTAGTATCACTGCCAATGAAGCTGGTGGTATAACACAACATATTGGTGCATATCAAGTGGAAAAAAACCATAAGAAAATCACTTTTATTGATACTCCTGGACATGAAGTATTTGCTGAGATGCGGGCAAGAGGTGCAAACATTACAGATATTGTAGTTCTTGTAGTAGCCGCTGATGATGGAATTAAATCTCAAACTCAAGAGGCAATTGACCATGCTAAAGCAGCTGGTGTGGAAATTATTGTCTTCATTAATAAAATGGATAAACCAGGGGCTAATTATGAAAAAGTAATGAGTCAATTATCAGAGCAAGATATTGTGGCTGAAGAATGAGGTGGAAACCACATCTTCATTAAAGGATCAGCATTATTAAAACAAGGAATCGACGAATTATTAGAAGCAATTCAATTATTAGCTGATGTAAAACAATACAAAGCGAATCCTAATTGTTTCGCATATGGAACTGTAATCGAATCTAATTTGGATAAAGGTTATGGTCCTGTAGCAACTGTTTTAGTGCAAAATGGAACCATGAAAAAATCAGACTATATTGTCGCTGGTCAATCATATGGCAAAATTAGAATGATGTTTGATAGTAATGGACACGAAATTCAGTCTGCTACACCCGCTACACCTATAAAAATTGCAGGTCTAGAAAGTGTACCAATTGCTGGTGACAAGTTTTTAGTTTTAGATAATGAAAAACAAGCAAGAGAATTAGCTAATAAAATTAAACAAAAAAATAGTCGTCTAGAATGAAATAACAAAAATAGTACCTTAAGACAACAAATTGAAGATGGTGTTGTTAAAAATTTAAAAATCATTCTTAAAACTGATGTTCATGGTTCATTAGAAGCCATCAAATCAATGATTAGTAAAATTAATATTGAAAATGCCCATGTTGATATTGTAAGAAGTGCAATTGGGGGAATTACAGAAACAGATGTAAGACTAGCGCAAACTTCACAGGCAATTATTATTGGTTTTAATATTCGACCCACAAGATTAGTTAAAGATTTAAGTGAACAGGAAAAAATTGAAATCAAAACTTATGATGTTATTTATAAGTTAAAAGAAGATTTAGAAATCATGATGATGGGTAAATTAGATCCAATTATCACTGAAGAAGAAATTGGTGAAGCTAAGGTTCAAAAAATTTGAAAACACAGTGAAATTGGGACAATTTGTGGATGTATAGTTAATAGTGGAAAAATCAAACGTGGGGCAAAAGTTAGAGTAGTTAGAGATGGTGTAATCATTTATAATAGTGAAATTAGCACATTACAACATGGTAAAAATCAAGCAAGTGAGATTCTTGCTGGTAATGAATGTGGCTTAACGATTAAAAATTTTAATGATGTAAAAGAAAATGATATTTTAGAAGCATATGTCATTGTGGAAAAATCTCATTTAGATAAGTAAAACTATGGTCAATAAAATTAAACTAGCACGTTATGAAGAAACAATCAAGCAAGTTATTAATAATGCCCTAAATTATGAAGTGAATAATAAAATTGCCAAAAATGCTACTGTAACATATGTTAATTTAACTAATGACTTATCATTTGTAAAAATCTATATTGATTGCTTACATCGGGAAAATATTAGTAAAATTATTGATAACTTAAACTTAGTCAAGGGTTTTCTAAGAACTAAGGTGAGTCATGCATTAGATTTGTATAAAACACCACAATTAGTTTTTTATCCAGATGAAACCATTGGTTATGTTAGTAAAATTGAACAATTGCTAGATAAAATTAATAAAAAGGATAAATAATGCTTGAGACGTTAAAAAGAACAAAAGAAAAGATTGAATACAATCTAAGAATTCCTCAATACTATCGAAAAACTTGAATTGTTATCTTAGTTGTAACATTATTCTTATTATTTTTGTCTGGTGTAGGTTTAATTATTATTAAAGTTCCAACTGATCCAAATCTAGTAAAAAACATCGCATCAAATCCTAATTGAAGCAATGCTGCTTGCATTATTGACTATATAGCATTTGGTTTTGTTGCCTTGCCATATCTATTTTTATCTGCATGCTGAATCGTAGGAATTGATAATATCACTAAATCAAAACACTTTCATATTTTTGTTTGAATAGCATATGTCATAGCTGTAACATTAGCAATTATTGCTATCATCTTAGCATTTAGAGCTTATATTGTTATTTAATATATGCAAAATCATGAAGAATATTTTCTTGTCTATCAATAATTCTTTCTAGTCTACCAAGGTTGATAATAAAGTTAATCAAATCCTTATTGTCTTTATACAAATTATCATCATGAATATAAGCACATTTTCTAATTAATGTCTTAATTTCTTGGTGATAATTTTCAAAGTCATTTTTGAGGTTTTGTTGAATAATATTAGGGTCTCTTTCAGATAATGAGTCTGCAATTTTTTTAGATAATTCAATTGTTAATTTGTGCGCATTTAAAAATTCTTTAAATAAATCAACATTGATTTGAATCTTGCTAAAGAATTTAGCAAGTTTTAGTGTGCTTTCACACACATTTAGAAGATTTTTAATTGAATAAATAATTGCGATAATAAATCTTAAATGTGATGCTCGTGGTTCATTTTTTTGAATCAATCAAATGCAATTAGCTAGCAAATCACCTTGGGTAATTTCAGCTTTTTTAACTAAATCATTAATTATTTCTAATTGTTCTTCGCTAATACTACGAAGTGATTCAACATCATCTTGTAAATATTCATATAATTTAGTATTTATTCCGATTACAAAACTATAAAATTCTTTGAACTCTATCATAATTTCATTTTCAGATTCTTTTAATAAACCATAATTTATTGCCATATTTATCTACCCCATCTTACCTAAAATATAATTATTTGTAATCTTATTTTTTGGCTTTGTAAAAATTTGTCTTGTTGCGCCAAACTCAACTAAATGACCTTTATAAAAAAATGCAGTCTCATCACTAACACGTTGTGCCTGAGCCATAGAGTGAGTCACTAGAACAATGGAGAACTTACTTTTTAATTTAAAAATTAATTCTTCAATTTTAGCAGTCGCAATTGGATCTAAGGCTGAAGTTGGTTCATCCATTAAAATTACATCTGGACTCATAGCAATTACTCTAGCAATACACAATCTTTGCTGCTGCCCACCTGATAATTCGGTGCCTAATTTATCAAGCTCATCTTTCACTTCATCATACAAAGCAGCATCTTGTAATGCTTGGATAACAATTTTGTCTAAAATTTCTTTATCTTTAATTCCATGTGACCTTGGCCCATAGGCCACATTATCATAGATACTCATACTAAAAGGTGATGGTTTCTGGAACACCATACCAACCTTAGTTCTTAATTGGAGAATTGGCATTTTTTTAGAACGAATATTGATGCCATTATGGTAGATGTTACCATCAACAATTAAACCATCAATTTCATCATTCATCCGGTTTAAATTTCTTAAAAATGTTGATTTTCCGCAACCACTCGGACCAATTAATGCTGTTACTTTATTTTTTTTAAGATTAACATTAATATCAAAAAGTGCTTGCTTTTTACCATTTAAATATCACAAGTTAAAATGTTCAACCTCAAAAATATGATTAGGATCAAAATCATCTTTGATTTTATTTAATTCTTGCTTGCGGTTTAAAATGTAATTTTTTAGTGTGACTTTTTGGTCATGATCTAATTGAAAATATTTAATAATTCTTTTAAAGAAACCTAGTTTTTTGATGTCTAAATAAAGTTGATTAATAGAACTAACTTTATCTTTTTCATCATTTAATTCATAAATTTTTTCAATACTCATAAGAACTAAGCTATATTAATTTTATTATTTAAAAGTCAATAATTTGTTTGCATTTTGTTAATCATGTAGTCAGAAATAACTTTTGTTGTTATAAATTCATCCTTATATATTCAAATATGACCATCTTCTACATTTAAATTTTTTGCTTGATTAACTGATAGATATAAAGTATTTTTTTGAATTTGTGAACAATATTTTTCAATATTATCATTGGCTTTATTTTGGCGTCATAATGCTTTTTGAATTTCTCATCTTTGCTTTAGATTTTGCTTAATATTATTTCAATTAGGAATTAGTAGATAACCAATTACAATGACAACCAAAATTAACAATAAGGCAATTAAGGCCGATTCATACATAATATTGGTACTTTTAAAGCTACTACTACCATTTAGTTGAGCATAAATCCTTGTTGTCAATGTTTGACTCGGGTTCATTAATGCAATGCTAGATGCAGATGATAATCCAGCTGTTAAATATAATGGGGCAGTTTCGGCTAAAATTCGCCCAATACTTAAAATTAATGAAGATAGAATACCTTTATAAGCTTGTGGTAAAACTAAAGTTTTGATTGTATATCATTTACTATTCCCTAAGGCATAACTATTTTCTCTAATTTCATTTGGCACAGATTGTAAGGCTTGTTGGTTCATTCTACTAAAGGTTGGTAATATCACAATAACCATTGTTAATGCCCCTGCCAGCAACGAATTACCAATTGCACCTCCTAGTGAAATATGCATTATCTCAATGAATAAAACCAAACCAAACATCCCAAAAATAATTGATGGTGTTGATCCAATTGAATCCATAAAAAATAAAATCACTTTTTTAGTTGTTTTATTTTTTGAATATTCATTTAGTCAAATAGCGATGCATAGTGATATTGGCAAACTAATTACAATAACAACTAATATCAATAACAACGTATTAATTACTGCTTGTCCTGTTGTATCTTTTGAATACATAAAAATAGTCGATGTTGGCAATGTGCATGCATATAAACCCTTGATGATAATGTCAAAGATGATTCATCCAATCATGCCAAAAACAATAAAACTATCTAGATACTCTCAAAATAGCTTATAGTAACTATAGCAATTAGAAGATTTATTCTTTATTGTATACTCTTGCATATAGTCAGACATTTGATTTTTATAGTTTTCTGTTGATAAATTAATATTTTGTTTATAGAAAACTTTACTAACAAAATAACTAATTTGATTAGGAATAATTAAAATTCATTCTCCAATGGTATCATTTACTTTTTTTCATCTTTTAAATTTATGACTCTGTTTGTTACTAGTAGCAATCATAACGAAGCAGTTAAGTATCATCACAAAAATGAACATTGTTAAGCCAAAAACAAACAGTAATCCTCTAAATGCATCACCACCATTTTCAGCAAACATACCCTTAGAAATGACTGCACCTAATGGTCTTAATGATGATGTTAAAATACTTAAAAACCCTTGATTAAAAACATCACTATAATTTTCAGCTGATAGGATCATAGATACAGCCATTGTTTCACCAATTACTCTACCAGTTGCAATAATTACTGCTACTAAAATCTGTTTTCTTGTTTGTTTTCTAAATACCTTATAAATTGAGCTTGTCTTACTATTTGCTAATGACATTGAATTAATTACTAAACTATTATCTACACTTTCGTATGCATTTAAAGTGAGTAGTACAATGGTTGGAACAATCATTAATGACATCATAAAAATTGTAGTTAAAACAGTATTAGTTATTTCTAAATTAAAAATATTTTTAACTACTAAACCAAGTGATTTATATGCAAATAACCCAAAAACAACACTAGGAATTGCTGCACTACTTTCAATAATAATTTTTAAAAATTTTTTAAGCTTATTATTTTTAATTCGAAAATAAATAAAAGTCGCAGTTTTTAGTCCTAGTGGTACTGCAATCAATAATGACCCAACTGCCACAATAATTGTAACTGTAAGAGGCAATCATACTGACGCTTGATGGGAATTAGGATCTGAAGTTATGAATTGATTAGATAAGAAAATTGCATTAAAGCCATAGTTAGTAAACCCAGGTATGCTTTTAATAATTATAAAAATAATTAATGCTAAAAAGGAAATAACTAAAAATCAAATTGCTAAGGTTGCAAGCAATTTAGCAATCGTATTTTTTCTAGTTTTTTGAGTAATTATTTTGCTATCAATATTCAATGTAACTACCTAATTATTGCACCATAATATTCTTTTTGATTGTCGCGTTGTTGCTTTTGTAAATTATACAAATCATAATCTGACAATCAAAATGAATCTCAATTCATTGGATTGGTTTGAGTTGTATTTAAAAAATCAAAATATGTTTTATTAGGATTATTTAATGAATAATCAACTAAATTATTAAATTGTGTTAAATCATTAGGATCAAACATTGTAGATATCTGGTTACTTGTTAAAGTTAGAAAACCCAAATCATTAAATACTTTATTAATAATCGAATTTTCAAATAACATGTTGGCTAAAATTCATTGAACAAATTCTTTGGATTCATCTAGATTACTAGCTTGTTTAGTTTTTAGTACTAAATTTAGCGGACGAAACCAATTGTATTCATTATTAATAGTGTATTTACCATCTATGGTTTTAATTAATTCAATGTTTTTGCTGCTGTACTTAGCAATTTTAAAACCATTTTTTTGGATTTCATCATAATTATTTTTAATAAATCCACTACTTAAATATGTAATTGGAATTGTATTATCGTTTGAATTGTATGATTTAATTGCTTCTCATGTTTCTAAACTAGTTTCATTTGTTTGAATCACTTCCCTACCATAGTGACCATGATTTAATACACTATAGATAGATTCAGAATTATTAGTTACTGGGCTTAAATTAGCACTTTTAGCATCAACTGTATTTAAGTAAGCCATTTGACCTTTTTCACCTAAATAATTATCAACTAAAAATGATTCAGCAGTTCCTGATTCATTTGCACCACCAGCTCTTGCAAAGGGAACTAAATATTTCATAGTACTTAATTGGGAATCTAATTGGTTTAAATTAATTTTGTTAAACCCACAAAATGCTAAATAAAACATAGCAATATTTTTTTCATTTATTGTTAAATCAAGACTACCATCATAATCCTTATAAATAATACCAATTGAATCTTTACCAATAGTGACAGTTTTAATTCCATCATTTTTTCAGATGATTTGATTTTGGTTTAGATTAGTGTTATCATTAGGCAACCCAGCCGTATCAACACCAGGCATTTTAGCAACTGCCCCAATATTTTTTTTATTATCTAAAACACTACTAATCCCATATGCACTACCACCAGAATTGGTAGATATTTCAGCTGCAGAATAATTTTTAGAAATTTCATCTAACAATGGTTGCATTGTTGATGAACCTGCTATAAAAATTCATTTAGGATTACTTCAATTAATTGAAAACCCTACAATAATGGCGACAATTGCAACTATTGACATAATAATGGAAAAAAGTTTTCATGAGAAACGCCTTTTTCCTGTGGTCTGATTAGTCTTCATAATTCTATTAGTGATATTATATTTATTTTTTTAATTTATTTACTTAAGTTTTTTGTGTCATCAGGTAATTCATAGCGAGTATAAATTGGCGAGGCTGAATTGACAATTAAACCATTTAAACTACTAAAATCAAGGCAATCTTCTAAACTAATAGTGGAAAAATCAATATTCATTTGCTCGGCCATGCTTTTAGTACCATCAATTAGAATTGGCGATAAGACTAAAATAGTCATTTGAATTACTAATCCTAAGTGGGTTAACAGTGATTCTAATTCACTAGTCTTATTATCTTTGTATAATTCTCATGGTTTTACATCTTCAATATATTTATTAGTAATTTTGATTAGTTCAATACACTGAATTATTAGTTCATCTAACTGATAGTTATTAATAAATGTCGGTAAATTTTGAATTAGTGCATGCATCTTTTCTTCAATAATTACATCTTGGGAATTAATACAACCTTTGTATTTTGGAATTGCACCATTAGTGTATTTTTTTAACATCCCAATTGTGCGATTAACTAAATTACCAACATTATTTGCTAAGTCAGAATTAATCGTTTCGATAAAATTTTCATAACTGAATATTCCATCCCGGTGAATGGGTATTTCTTTAATTAAAAAATATCTAAATGCATCACGACTATAAGTATTAACTAGTGCAATTGGATCAATAACATTACCCAGTGATTTTGACATCTTCCCTTCCTTAGTGATGATTCATCCATGGGCTAAGATTTGAGTTGGTAAATTTAGATTTAATGACTTGAGAAAAATTGGTCAGTAAATACAATGAAATCTTGTAATTTCTTTAGACATTAAATGGAGTTTTTCGGTTTCATTATCTAATCAAAACTTTTGATAATTACTATCATCATTTGATAAATAACCTAATCCAGATAAATAATTAAATAATGCATCCAACCAAACATAAATGACGTGTTGATGATTTTCTAATATTGGTACGCCTCATGTGATTGATGTTCGAGAAATGGATAGATCAGTTAAATTATTAAGAAAATTGTTTTGTAATTCATTTATTCTATGGTTTGGCACAACAAAATTAGGATGAGATTTTAAAAATTCTTGTAACCAATCAGCATATTTAGACATTCTAAAAAAATATGATGACTCATTTTTTTCTACAATTTCATGTCCAACATTGCAATACAATTTACCATCTTTTTCATGTATTTGACCAATTGTGTAATTTTCTTCACAAGAAACACAATAATAACCCTTTCATTGGTCTAAATAAATGTCATCATTTTTCATCATTTGACTAAAGATTTTTTGCACCATTGCAATATGGTTTGGGTTAGTTGTTCTGATAAAGCAGTTATATTCAATCCCTAGCAAGTTAAATAATGATTGAAATTTTTTAGCATTTATATCAACAAACTCTTGATTAGATACATTATTATTTTTAGCTAAAGTTTCAATCTTTTGCCCATGTTCATCCATCCCAGTTATAAAAAATGTTTCATAACCAATTAGTTTTTTGTAACGATTGATAACATCAGCTAAAATTGTCGTGTATGCATGACCAATATGAGGATTACCACTAGCATAATAAATTGGTGTACTAATAAAAAATTTCTTTGCCATCACTATCCTATTTATCTATTTTATTTTTTAATTCAATAATCTTTTTATACCAAAGTTTTGCATCTAAATTATATTCATTAAATAATATTAAACTAATATCCTTAGTTCTTATCCCTTGTCTTAGTAAACTAACAATTTTTTCATTAATTTCAAACTCATTAACCTTGTATTCTAATGGTTTTTTATCAATTACAATAACAAATTCACCCTTATAATCAAGTTCAATATTATCTATATTAGATAAATTAACATAGATGAACTCTTCATGCAATTTTGTTAATTCATGAGCTATGCAAATATTTTGTGCCCCTAAAACTTTAAATAAATCTTTTAAGCATTCCTTTAATCTATGAACAGATTCAAGAATAATTCATGTTGTATTAATATCAATATACTTATGTAATTTTTTAGTTCGTTCAATTGATGTTTTACCTAAAAAACCTAAATATAAAAACTCCTGACTACTAAACCCGCTACCAACTAATGCATGAATTAAACTACATGGTCCATTTATAACTTCAATAGCAATATCACTCTTAATGCATGCATTGACAAGTTGGTATCCTGGATCACTGATTGTAGGATAGCCTGCATCACTTAATAACATTACTTTATTCTTCTTAGTAATTAAGTCAATTATTTTTTGTGTTTGGCCTAATTCACTAAACATATCAAATTTGTAGTATTGAAAATGTTTATTTATATTCAATAACATTAATAGTTTTTTGATAACTCTTGTGTCCTCACACAAGAGAATATCCATTTCATTTATCAATTCTAAAAATCTTTTACTAACTTCTTTTAGATTCCCAATTGGAGTGGCTGCAATATAAAGTTTGTTTTGACTATCTCTAGTTTTCATATTTAAATCAAGACATTAAATCTTGTAGTGTAACTCCAATCATATTTAAACGTCTTCATAACTGTTTATTATTACAATAACTAATTTTGTAATGATTACACACTATTAAGCGTTTTTGCTTAGTATTTAATTCTAAAAGATTATATTCAGATAATGATAAAGTCTGTCTTGATGTGTCAAATGTCACAGTGTTAATTAAAGCCTTTTTAATTGCTTCATCTGCGGCCTCGGCTATTCCTATTTTATGATGTTTATTATTAATAACATCTTGAACTTTAATAAAAGCTTGCTTTAAATTAGGCACTTGGTTAGTGATCATTTTTCTAATTTTTTCACCCATGTAATCTGGATCTAAAAAAAGAATTACCCCATTTTTTAAATTTGCTTGCTTAATCATAGAAATTGTTTGTTTATTACAATCAGAACCATTGGTTGTAATAATGTTTGCTTGAAATAAACTTAAAATCTTATCAGCATCTGTTTTCCCTTCAACTACAATTGTTTCTTTGATAATTGGTTTATTTGTCATTTTTGATTAATTTGCGAATTTCAGATTTTAAATCACCACTGTCATCTTTAATAACAAAACTCATTGAACCATAGCCAATGTTTAATAGTTCAATCACTCTAGCAATTGGTGTAGCCACACTAACAACATTAATATTAGGTATTGTCAAATTTTGTTCAATTGTGTCAGTAACAAACACATAGTCAATAATTTTTTCATTAAATGCATTAATAAAATTTTCTTTGGCATTTCCATTGAACAAAGCATGAGTTGCCAAGATTGACACAGTCTTAGCACCTTTTGATTTTAATAATCTAGATGCAGCAATCATTGTTCCACCAGTATCAATCATGTCGTCAAATAAAACACAATGTTGATCTTTCACATTACCTAAAATATTACTCACTTCTACTTGATTGGGCGCTGGTCTTCTTTTATCAATGATTGCTAATGGTAAGTTAAACCATTGACTAATTTCTTTTGCTCTTTTAACGCCACCATAATCAGGTGATACAACGACAAAATTATTGATTTTACTTTTCTTAATGAAAGCATGCAACAAAAATAATGATGCTCTTAACGAATCAAATGGAATATCAAAAAAACCTTGAGTTTGATCAGAATGAATATCAAAGGTTAAAATTCGTGTTGCACCTGCAATTTGTAGCATATTAGCAAGCAATTTAAATGTGATTGGTTCACGAGGGTTTGTTTTACGATCCTGTCTAGAATAACCCATGTATGGAATTACTACACTAATACTTTTTGCAGATGACCGTTTTAATGCATCAATTGCTATCAATAACTCCATTAAATTTTCATTCACAGGGTTACTAATCGATTGAACTAATGTGATATCATGACCACGAACTGAAACTTGTGGACTTACTAATATTTCACCATCAGCAAATCTTTGTGTAAGAATTTCAGCATTTTCTAAATTTAAAATTTTGATAATTTTTTTTGTTAATTCTTTTGATGCACTTAAACCAAATACAATATTTTTTGTCATTTAATTAACCTATTCTGACATATATCAACAATATATTTTATGCTAAAATCATTATGTCATTACAACATTAAGTAGCGAACCGTGTCAGGATAGAAATATAGCAGCACTAAGCATAGCTTTTTGTGTGTGGTGACATTTTTTATTTAAATTAATTTATAAGAAATATAGTACAATCTACTATTGTATAGAGAAAGTAGTTTTAATTAACTCACCATTAGTCCTTAAATGTGATAGTTGGTTATTATTTTAAATTCAGTTAATCATAATTTAAAGTAGTGCTAATTTTTACATTGGTATTACTTTTTTTCTTTATACATACCTATATAAATGTTTTATTTGGAGAGCTATGAATCCCCAACAAATATTAAATAAAAAACCAACTACTCCTAAAAAAGATGTTACTTTAATTAATGAAAAAATTAAATTTCCTATATTAGAAGTAATTGATGAAAACGGAGCTCATTTAGGTGCAATAAAGCGTGAAGAAGCTCTAAAACGTGCTCAATCTAAAGATTTAGATCTAGTAGTGATTGCTGTTCAAGATAAAAAGGTTATTGCCAAAATATTAGATTATGGTAAGTTTAAATTTGAACAAAAACGTAAACAAAAAGAAAATAAGAAAAAACAACAAGTTATTAATGTTAAAGAAGTCAAGGTTAAACCATTAATTGGTGATCATGATTTAAAAGTAAGAGCTGATAATGCTAAAAAATGATTATCAAGTGGTGATAGAGTTAAATTTGTCATTGAAGCTCGGGGAAGAATGTCAATCAAACATGAATACATTCAACTAGTTTATGATAAGTTTATTAGCTTGTTAGGTGAAGATATTAAAGTTGTTCAAGCAAATAAACAATTTAATAATTATCGTTATGAAACAATTATTGAAAAAGGTAAGTAATCTAGAAAGGTCAATTATGAAAGTTAAGCAAAAAACTAAACGTGCTGCAGCAAAAAGATTTAGCATCACAAAAAATGGTGAAATTAAAAGAAAACATGCTTACCGTTCTCACTTAGCCCAAGGAAGAACTACTAAAGCAAAGCGTCATTTAAGAAAAGATGCAATTTTAACACCAGCAGATAAACAACGTTATACACATTGTTTGTAGTTAGAAAGGATTTGTAATGAGAGTTAAAAGTGGTACAGTTACACGTAAACGTCATAAAGCAGTTTTAAAACAAGCTGAAGGTTCATGAGGAACACGTCATACTTCATATAGAATTGCAAGACAAACTATCATTAGAGCTGGTGAATATGCTTATCGTGATAGAAAAAATAAAAAACGTGATTTTAGAAGACTATGAATTGCTAGAATTAATGCCGCAGTAAGAGCAAATGGTTATAAATATAGTGATTTTATGCATCAATTACATGTTAGTAACATCACTATCAATAGAAAAATGTTATCTGAACTAGCAATTAATAATCCTGATGATTTTAAAAAATTATGTGACCAAGTAATGGCTAATAAGAAATAGTAAAAAATTAATAAAAATAATAAACAAGAGAGCATCTTGTTTATTTTTATTAATAAGATAGGAGTCTATAAAAATGACAATATTATTAATTAATGGTAGCGCAAATATTGAAGGGTTTGATTATGGTAAATTAAATGATAGTTTGCATGATGTGGCTAAACAAACTTTAATAAGTTTGGGACATCATGTTTTGGAAACATTTATCAAAGATGGATATGACAAACACCAAGAAGAGACTAAGTTTTTATCAGCTGATGTGATTATTTACCAATTTCCTATTTGGTGATTTGGACAACCTTGACCATTAAAAAAATACATTGATGAAGTTTTCTTTAGATCACAGCTATATAATGGCAGTGGACGGACACGGGAAAATCAAAATCCAGAATTATATGGTACAGGTGGGCTATTAAAAAATAAAAAGTTCATGGTCAACACTACTCAGGCAGCTCCAGAAAGTGTCTTTAATAATAAAAGCACCTTTTTTAAAGGTGCTAGTATGGATGATGTATTATTGCCAGTTTACAAACAAAATGAATTTATAGGCATCAACGAACAACTACCAAGTTACCATGTTTATGATGTTTATTTTCAAGACAATATTGATGAAATAATTGATAAATACAAAGAACACTTAACTAAGATTTTTTCTTTGTAGCATTATTAGATGTTTGAGTTTTAGGATCAGAACTACTACTTTCATCAGTAGTTGGCTTTTTTGTCTTATTATCAAACATATCACTCATATTTTTGAATGATGACAACATTTCATCAAGTTGAGATGGATCAAAATTTTCTAACATTGCCTTAGAAAACTTACCAAATAAATTTCCAGCTTGGTTTTTAACATTAACATATTGTGACAATATTTCAGACACAAACTCTTCAAAAGTAGGTTCAGCACCTAAATTTTTGACTTCTTGATAAGCTTTTTGTAATTCCTCATAAATTTTATCTTCTATTTCAACAACAAATTTGCGACTCATATATTTTCTTACTTCCTTTAGTTATTAAAACTGTTTTGTACTTCGTAATTTTTATCAACTTTTGCTAAATAAGCCTGGTAAATTTGGTCAATTTTATAACCTAATGCATAACCTAAATTAAATAAATCTTGGGTAAAAATGATGTAGCTCGTAGGATTATGTTGATCTAAATTAGCAAATTGCTTTGCTAAATTTTGAAAACGAATTGTTAACTGTAATTTATTTTCTGGTTGGATTGTTTCATCAATCATAATGTGTGCAGTTGGTCAATCAAGCATCTCCGTTAATAAAAAACACAAAACATCTGCAAGTTCTTCTAAAATATCTTCATCAGTGCCCCGAGTTTTTTTTGATCAATAATTAAAGCATCTTGTTTCGTTGCACAATTCCATTAACTCAATCAAAATACATAAATGTGATTGAACTTTTATTTCATTTGGGTCAATCTTTTGAGTTTGATAAATCTTTTGGTTTAATTGCTCTTGAATTTCTAGCATTGGTTTCAGATTATATTGCATTGATAAAAACCTATTTTTAAAAATAATATAATTATTATAAATAACTTAAAAACTAAAACTAGGAAAAATAGTGAAAATGTTAAATTTTAGTTGCAAATTTACCAACAAATTTTGTTTGAAAGCTGTTGATTCAAATCACAAAATAAATGAATATGAAAATTATCAAGAACCATATACAATTTTTAATCCTAACTTTAATGAGTATTACATCATTTTAAGTTCAAATATTGATGGTAATGAATTATTTAGAACACTAACAAAATTTGTTAGTACCCAAACTAAAAATAATTTTGATATTGATTTAAATAGTTTTTTGAATGTTGTTAATGTTAAAGAACATGAAAAATTAATTGCTATTGTTGTTGATGCATTGGAATATGGAAGTGTAATTCCTTGGACGATGAACAAAAAAACACTAGAAAATAATGTGAATCATAATTTAGTAATTAATGATAACTACAAAAATCTAGTTGCTGAATATCTTGTTGTTTCTAAAGATAAAACATTTGTTCGTAAATTACAAGATATGCCGTCTAATTTTATTAATCCCTTGGGATTTGAAAAATTAATGACTGAACATTTATCAAAATTAGATAATGTTAAAATAAAAATTCTAAATTGTGATGAATTAAAGCAAAATAATATGAATTTACTGCTAGCTGTTGGGGCAGGTTGTAAAAAGCCTGAAGACCAATCTAGGTTAATGATTATTGAATACTTACCAAATCCAAATAATAATTATAAGTTGGGGTTTGTTGGTAAAGGGGTATGTTTTGATACTGGTGGCTTAAATATTAAAACAGGCAATTACATGCGTTGGATGAAATATGACATGTCAGGGGCTGCTATTGTTGGTAGTTTAATTCACAGTCTTGCAACCAACAAAATAAAAACTAATGTTGTAGTTGCAATGCCATTAGTTTTAAATTTAGCTGGTGAGTCATCATACCGGCCTGATGATGTCTTAGTTGGCCACAATGGAATGAGTGTGGAAATTGATAACACAGATGCTGAAGGTAGACTGATTATGGCAGATAGTTTATCTTATTTAGCACAAGAGTTCAAGGTTAATGAATTATATGATGTTGCAACTTTAACAGGGGCCATGATTTATGCACTAGGTGATACATACACAGGGGTGTGAACAAATCAAGATGAACTATGAAACATAATTTCAACAGCGGCCAATAATGCTGGAGAATTAGTTTGACGTTTACCATTCCACCATGACTTTAAAGATTTACTTAAGTCTAAGTTTGCAGATATTGCTAACTCAGTAAGTAGTCCTAAAGGTGGATCTAGTCGAGCTGCGATGTTTCTAAAAGAATTTACCCATAACTTACCATATGCACACTTTGATGTAGCTGGAACTGCAGATAAAGGTGATGTTGGCACTGGAATCATGCTGCACACATTCTATAATATTGCTAAAAGTAAGCAATTAAAATAACTCTTGTAATCTTTATTTCATGGTGTGAACTGAACCTTTAATAACATACTTATTGTAGATTTCTTCTAAAGAAGATACACCATATCTAAAACTAATAATTTTAATGTTAGCTTTAATTAATTCCATTAATAGGTCATTGGAATTAATTTTTTTTGTGTGATGAAGAATAAAAACATTAGTGTTGGGATTAAAGTTATACTTAATGTTTTTTTCACCAAATATTTTTAAACAATCTTTAGTTTTATCAACTTTAATAATAATTTCTTCATGGTGGTTTTTACGGTACTCATCTAAACTACTAGTAAACACAATCTTGCCACCATCTAAAATAGTTGCATGAGTTGCATACTTATCTACTTCATTTAAAATGTGGCTACTAATAAAAATTGATTTACCTTGATGTTGTAATTTTTTTAATGTTTCAAAAAAATCAATTCTTGCTGCTGGGTCTAAATTAGCAGCTGGTTCATCCATAATTAAAATCTTGGGATTGTGAATAAGAGCTTGGGCTAATAATATTTTCTTTTTTTGTCCACTACTAAAAGTATTTGGTGATTTTTTAGCTAATTTTTGCATATTTAAATCAATCAAAATCTTTTCAACAGTTTTCTTAGCTTCGTCCTTTTTTAATTCACTCAAAAGTGCCATATTCAATAAGTAGCTATAGGTAGATGTGTTATCTGGAAATCTTGCAATTTCTGGAATGTACCCCATTGTGCGTTTAGCTTCTAAGCTACTATTAATATAACCACTAAAATATATCTCTCCTTCATATTTAGCATATGCTCCAACAATTGATTTAATTGTTGTGGTTTTTCCTGCCCCATTACCACCTATGAAGGCATGAAACTCCCCATGACCAACTCTAAAATTTAATTCACTAATCGCTGGAAGCATATTTTTCTTATAACGTTTAGTTAAATTAATAACCGTCAAGTAATCATTTTTATATTTGTCACAAAATACTTGTGTTTTATTTGTAAATGGTCAACTAATCTTCATAAGATTTTTTATCAAATGTTCTACTGAAAATTGCTCTTAAAATAAGTTTAATTGTTGTAAATGTAATACCAATTGCTGAAATAAAAGAGAAAACTAAGAAAATCCAATACACCCATGTTACTGAACTAATTAAATTAGCACTTAATGGAAATGATCCACTTTGTAGTAATTTAGTTGCGCCTTGAGTTGTAAGAAATAATGATTGCACACTTTTAACCCCTGGAATTTCAGTTAAACTATTGAAATGATATGTACCAATAAATGCGAAGACAACAAACACAATTAATGGAAAATTAATTGATGAAAAATAACCAATCATTTGGTTTCTAGTACCAATTTTAAACTTTGCTTTTTTTGCACATAATTGAATGATCAAACTAAATAAAATTGCTATACTAGCTAAACAAATGACTAATATCCCTAATCATGACAATTCAGTGGTAATTTGTCCTTTAGAAATTTTTCATACCCCAAAAATTGGTTGATCTATTCCTTCTGCATTAACTGTCATGTTTGGTCATATTGTTAATAATGCAGACACAATAAAACTACAAACAAGTAATATTCAAGAAGCAATTAACAAAATTCTTAAGAATACACTAAAAATTTTTGAACTAAATTTGGCTCTTCCCATTTTTCCCTCTTTATAAAAAATCTTTATATATTTTAAAACTTATTTAGTTTTATTTTTTTCTTTCTCTTTTTGTTTTTGTTGTTTTTGCTTCTTTTTTGCTATCCGACGTTGTTCGACCCTTAACTGTCTTGCTAATTCTTTATCATCTTTTTCTTTGATAGGTTTGATTCATTCCATTTCTTTTTCATAATCCATCAAGCTATTAATGACAATTGTTCTTTGCATTGAACCTTTTGCAACTTTTTTATAGACTACTTCACATTCTAATGCTCGTGGTGAATCAACATTAAGAGTCTTAGTGTCTCTAGTTGTAAATAAAACAACATACAATTCTTTGGGTTTCTTGCGTTTTTCAATTTTTTGAAGGGCTTTTTGAGCATTGTAAGCTTCTGGGTCTGTCTTTTTTAGTTTTTTAAACTCTTTAGCTAATTGTTTTTGCTGTTTTGTTTTAATTCTAGGATCTGGACGTTTAACAACATATGAATCAACGACTTCTTTACCAGTTTCACCACTTTCTCTTAAAAAACGTTTGATTGTTAATCAAACTTCATCTTCTTCTTGTTTGTTTTTTAACTGATTATTAGATTTAGTGTTTTTATCTTTTTGACCTTTATTTTTTTTCTTGTAAATCATAAAAACTACCAATCCAATTGGTAGAATAATTAGAATCAAAAGTAATAAACTATTATTTCCCATGTGTCTTCTTTAAATATACAATTTAAATACTTAAATAATTTTAAAACATAAACTAAAAAATGTAGGTATTAATGACAAAAGTTATCTTTATGGGCACACCAAAAATTAGTGTAAAAGTTTTGGAAGCTATTTGTAGTTTTAACAATGTGCAATTATTAATGGTAGTGAGTCAACCAGATAAGCAAACCGATCGTAAAAAGGCAATTGTTTACAGTCCTGTGAAAAAATATTGTCTTGATAATCAAATCACAATAATCCAACCAAATAAGATTATAGATGCCTATGATGAGATCAAAAATGCTTGTCCTGACATTATTATTACATGTGCTTATGGTCAGTTTGTGCCTCAAAAAATCTTAGACCTACCAACAATTGGGTGTTTTAATTTGCACGCATCATTGCTACCCAAACTAAGAGGTGGAGCACCAATTCATTGAAGTATTATTAATGGGGATTGTGTGACTGGAGTGACACTTATGAAGATGGTGTTGCAAATGGATGCTGGGGACATTATTAGTCAAAAAGAATGTCTAATCGAGCAAAATGAAACTACCAAATCATTAACACTAAAACTAGCTGATTTAGCAGCTGAAGTGTTAAAAGATAATTGAACTAATTTGGTCATGCAAAAATATGAAAGTGTCCCCCAAGATTCTAGCGGTGTAACCTTTGGTTATAATATTTCAAAACAAGATATGGTTGTTGATTTTAATAAATCTTGCCACCAAATAGATTGCTTAATTAGGGGGTTATATGATAAACCAATCGCAGTGTGGCAATATAAAGATATGGCAATCAAAATTCATGAGGCACACCCAACAAATATTGTCTCGAATCTTCCGCCAGGCACTATTAGTAAAGTTGATAAAACTGGGGTTTATGTAGCAACTAGTGATTTCGACTTACAAATTACTAAATTGCAATTACCAAATAAAAATGTGGTAGCAATCCATGAACTTATTAATGGTCATCATCCCTTTAAAAGCTAAATAAGAGGGGTAGGTGCGATGGATCCTAGGGCCTATTTTTTGGTATAATATATTATGAAATAATAATTCATTATTATTTCCAGAAGAGGTAAAAACTATGAAAAAAACAAGAAGGATCAAAAGATTGTTTTGACCAATTTTGTCGGCATTGACAATTGGTGTTTTAGCAACTCCAATTTTTATGAGTTCAGCTAATATTAGTTTAGTGAGTGAATCAGATCATACTACAACGGTTTTAAATACAGCTAGAACAATTGGTGCTAATGCTCCTAAAAGCTTAGACGAATGAAATAAAACTGATAGTAAAACATTAGCAAAATTGCCTCAATTTGATGCTAGGAAATATGATGTTGTAACTAGTGTTAAAAACCAAGGGTACTACAATAATAACTGTTGAGCATATTCTTTAGCTTCAGCTTTTGAAACTTCAATTTTAAAAAACCAATTATCTAGTGAATATAATAAAACCAACCTAGAAATTAATGTTAAAAATTTGCAATATGTGGCAAATAATAGAACAACTAAAGCTGATAAACTAGGGTTGGCTCCAGAATGTGTGTATGGAGATGGTATTAGTATTCCAAATACTGGTGGTAGTACACTAAGGTTTTCATCAGTGTTCATGCAACAAAATGCACCAGCATTACAAACGTCTAAACCTGATAATCAGTTTTATGATCCCATTGCTTTAATGACAAGTTCAGTTGTTGTTGTTAATGATAAAAGCAACAATGTTAATGAAAAAGTTCAACTTATTAAAGAAGCAATTGGTAAATATGGTTCAGTAACATTTGCTTATGGTTCTGGTGGACAAGGTAATAAGAAACACTTTTATAGTACACAAAATAATAATGGGCCTCATGCTTGTCAAATTGTTGGATGAGATGACTCAATTAGTAAGGATTTGTTTTTTAACCCACAAAATCGAAAACCAAGCAAAGATGGGGCATGGATTGTAAAAAATAGTTGGGGGGCAAATAACTTGTCGAATGGTATGGGTAGCTACTCAACTGATGATGGTTACTACTATCTTTCATATGATTCAGCTATTAGTACAGTCATGGCATATGATTTTGCTAACAAAAATACTTATGATGCTAATTATTATTATGATGGTATGGATATTGAATTACAAAAACCAAGTGATTTATACAATTCCTATAGTGATGATGCTAAAGTAAATACACATGACTATGCTGTAGTATTCCCAAGCAAAAAATCATCAACAACTAAGACTGAAAAACTTAAAGCAGTTACATTTGCTTTACATGGTGAGGATGCTACTGTTACTGTTGACATCTATAGAAATGTAAATTTAGGTGCAAGTAATAACCCTAACCCTAAAAATGGAACAAAAGTTGCAACAGTAACTAAAACATTTGCTAATAAAGGTGACTCATATAGCTACTACACTATGGATTTACCAGAAGAAGTGGAATTATATCAAAACGATGACTTCTCAATTGTTTTACATGTCACAAACCCTAAGAATGATGCATCAATTTATAAGTCAAAAAATCCAAATCGTAGTGATAAAGATAAGACTTTCTGCTATAAAGATGGACAATGACAATATGCTAATAGCATTATGGATAAAGCAGTCTTTTCAATTAGAGGGTTAACTAAGGTGTATGATGGTGCTGCACCAACTAGACCAAGTTTGCCAGCTGATAAACCAGATACAACCACTCCACCAACTGTAACTCCAAATCCACAACCAAATCCACCTGTTGTAAAACCAAGTCCAAGTCCAAGTCCAAGTCCAGCTCCAAGTCCAAGTCCAAGTCCAAGCCCAAGTCCAAGTCCAAGTCCAAGTCCGGCTCCAAGTCCAAGTCCAAGTCCAAATCCAAGTCCAAGTCCAAGTCCAAGTCCACAACCAAAACCTGATCAAAAACCTGATCAAAAACCTGATCAAAAACCAACAGAACAAAAACAAAATATTAATAGTAGAAATATTTCTATTATGTTTGAAAACAAAAGTGAAAAACAAGTATTATCATATGATGATAAAGAAGTTAAACCAAAACTCATCATTAAAAATAAAGATGATAATACTGAACTAAAAGAAGGCGTGGACTATAAATTAAGTTATGATAATAACAAAAATGTTGGGGAAGCAACAATTACAATTACAGGTATTGGTAAATATGAAGGTGAAGCATATCGGGAATTCATCATTGTAAAAGCTAAAAATGAATTAGTTAAACGTAATAGTGATACAGAATTACCAAAAACAAAATTTGGTAACCCTAAATATGAATATTACACAACACAAGCTTGTACACTTGATTCTAAATTAGCAAGCAAACCAACTGCTAAAGGTACATACTATGTGAAACTAGTTGTTGATGGTACAGAAAACTATGATGGATACACTAGTGGTGTTGAAAAGTTTGTTGTTGATAATACTAAAGAAATTATTATGTACTCATCAATTGGTGTAGCAGCTGCTCTACTTGTTGCTTTAGCAACTATGTCAGCTTTGTTAATCAAAAACAAAAAGAAGAAAAACAAATAGTCTAGTTCATAACTAAATTAAAAACATTAATACCAAAACAGGTATTAATGTTTTTTAATAGTCATATAAAGCATATAAAAAACATGAGATAATTTATTAAGTTATGTTTTTTAAAAAAAATGAGCCTGCTACCTTATCAACTTATAATTGTGACTACTATGAAGAAGATATTAGTCTAACTAATCTAGATTATGATGTAGCTACTACTATCCTAACTTTTAAGGTAATTAAAACTACAACTAAGCCTAAGATTACTAGATATGTAACAAGAAATTATGAGAGAACTCTAATCTATGATGATTTATCAGTAAAAACAAAAAAATTAAAGGATCATCATAAAGCTATTTGTATTGAAAAATTTCTAGAAGAAGAATTAGTTAATTTATCAGACTTAAATGATGAAATTAGAATAGAAATAACTAATTATTTAATCCAATTTTTAGCTAATAATTTTGTGCCTAGTTGGTATCAAAAACTAATCGACATTAAAAATGTTGAAGACAACATTAATAATTTAAATAACCAAATTGACACTCAACAAAATAAACTTGAATGTGCTAAAGACGAATTTAGAATCGCTAAAACAGACCTTGATGTTGCCAAAAGAAAACCAGTTGTCCCTAATTCAACACCTTACCTGGTATTTGCTATCATTTTAATTCCTGTTTTGATTGGCATTATTATGTTGGGATGCTACACTTCTAAAACTCAGGCAGCAATAAACCAAGAAGTCATTAACCAATGTGAAATTAATGTAAAAAACCTGGCTAACCAAGTGTTAACATTGAATGCTGAATGTGAACATATTACTAATGCAAATGAGAAAAAGATTAGTAAATACCAAGATAAATTAGACCAGATAAAGCATACTGTCTATGAGCGTAAGATTAATGTGCATAATGATGGTTTTTTGAATTTGCGTCAGGAAATAAAATTTAGTCATAAAGAAATCATGATTGGTGTTTACATAATTTGAAATAAAACCAAAAATAAATACTATGTTGGTCAATCTAAAAATGTTAACAACCGGATTTATCAAGGTCACTTTTGCTCATCAGGTCCTAAAAATTATCTCTTCTTCCAGGATTGAAGCAATAATGATGAGTTTTTAGTTAAAATCATCCCTTGCACAACCAAAGATGAATTGGATCGATTAGAGAAGATGTATATTGAGCAATACAATGCTTTTAAAGGTGGATATAACAGGACAGGCGGGAATAAATAAATGAAAAAATCCCAATTTGTTACTAAATATGACTACATTAATTACTATGTCAAACAACCTAGTATGTGATTTTTTACTAATAGTGAAATTCAAGCAGCCTATGAACAGCAATTAAAACAACTTAAATTAGCATCCAAGGAAGTAATCTTAGATGATGATGAAGATGAAGATGAAACGGTAGATGATGAACAAGATGTTTATGATGTATATAGAGAATTATTAGAACAAAATACAGCAGTTGATGAAGATAACCCACTTATCACTAGCGGGTTAATAATTGATAAAAAATCTAAGCAATTCATTATTGATTATCACAATAGTAAGTATGATGTAAATTTTAAAGTTGTTGATTTTGATGACAAAAAAATCAATCTTTTAGCTTGTGCTAATGAAACTAAAAAACTAATTGAAGAAAATCCTCATGTAATTTTATTTCAACCTGTATTTATTGATGAAAAATTAAAAATTTTAACGAAGTGCGATGCACTTGTTAAGTATGAAAATGAAATATATTTAATTGAAACTAAGGCAACATCTTCTGCTAAGTTCCATCATATTTTGGATTTATATTTCCAAAAGTATATCTTAGAAACTAATTACAATATTACTAAATATGATATCAATTATCAATTATGTTTAATTAAATATGAATATTTAGACCAAAATGAAGTCTCTTTTATTATTAGTGACACGATTAATTTAACTAAAAGTGTGGCGATAGATAGTAAAAAGAATTTTGATTTACAAACTAAGCAAGCAATTAAAATTGGTGCATCTTATGAAAAAGATGGAAAAGATGGCATTAAAGAAGTTTTAGGTTTAAACATCAATGATGTTTTAAATAGAACTGATGAATTTAGTATGCATCCAAAAGTTAAGACTAAAAATTTAAGATCAGCAAACAAAGAATTGATTATTAATCAAATGATTGATGATTTTGAAGTTGTTATCAATAAACTTTGGGTACATAAGCAAAATTTAGAACAGCAATTAAAAGATATGCCAGGCAAATTTTTACCGCACCCTAATGACAAATCTCATTTTAAAACCACAGATATGTGGCAAGAACTAAGACAACTTTATGCGGCTAAAGGGATTAAAGCCTTTAAATATAGTGGCAATATTTTAGATTTCAACCAAGAAAATTTAAAAAATTTAACAACTGCATATTTAAACCATGATGATGTTATGTTGGATGATTATGTAAAGGGAATTACTGACACAAAACAAAAATACATTAGTTTGTTTTTTAATAAAAATAGTGCTGATTCTGAGATTAATAAAGAAAACTATGATGCATTAATTAAATGCTTAAAACCTAAGCAAGTTTATTTTGACTTTGAAACAATTAACCCTGCAATTAGGGTTGTTAATAACAGCTTGCCATTTATGCAAATTGTGACACAATGCTCAATTTTAGTTAATCACAATGATGGAATGAAACAGCAATGCAATAATTTAATGGGTGATCCAGCCAAATTAAGCATTAATTTTTTTAAAGAGATTATTGATAATCTTTACCAAGGCGATGAATATAGTTATGTTGTGTATAATCAAACATTTGAAAGAAGTAGATTAAAAGAAATGATTGATTTTATCAATGATAGCCAGTACACAAAAAAAATTCAAGTCATCATTGATAATCTTTTTGACTTAGCAGATTTTTTTAAAATCTCTAAAGATAAAACCACAGTGTTTTTTAAAGAATTAGGTGGTTTTTATTCAATCAAAAAAGTTTTACCACTAGTCCAAAAATATGCTCCTAATATTTTTGCGTCTACAAATTGTGTTGATTATAAAACATTAGAAATTTACAATGGGCTAGTCTGCCAAACCAAGAGTTTAGCAAGATTTTATGGTCATGTTAATGACATACAGTGACAAGAAATAGAAATGAACTCAAAAATTTACTGTGAAAACGATGTAAGAGCAATGGTGGCCGTGCTTGAATGAGTGAAACAATTAGTCTAATGAGTTATTGAATTCACGAACAATATTTTTAGACAAATAAATTAATTGTTTTAAACAATTCAGTTTTTGGTTTAGTAACTCAAATGTATCGCAATATAAATTTTGGTAATGTTTTTTTAAGGTAAAAATATCTTCTTTACTAATTTTACGATTAGTGATTGTGTCCCTAATTTGAATGAAAGTATGATAAATGGTAACAAAATTATCATTAATGTGAAAATTAATATTTTTTAAAGCATTATTAATGTCTTTAATAGACAAATAGTAGGAAGAATGGTAATCATAATTATTAGCTTTGCAAAACTCATAAATTTGTTTTTGCACATCTGGAATAAAAGGCGCTCAGGCACTATTACTCATCCATAAAACACTATCCTCACACAATCTTTGGGGATCGATGTCTAAGTTTAGGGTTGCTAATAACTTATCATGTGAATCTGATTGATATTTAATATCCAAATTGCTTCAAATGAAATTTTGCTTGTCTAAGGCATTAATTAATGAACTAATATTGTAAGTTAAGGCATCTTTTTGTCATCAATGATATTTTTTATCTAGAAAACTAAAATTTAATCTAATAACTTTTTTCTTAGTTGTTGAAGGACTAAATTTGTCAATCCGAAAAATAAGGTCTTTTTTGTATTTATGTAAATAATTAGTAGGACTAAAAAAATCTAAATTGTTGAAACCACTTTCTTTAAGTTGTTGAACTTCTTTTTTGTCTAGAGTACTACTAAAATCTTGGTAATTACTTTCAATGTAATTTGTTGTAAAAATTACATCTAACAACTGAACAAGTGAATTACTAATCGAATTTAAATTAAAGTCAGCATTTTTTTTATTTAAAATACAAAGTTTATAATTTCTTAAAACATTAATGTATTGATTAAAATTATAAATTTCATGTTTGGAAATTTTTCAATTTAAAGCAATCTGTTCAAATTTAGTTCGTAAATTAAATTGACTCATAAATTTACAATTACTAGTTATTTTAATATGAAAATATAAAAAATAAAATCATTCTAAATTTTGGTTGAATTTTATAACCTAAACGTATATATATATATATATAATGTAGCTGGGTATTTACTCTTAATATTTTTTAGGATGTTCATTAATTTATGAAAAAAAGTCTTTTAACAGCTCTTAATTTTAGTTTAGGAATCCTAGGTGTGTCAGCCATTGCAGGTGCAACAGCAATCACCTTAACATCATGTACACAAAACACAAGTGGTTATGATAAGAGTATCACTAAGCAATTGAATGCACAATATAATAGCGAATTATCAGTTGCATTAGGCAACAAAGCTTATTATCAATTAACAAAAGATAATCAACCCAAAGTGGTTAGTGTGATTAATAAATATTTAGACCAAGTTAATAACATTATTGCAGAAACTGAAAATAGTTTTAAACTTGATGAAAGTATTTGATTAAGGGGATTCCAGTATGAATTACAAACTAAAAAGAAATTAGTGGAATCTAACATTAGATACATAATTGTTAACTCTTATGACCAAATGATTATGACTAATTATTCTAAGTCATTTCAAAAAACGATTGCTAATGCAGCTGGTCAATGAATGAACGGCAAAAATCCAGTAAGTGCTAATGACAGAATTAATCAACTAACAGCCATTGACACTTATATTACTGATATTCATAATAATTTACAAGAAGGTTTGGAAGTTGGTACTACCTGAAGTGGTGTTTTAGCAAAACACACAATTGGTAGCATGCTACAAATGCTTTATGATGCAGAATTACAACAAATTGCAACTTCTTCTAGTGGTGGTGCATCAATTAGTGATTTAAATAATGCAACTTTAAAAGGAACATTATTTACAAATAATGAAAGTTATAAAACTTGAAAAACAAGTAGCAAAGACGATGCAAACACAAAAAAGAATGTTGAAGAATTAGTTACTAAGACCCAAAACGATTTAGATAGTCTAATGAATTTCTTATTAGGTGATTACTTTAAGGGAATTAAATATGGCCGTCCTACTAGTATTAGTGAGGGAAAATCAATTAATTTTACAGTTGCTGATCAATCTCCAAATGAAGAAGATAATGGATTTTCAGCTAAATCTGGAAGTGCTACCAAATATATTAAGGGTTTGGGATTAGATGGTGATGATTTAGGAACAAAAGATATTGGGATTGGATTTTCAGGTCCAACTGGACAAGCAATTTACAAAGCATTGTTGCAAAAACATTCTAATGTTATTGATGCTGACCCTAGTCAACAATACAAATTTGGTGCTGAACAAGTTAGTGGTATTTTAAATGCAATGACACAAGTTGCTAATAAAATTGCTGATTTAAAAGTTGGGGCATCTGGAGATTGAAAAGAGACATATATGTATGACCAAGATTCATCTGGTAATGCATATAAATCTGAAGAAAAAAAAGATGTTCCAATTAGAACTTCAAGGGTAGTTAATATGCCTAATTTTTTCCAATGATTAAATTCTGACCAATTTTTTAATGGTAGAGATATGACATCCACTCAATTTCCTACTATTGATGGAACAAATGATTTAACACAAAAAGAACAACCTAAGCCATTAGGTAATAGTGTGGGCGCTACTGAAGGTAATGGTGCTGGCGGTGATACTAGTACACCTAAAACACCATATAAATACAAATCATACTATGTAGGAAATGAAGATTTAGTCGCTAGCGTAATTGGTTATGTTGGTGATAAAGATGCTAATGTGACTAAAACTAATGGTGATGCAGGAAATTTATATGTTAAATACATTACTGAAAAATTATCACCTGCCACAATTCAAACATCTAACACAATTACTAATGAAACAATGAAAAATTCTATTAGTCCAGAAGCTGCATACATTGGTTCATCAAGAGCTGTTTATCAATATCTAGTTTATAAAGCAAATGTAAGTGACCATATTACAAGTGCATTTAAACCAACGCCTCATAATTGAACTTTAAGATCAGGGACAGGGGGGGCTGCTTATGCTAGTAGTGGTTTAGGAGCTGCAGAATGAGTAAATAAAGGTTGAGGAGGATTCTATCTTGATGTTAATCCATATTTTGGTTTACAAAAATGATCAATGTCTACATTAACTAACCATGAAGCAGTTAGTGGCCATGTTTTCCAATTTGACTATGCAAGTGCTAATCCAGCTGATGCTGATGCTGTTTCATTTTCATCAACTGCGTATGCTGAAGGTTGAGGATTGTTTAGTGAATGATTTGCTACACAATTAGGTGTTTATGGAGAGCCAACACAGGCTAGTGGTTCATTTACTAAAGATAGTAATGGTAAGGAAACATTTACCCAAAAAGATGTTCTAACTTTACCATCTTTTGGTACAAAGTCTAAAACTACAGATATTTCTCAATTAAGTAGTGATTATGCTAATGGTGTTTATGGACTGCCAGTAAAAACAACAAATGCAGCTGGTCAAGCTGATCCAAAACCAGCAGAACCTGAAAAAAAGAATAATCAAACATATTATGATGCATTGCAATATTTTGGTTTTCTAAACGAAAGACAATTAAGAGCAATGAGAATTCCGGTTGATGTTGGTATACATGCTGGTACAGATGGTACATTTAAAGCTGGTACAGGATATTCATTAAGTGAGGCTAGAACATATTTAACATCAAATTCAGGATTAGGTGTTGATGATATCAAGAGAGAAACTAAACGTTATTTAGAATACACAGCTCAAGCAACGAGTTACTATAATGGTTTAAATGATATGCAATCTTACTTTTTAAAAGCTAAGACATTATTTGAAAAAAATAATCCAGGAGCAACTTTCATGGATTGAAATGAACCTGTTAACACTAAAAACAATACACAAGACTTGTTTGACTTAATTCTTCGTAATGGAAGTGTTCCAATGCCGGTCTTGTCATGAGCAGTTGATAAATATTTAAATCAAAAATATCCAAATAAATCAGACATAAATAACAAAAATATTTAACATGTTAATTTACTTAGATTAGGTAAAATTAATACTAGTTAAGTATGCAACACTTTTTGGTTTATACAAAATACAATTTTTTCAACCTAATCAAAACAAAGATATTTTGAATTACATTAGTGATTTATTACTTTTTGTTGGCGATATTCTTATATTTATTCCCATATCTAACAAAACTAAATTATCTAGAGTTATTCACGTATAAATCAGTACTATCAATTATTAATATCCTATTAGTAATTGTTGCTATGTCCATGGTGCTATTCTTGTTTAAACAAGGATATGAAGATGGCAGTGAATTAGTTTTACATTCCAAACCATTAACTAGAACAGTAATGATTTGGAGTAAAATAGCTATCATCTTTTTAACAAATGGATTAATTAGTTTAATCGCTGTTCTTATTACAAGTTTTTTATTCACCTATAATAGCTTTGATATTTATTTGCAACGAGCAATTATGCTTGGGGCATTTCTTGGACCATTTACAACAGGGATATTTTGAAGTGGCATTGTTGTTTTAGGCTGTTTCATGTTTAAAAAAGTTACCATTTTTATTGTTATTCTTAGTTTAAATGGTTTATTCATGATTGTCAATTTTGTAAATGTAGTCTCAATTGTGATGCAACCACAACAAGCTGCAAAAACAGGAATTGATTATTCAACAACCCAATTTATTAATAAAGATAGTTATCAAGTTAGCACTTATGCTATTGCAACAAACAATAACTTAGCAATTACAAATACTAGCAAAATTAATGGTAAACCTCTAGATCTACTAGGTTATAGTCCCCAAAACATTTTAGATAAAACATGGAATACAGCCTATAGACAAACAAATGTTATTAGTCAAGCTTACTTAGATCCAGCAAGTCTGTTTGCATCGTTTTATAGTGTATATATCAATGGTTGAAGTTGAAATAATACCCAATTTTTACCAAAATATAAAGATATGTTAAGTACAGATGCATCATTTCATATCAAATTTAACCAATTTGATTTAGACAAAGCTAGTTCAAACTGAACTAGCTTTACCACACCATCAAATCAAACATTATTTTTAACTAACTTGATGGGAACTATTCCTAACTATGATTTTCAAGCTAGTAGTTTTAGTTTGCCAACACCTATTTTCTTAAATAACAATTATGTAATTAAAAAATTTAGTACTAGTAATCTTGCTAATTTTTATGAAACATTTTACAATGTTGATCAAATTAAATTAGCATTGCAAGTTCAAAATAAACTGAAAACTGTGACTGGTAAAAATTATGGTAACAATGCCGCTAATTATTACTACATGATTTTTTCAAGTAGTTTAATGACTGATTATAAATTGTCAATTAATAATTACTTGAATAGTAATGATTTTATTAGTACTTTAAATAATTACTTATTTAATTTTCAATATCAAACTTATCAATTAATGCAAGATTATATTACTAATCCAAGTAAGTATCCTGAGGTTAATTCAGATACAATTGCGATGTGGTTTGCAGTTTTATTACAACCTAATAATATTAATAATTTTGATACAAACACATTAGCAAAAATGACTATTAATCCCCAAAGAACTAAATGTGCAGTTTGACAAGCAGAAGAAAATAATAGCTTTTTTAGTAACATAGAAAATTATGATTTAACCAAATTAAATGGAATTATAGTTAATAATCGTTCTTTACCATTAACATTAATTACAAAACAAAATTTAGCTAGCTTGAATCAAATTGAAATTTTACCAGTTTATGATTATCCAACTTTAATAGCTTGATGAATCATATTGTCAGCACTACTAATTTTTGTTGGTGCTAGTATTATGTATCGTAAGGATACTATTTAAAATTGTTAGTAAAATTGTTTTGCTAATTTTAGCAATTTTGCTCATATTCATTTCAAATTCAGTGTGATTAATTGGGTGATGAATGTTATCACTAATGATTTTTATGCAGTTATAAGGAATTTGGTGGTGATGACAAACTTGGGCAATTGCACATGATTCCATATCAACACTGCCAACTTCATGATTGGCTAATTCATGAAACAAATGAACATTATTTTTTGTAACAAATGAATCAACTGTAATTGCAGTTTTACAAATTACATGCAGATTTTTTTCACTTAATAATTTTGTTAAAAAATTAATCATTTGTAAATCATTAAAAAATCATTTAGGTTCATATGGAATTTGGTTAATTGCATATTTAGGATCACAAGTAACATCAACATCACCATATTGACATTTATCTGCAATATTGATATCTAAAAGTGCTACATTGCTATTTGTACAACCAGCAGATCCTAAATTGATAATGTGGTCAGGGTGAAAATCATTGATTAATAAACTTGTTTTATAACTTGCATTTACCTTGCCAATGCCGCTATAAATTAAAACAATATCATCATTAAATAAATAATAAGTTTGATGTGATTTTTCAATAGTCTGATATGGTATGCCTAGCGATGCTAATTCATAATTCATCGCTACAATGATCCCATATTTCATAATTATTCCTCATTAATCTCATTAATGAAATCAGCATTAACATCGACTTCATCTGTATAATTTTTGTCATCCCGGTTAATCATTGGTAATTCACTAAGTGATTTTATGCCATACAAATCAAAGAATTTTTGAGTGACAGAATACAGTCATGGCTTGCCAATTGCTTCTGAACGTTCATCAGCTTCAATTAAACCTAAATCTTTTAATCTTTCAATGGCAGTCAAGCAGCTTTTGTTTCTAATTTTTTCAATTGTTCCTTTAGTACATGGTTGGTTATAAGCAATAATAGCCAGTGTTTCTAAAACACTATCTGATAGTGCTTTACATTCTTTTTTATTAAGAATTAAATTCAAATAATTGTAGTATTGAGATTTGACAACAAATTTATATTTATTACCGTATTGAACAAGTAAAAAACCACTATTTTTATTTTTTAAATAATAGTGTGTCATTTCATCAAGAATATTATTGATAACCGCAAGTGGTAGGTCGGTAACTTTTTTTAAATCATAAGCATTTAAACCCTCGCTACCTAAAACAAATAAACATGCTTCAATTAATCCTCTTGCTTCACTAATTTTCATTTCTTTATTATTGTGAGCAAGAAAATTTTGAATTTGATTTCTTTCCTCAGCATATTTATCAATATCAGCCTTAATTTTGTTGATGGTTACACTAGCATCTTCATGGTTGAAATCAGATAGTTTTGTATCTTCATTTAATTTGGTGTATTTTTCACTAGTTTTACTACCGTCACTGTAAATAATTTCATATTTACCATATAAAACTTCATCAGATTCACTATCATCGATGACAGGCTTTTTGCCACCCAATAACTCATTAGCTTTTGTCAATATTTCTTGGTTAATTAAAAAATCTTGATCTATTTCTATTGTGTCATCTTTGACAGCTTCATCACTATCATTTTCTACTTCATCATCATCAGCATCATCAGATTCTTCTTCATCAAGTTCATCATATTCAGTTTCATCATCATTGGCTAAGATTTCATCAGCTAAGGCACTAATTCTATCTAATTCATCTTGATATTCTTTATCATCTATCATTATTCTTCTCCAAATAATTCAGTTTTAATTTGTTTAATAAAATTAGCAGCTACATCTTGACTTGACAATAATTCTTGATTAAGTTCTATAAAAAAATCATAATCCTTTTTTTCATCAATGAATAAGTAACCTTGATGTACTAAAGATAACATGACAAAAACTAACATACAAAAATAGTCAATGTTTTGTTTAGCGATCGATAAACTTAGAAAAAAATCACTAAATAAGGTGCTATGAGTATTACTCTTATGTAATGTATTTATTAAATCTAAAACCACTTCTTCCACAGAATATTCTTGGACAGACATATGTAAATCTACAGGCGTTTCTAAACGTTCTTTGATTACTTGTTTAAGTAAAACATTTTCTAATGCTTCCCTTAATTTATCTGGATTCATTTGTTTTGGTAGTTTTACAATTGGTGCATCATTAGTTAAATATTCATCAAAATCTTCAGGATATTTATCAATTAAAAAACTTCTCTTTTCTTTGTATTTATTTAATAGTGGGACAGCATTTTTGTACATTTGATATTCTAATAATCTTTTAATAAATGCTTCTTGTTCATCCTCGATGGACTTACGATCTTTCATACTTAAATCAGCATTTGGGAGTAAACTTCTCGTTTTTAGCTCAATTAAATATGCAGACATGTTTGCATAATCACTATATTCTTCAAGTGAAACAGTATTTTCATGTTCATGAAAATATTTAATAAATTGGTCAGTTAAATCCTTGATATCGATATCTCTAATATCAGTTTTTTTCTTTTTAATAAGCTCTAGTAAAACATCTAGTGAATTTTTTGATTCACTATGATTAAAACTAAATTTATGTTCTAATTCATCATTAAGCATAACTATTATTTTTTATTTTTTGATATTCTTCAAACATTGTAGTTTGAATTTTTTTCATGAAGTTATTTCTGTCAATATTGATAAAACTTGCAGCATTAATACTTGGTAAATAATTTATTTTAACTGTTTTATTTTTTGGTCTTTTATAACCTTTATCTAATAATCCATCTGTATTATAAATAACAGTTGGTTGCACACTTAAATGCGTACGATAGGCAGCTTCTAACAATGTAGGTTTAAAATCTGCAAATTCATCACCATGTACTCTTGTGCCTTCTGCAAATAAACAAATGGAAACTTTGTTTTGCATTGTTTTAACCATTTCATCAATAATTTTAGGCACTTCTCTTAGGTTGCCTCTTTCTACATAAATCGTGTCTATCAAGTCCATAGCATGGCCAAGTTTTGTGTCCTGTAACTCTTTTTTAGCAATAAAGGTCACATATGGCACATCTTGACTCAAGATGGTTTTTAAAACCACTAATGGATCGGCATTAGATTTGTGGTTAGCAACAAATAGCATAACCTTCTTATCAATTTTTTCTTTCCCAACAATTTCTACATTGATTCTTTTTCAATACAAAAAATGATTAACTAATTTTTTAATTTTTTCATATCTTTCCTCTTGGGTAGAAGAGGTAGGATCTTTTTTATATCTTTTCCCTGCCACTGAACAACTATGGAATTCAATTAATAATCAAATTGCCAAAAATGGTCAAGAAAAAATTCATCCAATAATTTTTAATATATCAAGCATAAAACCTATTTTATCAATTAATTAAATTAACTCTGAGATTAATTTAATTCTAAAATCATTTTCACCTTCATTTTTATAAACAACAACAAAATTACCTAATTTATAATCATTGATATTTTTTAGATATTGTTTAATTGTGAATTTATGAACATTATGATGTGCATCATCAATTTCCACTTCAAATATTTCTGAATTTAACAAATTAAACCCAATAATCATCCCGACATTTACTTGCATTCTTATCTCCTTAAATTTAAATCTGATTTTTAATTTAAAGAAAAAGGATAACTTTATATAATTGAAATAATTTATTTTTTTTCTAGCGAGTTTATAGGTTTATATGTCACAAAATTACAAGTTTATTTTAGGAAGCCATGTGGCGTTTAGTGCACCAGATTTTTTTGTAGGCAGTGTAAAAGAAGCATTAAGTTATGGTGCAAATACCCTAATGGTTTACACAGGTGCACCACAAAATACAATTCGTAAACCATTAGACGCAAATAACATTAGACAAGCTCAAGAACTGTTGAAATTAAATAATGTTTGTCTTGATAATCTTGTGGTCCATGCGCCATACATCATTAATCTTTGTTCTGAAAAACCAGAAACTAGAGTTTTAGCTGTTGATTTTTTAACTCAGGAAATCAAAAGATGTGAAGAATTAGGTATCACACTTCTTGTTTTACATCCAGGTAGCAAATTAAATCAACCATTAGAAACAGGAATACAACAAATTATTGATGGATTAAATTTTGTTTTAGATAAATTAGAAACTAAAGTAATTATTTGTTTAGAAACAATGGCTGGTAAGGGATCAGAGGTTTGTAGCAAACTATCTGAAATCCAAGAAATTTTTTCTAGAGTACATAAAACACATAATCTTGGAGTGTGCATTGATACTTGCCACCTCAATGATGCCGGTTATAAAATGTCAGAATTTGATGAATTCATCACAGAATTTGATGCAACCATTGGCATAGATAAGATTAAAGTTGTTCATTTAAATGATTCAAAAAATCCTTTAAATGCTCATAAAGATCGTCATGAAAATTTGGGTTATGGCTATGTTGGATTTGAAACACTATGTTATATTGCTTGACATCCAAAATTAGATGGCATTCCTAAAATTCTCGAAACCCCATATATTGTTTGTGATGAAAATAAAAAAAGTAGTTATCCACCCTACTCATATGAAATTGAGATGTTAAAAGAAAAAAAATGGTTTGATTTTAAACAAACCATTTTAGAAAATAATAAAAAATAATTTTTTATTGATGTTCTTTAGCAATAATTTTTTGAATTTCAGTGTCAGTTAATTCATCTCGACCAAGAACATTTTTTTCTCAATCGTTTAATTTTCATCTTTTTGTTTGTTCTAAAGTATTAAATATTACTACATTTAGAGGTTGATTAGTAGCCTCGGCAATTGCTTCTAATTTAGCCCCTTCACCATTCTGGATACTTCCATATTTTTTGGTAAGAAAATAGTCTTCAACATTAGTAGGCAGAAATGATCCTGCTATATACAATATTAAAACAATAACAAGCATTATTCTTGGAATTAAGATGTCAATTAAATAGTTATAGTTAGGGGTATTAGTTGTTGGAATCCTAAACAACAATAATACATCTGCAATGGGCGCAAAATAAGTAATAAAGATTGCAGGTACCATAATAATAATACAACCAATTCCACTTGGAATTAACACTTTAGTTTTTTCGACATAAACATCATTAGTTCTACGGTTTCTAAGTGCACCAAAAATTGGTAATAATATAAATGTAAATGCACCAACTGATGCTCAAGTACCCATTAAATCACCAAATGAATACATTCTTGTTAAGTTGGCACCAAATACTACACTATCATAGTCGCCACTATTAACATATGCTAGTCCGCCAATAGTACAGAAAATGAAAATTATTGGTAATGTAATAACTAAACTATAGGCAATTCCAACTCTTGGACGATGTTGATTAAGTTTGTTAATAAATTTTGTACTAAATGGCAGTTCATTTGCTTTAATTAAATCCTCATAAAATCTTGAGCTTCATAATCCAAAACCATTTAAAATACTTAACACTCCCACACCAATTAAAATTTGAAACACAGCATAAAGTGGCATAATATTGTTTTTTTCAAAAATTCATTTCATCCCACTAGGAGCCCCATCTGTTGATCCTAATGACATTGCAATAGCAACTAGCAAATAAACAACTGTAATTGCTAATAGTCCATATAATAAGGCATAAGGTGTTTTCTTAGGTTCTTTCATTTCTGATTGAATACCAGCCGTTACATAAAAACCATCATATGCAAAGAAAATTGCTCCAACACCAATGAATAGCCCAAAACCAGGACTCATCATTTGAAAGGTATATAGTTTATCTGGATTAGCTGTACTACTTGGTACAAATTTAATAGGATCAAATTTGATTTGACTAATTAAATTATTATCCAAGCCAGCTTGTCCGCCAGCAATTCCACCAATTTGTGCCACACCTATGAAACTTACAATAATAGCAATAAAAACTGGTACAAAATTAAATGCAGTAATTACATAGTTTTGAATATTCCCAATTCTTGATGAAAATCCACAAACAACAATAAAATATGATGATACAGCAATGGTAATGATTGTGACAATTAATCAATCAACACTAGCAGGACCGATTGTGGCGCTTCCGCCAGCAACTGCAGCAACCCCATCTTGAATGGATTGAATAAAATATAGGGGCAAAAAGAAGTATGTCAATGGGATATACAAGTAAGACATAAAGTTTTTACATGCTTTATAAACTACCCGACTATTAAATGTCTGACATCAACCAATGATCGACAAATTATCATTTCTAGCACTTGCAATTTCAATCAAAGCTAAAGCCATAAGAATGACTGCAACGACAGTTAACAGTCATGAAAAAACAGAAAACAAAATTGACCCTTGGGAATTGTCAAGAACTGTTTTCGCTTTGAAGAACATTCCTGCCCCCATTACAGCACCAATTACAATAATAATTGATGAAAAGAAGCTAATTTTTTTCTTTAGTGGGGCATTAGCAAAATTATTTTCTGCTTCACGTTTTTGTTTTTGTAACGCGTTTTCTTTAGTCATTTATTTACCTCCTTTACTTTTAAATTTGAGTAAATAAGTGAATGCTACTCAGAAAACACACTCTATCATTATACTTTATAAATTGCTGTGTTATGGAAAAGAAATTAATTCAAGTTTTTCATAAAATTTATGTATAATCAATATTGTTGTTCTTAAATATGCAATTATTTGTATAAAAAAATCCTCCAATCTTCATATCGGAAACTGAAGTTTGGAGGATTTTCTTTCCACATTACATAAATCAAACATTGCTAAAAACTAAATAAATGTATTCTCTGTATTTTTATTTGTTTCTTAAATGTGCAATTCATAATGCTATGATTAATTTTAATTTTATTAATGGTTTAGTAAACTAGATCAAAGATTACTAAAATGAACAATTCTAACATTTCATCAAAATACGTAACCGAGATGATCTTGCGCGATGATTATCAATTAATTCATTAGAATCAGGAATAATTGGCCGAATATTTAATATTTTAAATTCTTGACCTAATGAATCATTAATAGGTATTTCTTTCGGTAATTTATTTTTACTCAACTCTGAGAATGCTTTGATCACGATTTTATCCTCAAGTGAGTGAAATGTAATTATTGCAAGTCGACCATTTTTGTCTAAGCATTGAGCAGCTAACTCAATGCTTTTTTTTAAAATATTCAACTCATCATTTACTGCAATTCTCAACGCCTGAAAATAGCAGCGAGCAAAATGCTTAGTTTTTGACAATTCTTTCTTAGGTAATGCTGCCTTGATTATTTCCACTAATTGTAGTGTACTAGTGATTGACCCAAATTTTGTTCGATACCTAATAATAGCACTAGAAACAGATAATGGGTTTTTGATTTCGCCATAATTTCTAAATATTGTGCACAATTCTTTTAATGAATAAGTGTTAACAATTGTTTGTGCTGTTAAAGATTGTGTTTGGTCCATCCGCATATCAAGCGGACCATCATTGTGGTAACTAAAACCACGATCAGGATTATCAAGTTGAGGACTAGAAACACCTAAATCCATCAAAATTCCTTGCACATGATTTATTTTTAAACCACGTAAGATTGACTGAACATTACAAAAATTGTTTTTAATTATAGTAACTCTTTTGTCTGAAATGAATTTTTTAATGCAATAATCAATGGCTGTTTGATCTTGATCGATTCCTATGACACAACCTTGTGGTCCTAATTTCTTAAGGATAAGGTCTGTATGTCCACCACGACCAAGTGTCATATCTATATAGCACCCATTTGCTTGAATATCTAAATTATCTATACAAGCTTCTAGCATTACAGATTTATGAGCGTTACTACTCATTTGAACTCAAGCCTTCTAATTCCTGATTCAAATTTTTAACATCACTACTTCGTTTTTCACTTGTGTATTCATCTAGGTTTCAAATTTCAATCTTATCAACCACACCGAACATTACAACTGATTTCTTAATCTTAGCTAAATTAATCAATGATGCTGGTAACAAGATACGATTTGCACTGTCAATCTGAATTTCTGAACTGTTTGAAAAAATTGTTCTTTGAATTCGACGGTTCATTTCTTTCTTGGTATCCAACTTCAAAAGTGTATCTGTGTAAGCTTTGTAGGCTTCAATTGTTCTTATCTCGATGCAATTATCTGAAGAGATAGAAATTATCACTTTGTCATCTAACAATTTACGTCATACAGCGGGAAGAGTTAAACGATTTTTTGGATCAATTGAATGCTCAAATGTTCCTAGAAACACTACCACTATTCCCCACTTTCTAACACAAATACAATATAATGATACACTAAAAAACATTTTTGTACACAAAATTATTCATTTTGTAATTTGTATAGCTGGAAAAAATAAACAAAAATGTCGTGTAATAAACTGCAGTAATGGTTGTTTTTCATGGTTTTGCCACAATAAAAACAGCAAGATCAAGATTGATATGCATTAAATCGATCATTGATTTAGTTAAATAATTGTTAATTCCAATGAATGGTTTAAATCATGCAAAAATTAAAAATCACAAGTAATCAAAGATGATTAAACAAGCGAACATATAGTTATAAAAGAATGAAAAAATGTTAATTTTACCATTCATTTTTATCACAAATGGTAGGGTTATTAAAATGCAAAACCCATTGATAACAATTGTTAAAGTTAATTTATTGCAAATATAAAAAGCTAAAATACAAATCCCAATACTACATAAATATGACATTAAAAACCCATAACTTGTTACTTCATTTTTTAGAAACAATAAAATAATCATTCCTGAGTAACAATTAATTTTCTTGCTATCACATTTATTAAAAAACAACTTAATAATACTATTAATAGTGATTCTTAAAATACTAATACTATAGGCTAAGAAATAACTACAAATTAAACAAAATATAACTTGAAATACTGATTGGTAATAGTGATTTTTCACTTTTAAAAAGATCGTTTTATTAAAAATAAAAAGTAGCACATTGATATGTAATCCACTAACAACAATTAAATGAGTAATTGATAGTTGTTTAGTTAATTCATAAACTGGATTATTACCTTTATTATTGAATAATAAAAGGTTAATATATTGGCTAGTTGAATTGCTGTATATGCTATTTAAATAGTTGATTGCTTTATTTCTGAACGAATAAAAATTAGGGTTAATTTGGTTAATAAAATTATTCAATTGCTTGATTGATAATTCAATTTTTAAGAAAACCAATAGCAAACAATATACTAATCAAATCAAAAATATTAATACATACTTTTGTCATGAATTAGTATTAAAAGCAAGAAATGCCAAAATAACAATAAAAGCAATTAGGTAGATTGGTTGATAATTAATAATCACATTACCTAGAATTAAGATCCCGATAAAAATGAGAAATAAATCTAGAACATCTAATTTAAAATTATTTATTTTTGCACAATATTTCATCAACTAAAATTAATGAATTTGTTTAAAAAGTTACTAGAATAAAAAGACAGTAATTTTTTAATAAAAAAAATGTAAAAAAAACATAATTTTATTTTGAATATTTGTTTTAAATATTTTTTTGTAAAAACATAAACTAAAGTATTTTAGGTAAGAAAAATGCAACAAAATTTAAAATCAAATTTAAAAATTTATAAAGCCATAAAACAAGTATTTGAAATTTATAAAAACTATAAATTTAAATTAGAAAACCAAGACTTATTAAGAAAATCTCACTTGCAACTTGATGACGAAAGAGTGGAAAAAATTAGTGATTTTATTAAACTAGTTGATGCTGCAATGAGACAGTTAAGTAAAGAGGAAAGAGGCATTCTTAAAATGTCTTTTCTTGATAAAGTTCATTATTCAGAATGTAATTGTAGTCAAAGTACATTTTTTATTAAAAGAAAAATTGCATGCCATAAGTTATATGATTTAATTTTTGTTAAAGCTCAGTGACATGAAATTGAACAAACTTTTTATTCACTAAAAATTAATTAATTTTTTGTAAAATAACCTATATCATCTTAGATAGAGGTTAACATGTTAACAGTTGCAATTGTAGGCAAACCTAATGTTGGAAAATCAACTTTGTTTAACCGTATTATTGGAAAAAATAAAGCAATTATTGATGATGCTCCTGGGGTAACTAGAGACCGAATTTATGATGAATCAGAATGATTAACTAGAAAATTTGAAATAATTGATACTGGTGGTTTAGAAAACTCTAATGTTGATTTTCAAACCAACATTAATGAACAAGTTAATTTTGCAATTGATGAAGCTCAAGTCATAATTTTTTTAGTTTCATATTTAAATGGAATAGAAGAAAGTGATTTTTTTGTTGCAAAAACACTAAAAAAATATGCAAAAAATAAAAAAATAATTTTGTGTGTTAATAAAGCAGAAAAGAAAATTGGTTTTGATGAAATGAACCAATTTTATAACTTGGGGTTTGGTAAGCCATATTTTATTTCTGCAGCCCATGGAATTGGTGTTGGTGACCTATTAGATGAAGTAATTAAAGATATAAACCAACTAGAACCATTAGATAAAAATGATGCAAGTTATTGCTTTTGCATCATTGGAAAACCTAATGTTGGGAAATCAACATTATTTAATAGTATTGTGAACCAAAATCGTGTAATTGTTAGTGATATTGCTGGTAGTACTCGTGATAGCATTGATACCAATTTCAAATATCATCAGGAAGAATTCAAAATCATTGATACAGCAGGGATTAGAAGAAAAGGCAAAATTGTAACAAATGTTGAAAAATATTCTGTCTTAAGAGCGCAAAAAGCAATTAAACGTTCACAATGTATCTTACTGATGATTGATGTTGCCACTGGTTTTACTGAACAGGATGAAGTTATTGGTGGATTAGCGCATGCTGCTAATATTCCGACTATCATTGTGGTAAATAAGTGAGATAAAATCCAAAAGAACAGTCACACAATGAGTGAGATAACAAAAAAAATCCGCTCACAATTTAAGTATCTTTCTTGAGCGCCAATTGTTTTTATTAGTGCCATAGACAAGAAAAGAATGAGTACGATTTTTGACACAATCCAAAAGATCAAACAACAAGCAACAATTAAAATTGCAACATCAATCTTAAATGATGTGATTTTAAAAGCCCAAATGATGCAAGAAGCACCTTTATTTAAAGGTGGTAGAATAAGGATTAATTATGCCACTCAAGTGCAAAGTCAAATTCCCACTTTTGTGTTATTTTGTAATGATAGTAAATATTTACATTTCAGTTATGCTAGATATATGGAAAATCAAATTAGAATAGCATTTGGTTTAGAAATTGTACCAATTACTTTATATTGAAAAACAAAAGGTGAATAATGAAAAATGTGTTAATTATTGGTAATGGAGCTTTTGGAGTAGCAATTAGTCAAGTCCTTTTGCACAATAAAAATTGTAATGTTTTTATGTACTCTAAAAATCCGAGTGCAGGTCAAGAATTGATACAAGGTAAGCATAGTGCTTTTGTAAACACAAAATTAACACCACCTCACAAGTGCTATAGTGACTACAATGAAGCATTTAATCATCAACCAATTGACATTATTGTTTTGTGTGTACCTAGTATTGCAATTAATGACATTTTTGTCAGCATTCAACCGTATTTAAAATCTAATATGATTGTTATAAATACAGCCAAAGGATTAAATCCTCATGACTGTTCAATGTGGTCAGAACTTTTTTTACAAAACAAATTGGTAAAGGATTATTACTTAATGGTTGGTCCATCCTTTGCTAGCGAAATAGTTGCACAACACAAAACCATTGTTAATATTGTGGGAAAAAATCTGATGGAAATTAAAGCTATTGAAAAATTATTTAATAATGAATATTTTAAATTAGTTTATTTTGATGATGAATACACTGCATCACTAGTTTCATCTTTTAAAAATTCCCTAGCTTTAGGATTAGGTTTATTAAGTGTAGATTGCACATCAATCAATACACAGGCTGCATATTTAATTATTGGTTTAAACGAAATCCAAGCATTAGTTGCAAAACTTACTAATTGTGAAAAAATTAGAATTTTAGATTTCTATGGGGTTGGTGATATTTATTTAACATGCACAAGTGATGAAAGTAGAAACTATCAATTTGGAATTGATATTGGTAGATTAGGATTTACAGTTGCTAGTGAAAATTTAAATTCACAAACAATTGAAGGATATCGTACTTTAAAACTAATTAAATATTACCTAGATACTTACAATCTTCCTAGTGTTTTATTTCAAACGTTGTATGAAGTTTGTTATGAAAATTATCCAGCCAATGAATTTGTTGCAACCGTGTGAAAAAGATTTAATCCTCGTTAAAAAATATCTTTAATCAACACAGTAACTTTAGTGGTTCATCCATTTCTAGGTGATGACTAGAAAAATTGAAGTCTACAACTAGTGTTTTAGGAAACATTTTGTGTAAAATATTTTTAGTTTTCTTTACATCAATAACCTTATTATGTGCTCCTAATAAAACAATGGTTTGTTCTAGGTTATAGTTTTTTTCTTGGTTTTTGATTGATTTTAAGTAAATAAAATCATTGAGAAGACTGGTAATTTTAGTGTGATATTCCCAGTATTGGGTGTAGAACTTGTAACGTTCTATAAAAATTAAACTTTGTTTATCCATAAAAATTTTATTTGCCTGATAATACTCTTTTAAGGTTTGTTGTCAAACGTGATTCAAGTTTAATTTATAACTTGGCTTGTTGCTAGTGTAAGGATTAATTAAAGCATCAGCAAAAATTGGGTTAATTAAAATGGTTTGTTGGAAATTAAAATTTGTTTTAACTCTGCAGATAATTGTAGCTAATAAACCTTTAGCCACAATGATAGTTTGTTGGAAATCAATTTTTAAATTTGATAAATATTTAACAACTATTTCTTCAATTGTGTCTAATGTAATTTTGTCTTGATAATTTTGTAAAATATTGGGGTTAAAAATAAATAGATTTTGTTCATCAAAATATGGATTATAAACCAATGATTGTTGATTAATATCATCCATATAATCTGGGAAAACAACAAGATTTTTAATTAACTTAGACATAAAATTAAATAATATATAATTCTATAATTTTTAAGGTTTAATAATGGACACAAAGTGATATGCAATAATTATTCTAGCAATTACATTAGTTAGTTTATTAGGATGATGAATCTGGCATTATAGTTATAAAGTACCTAATGATTTAAAAAAATTTGCTTTGCAATTCTTTTTAAAGAATATGTCTAATTATAAATTAGACCAACTTAAAACAATTCAAAAGATTCATTTGGGGTATACTAATGTATCCTTCTATATTGAAATGAATGATGGTTGTCAATTTCAATTAAGATTTGCAAAAAACAATCAAATTGTTGATCGAAAAAATGAAGAAAGAGTCCTGGAATTACTAGGTAAAAGTAATTATGTTTATTTAGATCAATATGGTAACTACATTAAAAAATGAGTAAAAGGAAGAAACTTAGAAAAAAAAGAAATTACTCCTGATTTTATTTTGAAGTTAAATGAAAAAATTACTAATTTTCATCAAATTAAAGTTCAAGATGATTTTATTGTCAAACATGATTACAATAAAGTCAATCTTGCTAAAAAAGTACCAAAGAAATATTTATCAATTTATAACCAATATTTGAATTTATTAGATAAAAAAGATTGAGTATTGTCCCACAATGATTTAAATTTAGACAACATTTTAATCAATGATAATGAAATTATTTTCATTGATTTTGAATGAACGAGAATTAACCATCCATATTGAGATATTGCTAATTTTTGTAGAGAAACAGAATTTAGTCATGAACAATTAAAAAGAATTGCTCAACAAGTAGGAATTCCTGATGAACAATTCTTTTACATGTATTTTATTTGTTTATGTTATGCATACAATTGAACATTTGAAAATAGTTTTAGTTTCAAGATTTGAAAGTATCGTTTAAAAACTCTAAAACAAATTGTTTTAATGGCAAATAATTTAAAATAACTTGCTAATTAATGTTGTGTTGGCACCATAAATTTTAGCTGGATTAGTTCTCATTGTTTCATTAATGACTTTAGTTTTAGTTGAATTAATAATATTTAGAACATTACTAATTAAACTAACTGTAACACTAGTAGCAATTGAACCTAAAGCAATTTTATCTCATGCATAACCACCAGTAATGGTGGTTTTTTGTTGAACAGTTAATTTTTTCATTATAAATATGGGCTCCCAAATGATAAAGTTGACTTTCATGGCATTTGTTGGGCTCTAACAAATAATCTAGAAGCACTGTCATTATAAATAGAACTTCTTGAGTAATAGGGATTAGGATTATTGTGATAGATAATTTGGTTAATTAATGATAAGACACTATTAATTGATTGGCCAACTAGACCAATGCCCATTACATTTGTTCAATTATTAGCAGCTCCTGCTTGCATTTGTTGTTTTTGAATTTCTGTTAATGCTCGCATATTTTCTCCTTAGTTTAAAAAATTAAAAAATGATAAATTATTGACTAAAAAATAAGCAATATTACTGCGCTCTAAATTAATTTCTAAATTCGTTTCATAAATATATTGATTGTTATACTCTTTTATTTTTATGCACAAAAAACTATATGTTTTTTGTTCAAACTCTAAATAACTTTTGTTCTTAACAGGATTTTTTTGTTGTAAATATTGATGAATCTTTTTATCAACCACTAGATAAGTTATATTATTATCTTGCATTAATAAACCTGGTAATCTTTTAGTAAATTTAAAATTACAAAAAAATAACCCAATAAACACAATTGCTAAACTAATAATGGCAACAAAACTGATGATAACTGATTTGTGATTAGATTTGGTAGTCATAAAAATCTATTAATCCGACTGGAACATCATTGCTAATAATAAAGTTTTGTTTGTTAATTTTTGTTAGTAATTGTTTATATTCGTTGCAAATACATGGATCCAAATTATTAAAAATAAAAAAGTTATTAAAACAAATAATGTGGTCCTGGACAGATGTTAACATAAATAAAATTAAATATTTTTGGTGAATAGGAGATAATCTTTGAAAATCAAAATTATTTCAATTAATCCTTAAATTAGCTAAACTATTGTGTTCTAGGGATTGTAATAGTTGAATTGTAGTTTCCTTATTTAAACTAAAATCATGATTAATGAAAATGATTTTATGCATTAAATCTGTTTGATCGTAATTATTGATGTGATGTTCATTAATTACTAAATTATTATTTTGGGTCAATAATTGTTGGATTAAATTATGGTCTAATAATTGGTCAATATTAATCAAAACATTTTTAACTAATTTATTGTTATTTCAAGTTAAAGTTTGGGGGTTTAATAATTTAATGCCTGTACACTTGCTTAAATTATTAGTTGTAACAAAATTTAACAATAATTGGTAAATGGGTTTGATTTGATAATAATTTTTTACCGCTTGCACATTTTGATCAAAACTAGAATTAAATAATTGGTACACATTTAAAGTGAAAAATAATTTGCCTAAATTAAATGTTGTTGTTTGCCATAATGTAACAATTAAGATAAACATTAGTAACATATCAATAAATTTGTTAAATAATGTTATTCAATGATGTTTAATTTCCAGATTAATTTCATTTTGTTTCAAATTCATTAGGTTGTAATTCAAAAATTGGGACCAATTACTTTCATAGTCTAAATACCAACTGGATTGTTTGTGCTCCAAATAACAATGCAACTTTTGTTCAAATTTTAATTGTTCGTTAATCACTTGATTTTGGTAACTAAAATCACAATGAAATTTATAAATATAAATGATTAACTTAATAATCATACTCATAGTTAAAATGATTCATAAGTTTGAATTGATGGTGATTAGTAAGCTAAAGCTAGTTATTAATAATCCCACTTGGGCAAATCAATCACTCCAATAAAAGCTATAAAAGTAGAGTAATTTATGACTAAAATTAAAAACTTGTAAAATTTGTTGCTTGTTATAGCATTCAAAAAAATAAAAGTTTTTTTGAAGTAATAAATTAAAAAAATAATTAGTAAAGTGTTTGAAGTTGCTTTTAGCATATAGGATCTTAAAGTAACTAATTAAAAAACTAAAACCATAATGAATAGTAATCCCTAAAATAAAAATAAAGCCTAATTTTCACAAACTATCATTGTTGATATCCACAAAATTTAAATTAACAATTCTACTAAGCAGTCAACTTAAACTCAAATTACAAATAAACTCTAAAATGTTAAAAGTTAAGAAACAAAGTGTTACTAAAAAACTTAAGTTTTTTAGTAAAGGTAAAGTAATATTAACTGGTTTAAATTTAAACTTATTGGCAGAACTAAAACAAACGTAACCAGTTCATGATAAGAATTCATCTTTGCTAGCAATAGTGTAGGTCTTATTACTAGGGTCATATATTTTGAGTTGATGGTGTTTTAGTGTTGCAATTACATAATGATAACCACCACCTATTTTTAAAACTAAAATCATCGGATTTTTAGTTTTGGATGCTATTAATTCCTCATAACTTAATTCATAAGTATCTAAGGTTATCTTATATTGACTGCAAAGCACTTCCAATTCCAATAAATTTAATCCATATTTACTTAGTGAACATTGACTTAGTAACTGTGGTTTTAAATTTTTGGCTTGTTGTCCATAATAATTAATCAACATATTGACACAACAAATTCCACATTCATTAAAATTATCCTGAGTAATAATTTTCATTTCTTTACCTCAATAAAAAATAATGCTATTGCTAGCATTATTTACTAATGAGAATATTTAAGACTATTTAAATAATCATTAAGAATGACAACAGCACTAATCTTATCTTTGATTTTTTTAATTTGAGAATTTTTAAGTTTAGCATCTTGCTTTAAATAAGTTGTAGCAATTCGGGTTGTAAATCTTTCATCATATAACACAATTGGTAATGAATTTATCCAATGTTGCTCTAAAAATTTTTTAAAATCATGTACTAATTGTGTTCTTTGGTTGCTTGAACCATCAAAAGCATTAGTAGGTAGTCCAATAATTAATGTATCAATCTTATGTTGATAATATTCCTGTCAATATTCAATCCGGTTTAACACTTGTTGAAAATCATTATTTGGATACTCAAAATTTTCAATTCCAGTCGCTAATATTCCTAGTTCATCACTAATCGCAAATCCGCAAGTTTTAGTGCCTAAATCTAATGCTAGTTTACGCATTTTTAAATCCTGATGATAATAATGCTTCAACTACCTGTGGGATTGTATTAATGTCACCAGCTCCACCGGCACAAAAATTACTCTTATCAAATCCTTTGCCACCGCTGATTTCATTAATTGTATGGATTGGTGTTGATACATCTAGCCCGCTTTGTTTATTGGTCACCACATAATAATTCAACTTATGGTTTTGGTTGACTAAAGCGCAAAAAACACAATCTTTATTAATCTTAATTAACTCATTCATTGCTTTAGAAATATCATTGGTGCTAAATTCGTTACCAAAAAGAACTAATTTTTTGTTGCCAGTTATTTTGCCATAGATGGTTTTAATTTTTTCAATTGAAATTTTGCTAATTTCATTAATTAGATTATTTTTTAATTCAGCTACCTTGCTATTGAAATCATTATAAAGATTAATATAATGTCTTAACTTAGAATTATTAAACTTACTTAAATAATCATGGTAAAGATTATCTAACTCAGTAATACTTAAAGAATTATTTAAGAAATTATTCTTAGCTTCATTATATGCCTCATAAAATTGGGTTAAAAATTCAGCTTTATAACGATTGATGTTATCAAGTGTTGATAAGCCTTCAATTCTTCAATGACCTGAACCATTAGAAATATAGTTTGTAATTGCAAATTGTTCAATATCTTTAGTGTTAGTTACATGGGTGCCACCACATAACTCACATGACTTATCACCCATTTTTATTACTCTTAATAAACCACCAATTTTTTTGTATTTATCTTCAAAAATAGCGATTGCCCCACTTGCTTTTGCTTCATCTAATGTCATCATCAACACTTCAACAGGAATAGCTTGTTTTACAACGTCATTAACTCAATCTTCAAGCTCTTGAAGTTTTTTATCAGATAACTTTTCATGATATTGAAAATCAAAACTTAACTTATATGGGCTTTTAAATGCACCTTGTTGGTTGATTTGATTTGTAACAACATTTTGTAATGCAGCCTGCAATAAATGTTCAGTACTGTGATGGGCCATGTTTTTATGGCGTTCATCAATGTTAATTTTTAAGTGAACAATATCATTTAAATTTAAATGTGCATTTTTAACATGATGAACGTGTTGAAAGTTAGGAGCTTTTATAACATCATCAACAATGATTGTGTTGTTAATTGTGCCTGTATCATGAATTTGTCCACCACTAGTTGCATAAAAAACTGTTTCATCAAACACAACATAGCCATCACCATTTAATGTTTTTAATTCACCAAAATCTTCATCATATAGTTTGATAACTTTTGCATCTAGTTCAAATGCATCATAATTAAACTTAGATGGTACATCTAAATTTAACAATGCTTCATTTTGGTTGTCCATTGCTTTAGTGTTATTTCGTGCATTGGAAACCTTTTGATGAATGGCAAACCTTTTTTCAAATTCACTTTCATTAATTTCTAAACCTTTTTCATTGGCCATTTCCTTGATTAAGTCAATTGGGAAACCATATGTGGTTACTAAGTTAAATACAACATCATCATTCAATGTATTATCTTCAACTGCATTAAGAAATAACTTCATTCCTTGTTTTAAAGTTAATGAAAATAATTCAACTTCTTTATTGATAATTTTAGTAATCTTGTCTTGATTGTTAATTAGAGTGGTGTAGAAATCACCTAAACTTTTTACAACACCATTAACAGTGCTATCAACTCATTTCGGGTCACTGATATTTAAATTATGGGCAAAAACAATTGCTCTTCTTAGCAATCTTCTTAAAACATAGCCCCGATCCTTATTATCTGGAATTGCCCCATCACAAATTGCTAAAACTGCAGCTCTAAAGTGATCAGCAATCACTTTATAAGCAAAATTAATTTTTATTTGGTTGATATCATTTTTAAAATAAGCATTGATGCAATATTTTTTTGCACTATATTTTTCAATTTCATGAATGATAGTTTGAAATAAATCAGTGTCAAAATTAGTTGGTACGTCCTGACTAATACATGCAAGTCTTTCTAATCCAGCGCCAGTATCAATATTTTTTCTTAATAGTTCTGTGTAATTATTTTGACCATCATTATTAAATTGGCTAAACACAATATTCCAAATTTCAATATAACGATCATTTTCAATATCATTTAAAATCAATTGTTCGCCTTGATTTTGAGGATCATACTTTTCGCCTCTGTCATAGTGAATTTCAGTACATGGACCACATGGACCATTACCAACATCCCAAAAATTTCTATCCCTACCACACTTGATAATTCGTGTGGATTTAATGCCTAAATTAGTTCAATATGAATATGTTTCAACATCATCTTCATAAATTGTAATTCATAGTTTATTTACATCAATCTCTCACACTTGAGTTAATAATTCATAAGCAAATTCAATTGCTTCTTTTTTAAAATAATCACCAATAGAAAAATTACCTAACATCTCAAATAATGTGTGGTGTCTGGCAGTCACACCAACATTAAAAAAATCATTAGTTCTTAATGCTTTTTGTGAATTGACCAATCTTTTGCTAGGAGGATTTTCTTTACCACTAAAATAATTTTTTAAGGTAGCAACACCACTATTAATCCATAGCAATGATGGATCATTAACTGGTATTAAATTTGCTGGTGGAATAAAAAAATGGTTTTTAGATTCAAAAAAATTAATTCAACTACTTCTAATTTCACTAGCTGTCATTTTTTTCATAATTAACTAATTTCCTTTTTTAATGGTTTTCAAATAGGTTTGGATTAAATTATCTAAACGGTCACTAATTAAATTTGTATCCAATAAATCAAGCTTCTTATTGATGAATGCTGTTAATTCATGTGAAATTGATTGATAAATCCTGGCAACAAATCAATCATATTTATCTTCTTGCACTAATTTAACTTTAACAGCCAAACTAATCTCAAATAACTTTTGCTTGATTAATTTGTCAATGTTATCAATAAATTTATGTTGTAAATAATTCATTTAGAGAGATAAAATTTAAAAACTTAATTATAATTATATAATTATTTTGTTATTAAATAATTTCACAACTACTAAGGAGAAATAAAGCACTATGGCAAATATTAAAGCTAATGAAAAGAGTCTACGTCAAGATAAAAAAACTAATAAAAATAATCATTCTCAATTGTCAAAAATGAGAACAATTGTTAAAAAGACTCGTAATAATCCAACTAATGACCAATTAACTGAAGGTTATAAAGTTGTTGATACAGTTTCTAGAAAAGGTATTATCCACAAAAATAAAGCTAATCGTTTAAAATCACGTTTAGCTAAGAAAGTCAACCAAACTGCCATTGGTGCTTAATTTTTCCAAATTTTAAATATTTTAGGTGTCTATCAATTCAAAGGATAGACATTTTTTTGTTATCTCAAGAATCTACTATGAAAAAATCTAGCAAACTATCCCTTTTAACCGCTGGGATTGCTGGGACATTATTAGCAACTTCAGTGGCAAGTGTCGCATTAACTGCATGTACAACTCAAACTACACCTGATAGTTCTCAAGAACAATACAATTGGTTATTTCAATAACATGGAATATAAGAAAAATCAAATTGAATGTCACCTAGGAATATAAATTCAAAACAATAAAAAAACATGAAATTTGAATTTTGTTTAAATTTCATGTTTTTTTCTAGTGATGATAATTGTGTTATTTGTTTGTTGTTAGAGGAAGTTATTTATTTTATAACTACAGTAATTTTCATGGACTTCACTGTATTTGAGGTTCCATTGAAATGTACTTGCTTGTATTCTACTGTTTTTGTAGTTTGTGTTGTGTTGGATGCTTTATATAGTTTTATATCGGTAACATTTTTTGGTTCTAAAACTATTGATTTGAATGTACTGTCATATCCCATCTGTCAAATAATTCCATTGTGTTTTTTGTATACTTTTTGTCTAGATTTGTCACTATATTTAGTTCCGGTGATATCGATAGTTGGGATACTAATTGAGCCATCATTTGTAGTAGATCAATTTTTTGTAGATTCTGGAGTTAAGTCTTCATCAATTCAATCATTATTTGTGTTGTCTCATCTAGACAAACTTTGAACAGTGCTTGAATCTGGAGTTGATGGGCTAGGTTGACTAGGTGACTGTTGTGGTTCTCTAAGACTTTTCAACTGTGTTGTTTCCCCACTAGAATAAGTATTCATAACATTAACTATTGTGTTTAAAGCCTCATTAGATATAGTTAATTTTCCGCTGGTTGTTTTTGTTGCTTTAGCATTATAAGAAATTTCTTGTAATGAATCCTCCTTACCATTTGCTGTTGTTGCATCATAGTAAATTGGTGCAACATCTTTAACTTTAGTTGTTGATGTTACATTACCTAAATCAAAACTAATGTTTTTATCACCTGGTAATATTAGTTTAGAAATAGATGGATTATTAAATGTATTTTGTTTGATTGTTGTTAATTGTGAACTTGCACTTAAATCTAATGTTCCAGTATATTCTTTAAAGAATTCTGACTGTTGGATTGAACTTGTACCAGTAGCTAATGTAAATTGTGTAACAGTTGATGTTAACTTTACATGACCAGAGTCTTTTTGTTTAGTGAAAACTTTATCACTAATACTTTGACCAGCACTATTTGTTAATTGTGATTGATCATTTAATGCATTAAAACTACTAGGGATTTTAACTGTTGCTAATTGACTCATGTTAGTGAATAAATTATCACCATCTAAGCCTTTTAGTAATGTACTGTTACTTAAATCCACTGTTGAAATAGCAGAATTACTAAAATTATTATCTTCGATGGTTTCAAGCTTTGATAGACTATTAAAATTAACATTATCTAATAATGTATTGTTATTAAATGCACCATTTTTAATTGTTTTTAAGCCACTTGGTAAGGCCACTTTTTTTAAATTACTTGCATTACTAAATACATATGTTGCAATTTCAGTTAATCCTGAATTTGATAATGCAACTTCAGTAATTCCACTATTGCTAAAGGCATTATTACCAATTGTTTTTAAATTATTGCCAAATTGCACTTTATTTACAACTGCTGCTCTTGACCTAGTTTGATTTGGAGTAGTTACAGTTTTCAAATTAGTTGTGTTTTCAAATGCATTTTCACCAATTGTTTCGATTGCATTTGGTAATTTAACAGTTTCTAAACTTGTTGCATTATTAAAAAAATCAGCAGGTAAAGTTATTAATGTTGTTGATGTTACAGCACTCATATCAAAGTTTGTAATTTGGCTATTAGCAAATGCACTATTACCTAACTTACCCACTGTTGCTGGTAAAGTAATAGCAACTGGTGTCACAGGAGCTGATTTTTTAGCTAATCTTGTAATTCCAGAATTCAAAAAAGCCCCAGAACCAATTACAGTTAATGTATCTTCATTTGGTAAATCAATAGTCTTTAGCGCTATTGTGTCTTGGAATGAATTATTACCAAATGTGTTAATATCAGTATTACTTAGATCTAATTTTTCTAATTTTTTTGCATTATTAAATGCATCTTCACCAATTGCTAGTAATTTATTTGGAAAACTAACATTTTTAAGTTCAACACAACCTTGGAAAGTACTAGGTTTAATGATTTTAACCTGAGTTTTATCTAAATTAACAATTGATAATTTTGTACAATCTTGAAATACACCAGCATCTAACAATGTAAGACTACTTGGTAAAACAACCTCAGTTAATCCTGTGCCACTAAATGCATAACTTCCAATCTCATATAAATTTGTAGCTTTAGATAAATCAAGTTTATCACTTAAACCACTATTCATAAAGGCGCCATTGCCAATTGAATTTAACTTTATTGATTCACTATTAAAAGTAAGTGATTTTAATGCATGTGTTTCTCTAAATGCATCTGATCCAATACTTATAACGTTTTCTAGATTAATAGTTTGAATTTTTGTACATCCACTAAAAGCTTGTTGTCTAATTGTTTTAACTGAAGTTGGTAATGAAATTTCTTTCAAAGATCCAACATCTTTAAAGGCTTGAGGCCCTATGTTTGTTAAATTTGTATCTATAAATTTAATTGATTCTAAATTAGTTGATTCAAATGCTCCTGTTGGAATTAATTTACCATCAACTATGTTAGTGTAACCTTCAATGCTTTTTACAGATGAAGGTAAAGTAATATTTGTTGCATTAAATTCAGGCGCCACTGTAACAACAGTGGTCATTGCTGATGATGTATAGTAAACTCCTTGGTTATCTTTGTATAGTTTACTATATGTTTCAGGTTTCGTCCAATCGATCTGTGTTTCAAACCAATTGTATTGTTCTTGAGAACTATCAGGTGTAGTTTGAGTTGTACATGCAGTTAATGCGACACTTGCCACTGAAGTTGCTAATAATGTCCCAGCAATCCCAGCGGTTAAAAGGGATAGTTTGCTAGATTTTTTCATAGTAGATTCCTAGATGATAAAAAATTCTATAGATAAGTTTTAAAAACTATATCACCAACTAAAATTTTAGTAGGAATTGCTTTTTTTTTTTTTTTTTCAAACAAAAAACCCAAAAAATCACCAAAAACCCATTTTTTTAAGTTTTTTAGTTGATTTTTTAGTTTGTTTGTTATTAAATTAAGTTTTTAATGTTGTTTATATTCCTTCGTTAAAGAAACATAAAACAAAAATTAGATATTCTAATTAAATATACTATAAATTCTTTAATTTTAATTAAATTTGTAGCACATTAATTTAATATTTATTTAACTTTATTAATTTATTTAATTAATAACTACATCTCAGTTTTTGCTGCAATATTAATTAAATGTAAAGCATTAGTTAAAACAATTCTAAAGCAATCCACTAGACCTAATCTTTGTTGAGTCAGGTTAGGATTGTTTTCGTCAATGATTTTAGCTTGTTCATAATAACTATGAAAAATTTTAGCAAGATTGTAAATGTAATTGACTAATTTTTGTGGTTCATAGTTATTAATTGCAAATAAAATTGTTTGTTTGTACCAAAGTAATTGGTTAATCAATTCCTTTTCAATGTCTAAATTTAAATCTAAGTATTGAACTTGTGGGTCAAAATGATAATTCCCTTTGCTTAACAATTGATGAGCACGAGCCGAGGCATATTGTACATAATATAATGGATTGTTGCTATCATTTTTTAATGCAATATCAATATCAATTTCTAGATGACTTGATGCACTAGCTGAGATTAAAAATCAGTTAGCGGCATCTTTACCAATTGCATCAACCAAATCAACTAACGTTAATGATTGACCAGTTCGTTTGGACATTTTATATTCTTGACCATCTTTAACTAATTTAACCATCTGCATAAAAATGACTTGAAAAATATTGTCTGCATCATAACCTAAACACTTTAATGCAGCTCTCACTCTTGTTAAATAACTATAATGGTCAGAACCTCATACATGCACTAATTTGCTAATTTTTTTATCACGTTGAAGTTTTCAATCATGATAATAAATATCAGGAAAAAAATAAGTTACAGCTCCATCAGATTTAATTAACACTCTATCTTTATCATCACCAAAGGTAGTGGTTTTTAATCAAGTGGCTCCGTCTTTTTTATAAACATAGTCACCAAGACGAGCGAGAACTTCAGGGAATTTATTGGCATCATGAGTAGATTGTTCACTATAATAACAATCTAATTTAACTCCTAGTTTACTTAAGTCAGTTTTGATTTGGTCTAATAAAAAATCACGAGCAAAAACCCTAATTATTTGTCTCACATTGTCATCGCTAATATAGAAATTTTCATTTGGGGTAACATTGATAAATTGTTCGCCATATTTATCTTTTAAAGCAGTAGCTACTGCTTTAATTTCTTCACCATGGTAACTGTCTTGTGGTAAATCAATATCTTTATTAAAAAGTTGCAGATATCTAACAAGTACAGATGAGGCTAATAAATTCATTTGGTTACCAGCATCATTAACCACGTAGTCTCTAATGACTGTGTATCCAATCTTTTCATATAGTTTGGCTACTACTTCACCAAGGGCAGCATTTCTGGCGTGCCCAATGTGTAATGAGCCTGTGGGGTTTGCTGAAACTCATTCAACAGAAATAATTTCATCTCGTTTAGGAAAATGCGGAAAATCACTTTTTTCTTGTTCAATTCTGTGAAGTAGCGAATTAATAGTTTGTGGGGCAAGGAAAAAATTAATAAATCCTGGTTTAACAATTTCGATTTTACTAAATAAACTTTTATCTAGATGATCAACAATTTCATTGGCAATCTCAATTGGATTCTTATTAGTTGTTAATGGTATTTTTTTTAACATCATAGCCACATTAGTACTTAAATCACCTTGATTTAAGAATTTAGGCTTGTCTAAACTAAAGTCAATATGTGGATAATTCAAAATAGTTAAACTATTTTGAATTATTTCTTTTACTTGATCTATAACCATATAAACCTTATTCCTTGATTCGTAAATTCTTTCCTGATAGATTTATTATTTTTCTGTTAACACAATCATGTATTACTTGAATAATTTTATCAACTAATAATTCATTACTTTCTTTTTCAGCCTTTTTAAAACTAGAATTGTTCATTGTGCTTAGATATTTTAATTTTAACTTTTTTAAATCTAAGTTACTAATAAAAAAAGTGGGCAAATTGTATTGAATCCGTTCATATAGAATTGCTAATAATATTTCAATATGCAACCAATAATTAAATTTTTCTATGCCAATTTCATCTAAAACTAAAACATCACAATTCTGCATTTTTTCCACTAATTCTAAAAATTCATTGGTTAATTCATAAGGTGATCTATTCTTGCGAAATTCATTAGTTAAATTAATCAAATTAACAAAACAAATTGTTTTATTTAATTTAGTGAGTTCATTACAAAACAAAGCCATAATATAGGATTTACCTATCCCATATGAACCATATAAATATAATCCAGAAATATTTGTAGTTTGTAATTGCTTTTTTAAAAATTTAAGCAAGTCTGCTCGTCAATCACCAAATTCATTAGTAGATAAAATGTTGTTTTTACTGAAAATTAAATCATTTCATTGTTGATTAAAATCTTTAATTCAATAATTAGATAAATTAGTAATAACACCATCCTGATGCTTATTACAGTATACAAATGTAGTGCTTAATCTATTTTTACTCGTGCGATAAAACACTTCATGCAATTCATCATCATTGATACATTTACCTAATGTATTTTGACATTTTTGTAATTCGTCATGGATGCTTAGAATTTTTAGGCTATGATTGATAATTTCTTCATCACTAAAATTTAATGTTTTAACAAATTCCACATGTGTTTTGATTCAATCTATTAATTGTTTATCAATGTTAGTTTTCATTATGATTCCTAACTTCAAATATCATCATGATTTGAAATATTATGATCTAAATTATCTTGGAAAATACTAGCAACATTCGGTTTAACGTTGTTATGAATGTATTGCAAATATTTAATCACACTAGCAAGTGTTGTCAAATTAGCACTGTGAATTGTATTGGCAATTTTATAAATGTAATTGGGTTCTAAGCGGCCAAAATTCTTTAATAAACAATAATCTATTAAAACATTGATGCATTCATCTTTTAGACTAAATTTATACTTTAAATTACTCAATGTTTTTTTCATATCTAAACTAATATCTTGATGGGTTAATTGCAAAATATAATTTTCAGGATTAATAGTTTGGTAATCATTAATAACTGATTGGTAATTGTCAAGTTGTTCATGAAGATTGAAAATTTTGTAACTGCGATTAATTTTGTGAGGCACTAAATCCTTATTATCAACAGTAGAATCTAGACTAAATTTGGTGCTATTGACAACACAAAAATTATCAGTTGTGCATACAAGAGCATTGTTAATCATAACAACAAGTTCTTGTAATGTCATTTTGTTATTAGTATAAATTTTGATAATCTCATTTTTGCTAACATTATCAAAAATTACTTTTTTGTTATATTTGACTAAAATATCTTGGGTTAAAACGTTAAAGTCAATAGTTGGCTGGATTGACTCATCTAATGATTGGTTTGCAAAATAATCAATTGACTCGCTGATATTTATTCAATTACTATCAACAAGTTGTTGATTAAAAATGTAGCGTAGTTCATGAAATTGTTTTGCACTTAATTTTTGTTTCAAAGTTTCAACCAATTTAGTGCAACACATAAATTGTTCATAATCTAGGGGTTGAACTAAAACAAAAGTTAAGTAGTCAGGTTGTTCGTGATTGATATAAGTTTTTAATAATCCGACAGCTTCTAAACTGCAGTAATATTGTGTTAGGTTATCTAGAGTTAAGTTTAGAACTTGAGTTAGTTGATAAATATTATTTCTAGTGATATGAGCATGATTAGTAATCTTTTTTAAATTGTATAAGTATTCATACAGCATAATAGCCTGGGGTTCAACGATTGGTAAATAAAGCTCATACAATGCTGTAACATTCAGGTGATCAAAAAAATCAATATAGAGATTAAATTTTTCAGTTTTTAACAAAAAATCTTTTGTCATAAAACCACCTTTTTGCCATTAATTAATTTAGTGACGATATTTAATATATGTAAAAAAAGTGGAAAAAAACTATAAAAAAACTAAAAAGATTTAATTTGTGAACTTATCCACATTATTAGAATAAAGAAAAAGAAAAAAATCCCCATAAAATTGGGGTTTTATACAAAAGTTATCCACATATAAAATTACATATTGCATAACTTTTTTTGCTAAATTTTGCTTATTTTTGACAATTTTGGCAAAAATACGTTCCGCGACCATTGACTTTACCAAACTTAATACAATGACCACATCTTACACATGATTTGTTGTGTCTACCATGAACTTTGAGTTCACTTTGAAAACCACCACTTTGGTATTCATTAAACTTATATGTGTGAATGGTTGTACCATTCTTTGCAATTGAGGCATTCAAAATTTCTTTACTATAATTAACAATATTTTTGCATTGCTCATAGTTAATTTCTAATGTTGGTTTAGTGGGCAAAATACCAGACATAAATAAAATTTCATTAACATAGATATTACCAATGCCGGCAACATTCGACTGATCCAATAAAAAAGTTTTAATTGCAATTCTTGACTTTCTAGTGATATCAAATAAATAATCAGCAGTGAATTCATGACTATTAGCATCCATTGCTAATTTTTGTAATGATTTTAAATTAATTAAATCTTGTTCATAACAAACTTCAAATGTACCAAATTTTCTTGTGTCATAAAATCTCAATACTTCCTCATTAAGAATAAATTCACAAATTAATTGACTAAAATTTGGTGCACTATTTAATGGTTGCACAAACAATTTACCTTCCATTCTTAAATGAATCACTAGTGCTTTGTGGTTTGTTAAATGAAAAATTAAATACTTCCCTTTTCTTGTGATGTCAATGAATGTTTCATTTAACAAAAAATCATTAAAATTAACTGGATCGGTATTTTGTAAAACTTTAAAATACAACAAGTTAATTTGTTTGATGGTTTGATTAATAATCTTAGTTCTTAGATAACGAACAACTGTTTCTACTTCTGGTAGTTCAGGCATAATTTTAATCCTCCTCTAGTAAACTAATTTGTTCTGAAAAATTAACTTGATTAAAATATTTATCTAAACCATTAATTTGGTATTTTTTTAAAAACGCTTTTAATGGTTGGAATTGAATTGGGTGATTTAAAAAATCATTTACAACATAATCTTGATTAAAAATTTTGTCATCAATGGTTGCCAAATGTTTGCAAAGTTCTGCAACCTCCTTACTAGATAAAAATTTATCTTTAATGGCTGGTGATAGTTCATCAAGATGTAAATAGATTTGGTCAAAAGTTTGGTATTTTTTAAGCAAATCTAAACCAGTTTTTTCACCAATGCCTTTTATGCCCACAAGATTGTCCGACTTATCACCCACAATTGCTTTATAGTCAGGGATTTGTTGAGGTTGCAATCCTTTAGTTAAATTACTAAAATTATCAACAGTGTGAATAATGATGTTGGATAAACCAGTTTTAATTAAATGAACATAAGTAAAATCATTCACTAATTGCAACATATCTTTATCTGATGTATAAATATCAACATGAACATTCTCATGATTCATGAGTTGTGTAAATGAGCCAATTAAATCATCGGCTTCAATCCCTTCTTTACTCATAATATTAAATCCCAATAAATTTAATGCTTCTTTGATTAATGGAATTTGTGTCACTAATGCTTCTGGCATTTTTTTCCGACCAGACTTATAATCTGCATATAAATCATGACGTAAAGTCTTTTTATCATGGTCAAATGCTACTAAACAATAATCATAGTGACTTTGTTTTAATTTAAAACCTGTTTCTATCATCAATTTAACAGCATTGACAGGTACCATATGATGTTCAATCGCATACTCAGCTAAATTAGCAGTTGCATAAAACATTCTGTACATTAATGAATTACCATCAATTACAACGGCTGAAAGTTTTTTATTCATTTATGTTAACCTTTTTAATTAATTTTATAACATTGTAATGTTTGCTTTTTTCAGGTGATTTTAGTTTGATAATCCACCATGAACCAATTGTTAATTCGCTAACTAAATGTTCTAAATTATCAAATATAGTAGTTGAGTAAGACAAATTATTTTCTATAAAGTCTACTACCCAATATGGCTTATTATTTTTGGAAATTTTACTAGTAATTTGAACAATCTGAATTAGGACATTAAATTCAAATAAGGTATTAGTTGCACAATGTTGTAATTGGTACTGATGTTGATACTTGATAAAAAGTTGATCTAGTACTGATAAGCTAAAGTTTATTCCTAGAACTTCTTTTTCATATTCAGAATAACTATTTGGTTGGTAGGCAATATCTTCTTTTAGTGGTAATTCAAAAACAAAACTATCATTAATATTTAAAATATTAATTTTTTTATCACTTAGCAAATCTAAATTAGCTAATAAGTAATCACGGTTTTTATTTAATCCATCGAATGAGCCTACTTTAATTAGATATTCTAAAACTGTCCTGCTAACTCCTAAGTTGCTTAACTTAGCAATTGTTTTATTGGCATCTATAAATCTATTTTGGGGTTGTTTATTTCTTAAATCAATAATCTTTTTAGCTGTTTCAACACCTAAATTAGGAATGCTAGTTAATGAAAAGATGATTTTATTGCGTTGTAAAACAAAGCTTGTATTAGATAAATTAATATTGGGACCACTAATTTCAATACCCAATTGTTTAGCTTCATAAATATATGACATCATTTTGTCAGGATCAACATCCCCATAGGTTAAAAACACACTAATACTTTCAATGGGATAATATGTTTTTAAATATCCTAATCAATAACTAACTAAAGCATAACTTAAAGCATGTGAATAATTAAATCCATAACTTGCAAATTTAAGCATTGTATTAAATTCGTTTTCAGCTTGTTGCTGAGAATAATGATTTTTTACTGCATTAGTAATAAATTCATCTTTAACACTTAATACTAAATCCTCTTTTTTCTTACTAATGGCTTTTCTAAAACTATCGGCTTTAAACTTGTCAAAATTAGCAATGATTTGGACCAGTTTAATAATTTGTTCTTGGTAAACAATGACGCCATATGTTGGTTTAAGAATTTTGGCTACTTCATCATTAACGAACTTTAATTCATTAACATGAGTTTTATTGTGTAAATATAGTTTTATCCCATCACTAGCCCCAGGACGATAAATTGCTGAAACTAGTGCTAGTTCTTCTAATGAATCTGGTTTAATACTTTTGAGAACTTTCTTCATTCCATCAGATTCAAATTGAAAAATGCCATTTGTTTGAGCATCTTGAAATAATTTAAAAACTTTTTTGTCTTCTAGATTAATTGTTTTCAAATCTAAATCAATATTTCTTGTGTACTTAACTAATTTTAAAATGCTGTCAATTATTGTTAAATTTCTTAAACCTAAAATATCAATTTTAATCAATCCCAAATCTTCAAGATATTCCATACTTGTTTGGCACATGATTTTTTTGTCTAAACAACTTTGGACAGCAACATGATTAGTTAATTTGTCATTAGACAAAATTATGCCTGCTGCATGAGTACCTGATTGTCTTGGTAGACCAATTAATTTTTGACTAAAATAAAAAAGTTCTTTATTGTGAACAAATTCTTCCTTTAATATGTCTAATGATTTAGTGTATTTTGGGTAGTTTTCAGGATGATTAATTGCATCAATTAAATCATGTTCAAAATCAGACTTAATATTTTTACAAATTTTGTTAATAATATTTAGATTTACATTAAAAATTCGTCCAACATCACGGATTGCTTGCTTTGCTTTCATTCTGGCAAAAGTAATGATGTGACAGACATGATTATAACCATATTTAGTAAACAGATAATCAATTAACATATCCCGTTTTGTATCCATGACATCAGTATCGATATCAGGCATTGATATTCTCTCGATATTTAAGAAACGCTCAAACAAGAGATTATATTTAACTGGGTCTAATTCAGTAATATTTAAACAAAATGACACTAATGACCCAGCAGCCGATCCACGACCAGGTCCAACCATGATGTGATTAGATTTAGCATAATTAATGAAATCTTGGACAACTAAAAAATAATCATCGAACCCTTTGTCATGAATAATCTGTAATTCAAAGTTGATCCGTTCCAAATAAACATCTTTATTTAGATGGGGATTCTTTTGCAAATAATTAAGTAATTTAGTATGAACCAAATTATCTAGATATTGTTTTGAATCAATGTTATCAGGATTTGGAAATCTTAACATGTTATTGCTTAAATTTTTTGGAATCACAAGATCAACATGCTCAACAATCGTTTGTAAATTGGTAATTTGTTCAATAGTGTAGCTATTTTTTATTTGTTCAGGTGATAAAAGTTGATGATCACTATCTAAATTATTTAAGTTTTCATAACTTAGAATTTGTTCATTTTTGATTGCTTGTAAAACTTTAAATAATTTTGTATCTTCTTGGTCAAAATAATAAACTGGTTTGGCAGCAACTGAATTATTTGAATTACCTAATGTATAAAGATGATTGGTTAATTCGTATGTTCCATTTAAACGAATAACAAATAAATTTTCATCAACTAATGAGCTTCAATCTTTTTCATTATTAGTCATAATAATGGAAGAAATTTTTAACAAACATTGATAACCTAGATAATTCTTTGCAATTAAAGCAAATTCACTATCTTTGTATTTAACTTGTAAACCAATGATGGGTTTGAGGTTATTTTTTAAGCAAAGTTCATAAAATTCAATTGCCCCATACATGACATTAATATCAACTAAACTAGCATATGAACACTTGTTATTAACAGCAAAACTTACAATCTTTTCTAAACTTAATGTTGATTGTAGAAATGAATAATGAGAATGAACAATTAAATTAACTAATCTATGCATACTTATCTTTTAATTCAATCGCTTTTTGAATTTCATATTCTAGTAATTTAATGTCTTGTTTAGAATTTAGTTTTAAACCACTAGCTAAAACATGCCCGCCGCCTGAAAATTTTTTAGCAATAGCATTAACATTGTAATCACGACTCCGTAATGAACATTTATAAACATTAGTTACATCATCATAATAAATAATGCCAAAAATAAAAATTTCTTGTAAATTAGCCATTAAAAATAACCGACTTTTAATGTTGTTGCTGCCAAATTTCTTAGTTTGATGCTTATTTAAAATCATGAGAGCATAATGGCTTTTGTACTTTATGTATTTAGTAAGCTTTTTATCTAATTTAAAATCGCTTAATGTTCGTAGATAAAGTTGATCATGCACCATTTTTTTATCTAGACACCCAGATTCTTGTAGTCATGTCATAGTTTTGTATGTGTTGCTATTTGTATTAGTTGTTAAAAATCTAATTGTATCTGTTAACAGACCAAAGTATAACGAATTAGCCACCAAAGAATTAATCTTTAAATTTGTATACTGAATGAACATTCCCACCAATTCACAAGTTGATGATGCTGATGAATCAATTAATTCATCTGTGCAGATTGGTTTAATGAATAAATGATGGTCAAAACGAAATGATAAAGAATGATTAAAAAATTGTTTGTCATAAATTCGGTCATAATTAGCAGTGTCAAACACGACACCTAATGAATTATTTGCAAATTCTTCAGTCACACTTTCATAGTTTTGGTGAAAAAAATGTGGCAAATATTGGAAATTCAATTTATTTAGGCCAGCAATTCTTACTTGTTTATTTTTAAAATTTAAATCAATAAAACTTTTAAATGCTAATGCACTACCAATTGCATCACAATCTGGCACAACATGCACATACAAAACAATTTTTTTGTATTGTTCAATCGCCTTAATTAATTTATCTGCAAATTTTTTGATATTTTCCATCTAACAATCTCTCTTCATCAATGTGGTTAGAAATGACTTTTGTAGTTATTTCATCTAATAAATCACAATGTTCTTCCAATTCTTTAGCAATAGTTAAACTAGGTTTGGTAACTGGGTTTTTAGGAGCAAATAAAGCACATGAATCATCATAAGGTAAAATAGACAATGAATATGTATTAAATTTGTTAGCAAGATTAATAATTTCTTGTTTATCAAAAGTAATTAATGGTCTTAGAATTAAGAAATTATCTAAAACTTCAGCAATTGTGCTCATGCTTTCAATTGTTTGAGAAGCCACTTGACCAAGACTCTCCCCTGTTCCTATTGTATTAATATGGTGTTTTAATGCAATTTGCTTGGCAATGAACAAAAATTTACGTCGCATTAAAGTTATCCGGTAGCTGTCCTTTTTAATGTGGGTTAGTTCATGCTGAATCGGACTAAAATCACAAACAAAAAGTTTGGATTCACACAACTTATTATCTAGTGTAATAACCTTAGCTAAATCTCTAACTTTTTGTAATGCTTTTTCACTAGTGTGCGGTGGAGTAATAAAAGTAATAAAATCCACTTTTAATCCCCGTTGCATTAATAGTCTTGCTGCCACTGGAGAATCAATTCCACCTGACAATAAAACTAAACATTTGCCACTTGAACCAACCGGTAAACCGTTACTACCTTTTTCAAAATTAGTTGAAACTACAATTTTGTCTTTCTTAATTTCAATTTGTAAATTAAGTTCAAACTTTTTTAAATCCACAGTTAAGTTGGTGTTGTGTAAAATTCGTGTAGCAATCAAGTTGATAATTTCTGGAGATGATACAAAACTCTTGTCTTGACGATGACAAGTAATTCTAAATGTTTTTGCTTGACTGTTATTTGCTATGTCAAAACAAAAATCTTCTAAATTTTTTAAATTTTTTTCTAAAATTGATGCTTCTGCAAATGAATTAATGCCAGGAATGTTCTTTAACAAATATTTTATTTCATCAATATCATCATGATTAAAATTGGTGATTATCATATAATCATAGTGATATTCAATTTGCAATGAAAAATCTTGAAATGCAACCTTCAAGTTTTTATATAATTGTTTAATAAAATCAAGGCGATTTTTACCTTTTAAGGTTAATTCAGAATATTTTATATAAATAATTTTTTGCATTTTTAATTTAATAAGTCATTAACAAGTTGTTGATCAGCCTCATTCATAATCGGGCTAATCCCTGAGATAATATGTTGATGATACCATTCTTCAGCCTTAATGATTCATTGCTTAAATTCCATTAAATCAACATCAAAATTTACTAGTTGAATTTCGCGTTGACTAACATCACATGCTGACGGATTAATGTAGTCATCTTTTGTCAGAAAACAAATGGCAAATAACCCTTTAGTAACATTTCTTAAATAACAATACAACCCTAATTGGAATAAATATTCAGGGGGAATAACTACTTCATTGTCTGCATTGAACCACTTTTGTCTCTTAGTACCAATTGACTTTACAATTGGATGATCATTTTCATCTTTTTGCAAAACAAAAACATGATCAATATTCTTGTATAAAAAATTATCAATTGAACTAGTTTTAATTTCTAACATTGGAGCATTAGAATAGTCAATCTTACCATTATGTAATGGTTCTCCATCAGGAATACCACCAAAAATCTTATTGTCTGAAAAAACATCATATTGACATTGTTTAGGATCATAAACTAAATATTTTTGATTCATATGTTGTTCCACTCATGTTCTAACCTTAGGTTCAATAATATTTCCTGCATTGGCCAACATTTCATCCATTGGTTCTTGATAAATATTAACCATCATGCATCAAGTTTTAAAACTTGATGACATCTCATTTAAACCTAAAACATTATAAAATCTGCTGCCAGTAATTTTTTTAAATTTGGTAGCAAATTTATTTTTATAACTATCAGTTAAAAAGATTCTCTTGTCTTTAATGTAAAAATCTTGATTCTTTTGTTTAGTAAATGGCATAAAAATAATTATATTTTACAAAACAAAACCCTATAAATACTTGTAGGGTAATTAAGCAAATTATTTGTTAATCAGCTTTTTAAATGTAGTGGATGAAACCTTAATTGTGCACCTAGTTAAAAATGTAATTTCATCATTACTATATTAGAAATTACTAAAAGTTAATATATTTCAATGACATTAGAAAACAAGAAAAATTAAATTGAATATCACTTAGTGAATATAAAATTCAAGTGTAATAAAAAAACATGAAATTTGAATTTTTGTCTAAATTTCATGTTCATGTCTACTTCTATTACTTAGATAATAATCAAACCAGTATCTTTATTTCTACTTATTTTTGTTGGGATGTAAATAAATGAAACAATGAAGATGAGATTTTAGTTTGTTTCCATTTAATAAATAGTAAAGCTTGCTGTATTAAAATATTTATAATGGTGTTAAATATTACATTTTTTTGACTTAACCTCTAAATACAAAATCATTCTGAATGCATAAATGCCAAAAATAGTATTTTGGTGTTAACTTATAAATTGTTATTGCATTTATGCCATAAATTAACAATTAGATGACAGTAGTACTAATAAAAATAATTTAACTTTATATTAAAATTATTGTTTTAAATAGAAAGATATAATATGGATTTTTTTGAAATAATTAACAAAAAGAAAAATAAGCAATCATTAACTTATGATGAATATTTCTACTTTGTTAATTCATTAATAAATGGTGAGATGCCAGATTACCAAGCGGCTGCATTATTAATGGCAATTTATATTAATGGAATGAATGACGCAGAATTATTTGATTTAACTCAAGTGTTAATTGATACTAGTGAAAAAATTAACCCGGTTGCTAATAATTTTTTACACATTACTGTAGATAAACATAGCTCTGGGGGCATTGGCGATAAGGTGAGCTTGATTCTGTCACCCATCTTAGCTGCATTGGGTTATGATGTAGTTAAATTATCCGGTCGAGGATTATCATTTACAGGTGGAACGATTGATAAATTAGAAGCAATTGGCATTTGTGATGCATATGACAGTAAAACATTTCAAATTAATCTAGATAAAACCCACATTGCATTAATGCTACAAAGTGAAAATATTGTGCCTGGTGATAAAAAATTATATGCATTAAGAGATGTAACTGGCACTGTTGATTCATTTCCATTAATTGCTGCTAGTATTATGTCTAAGAAATTAATTATTCAATCTGATTACATTTTTTTGGATATAAAAGTTGGTGATGGTGCATTTTTTAAAACAGTAAGAGAAGCGGAACAATTTTCAGAATTAATCCTAAAAATTGCTCAAAAGTTTAATCGTAAAACAATCATCCACTTAACTAGTATGTCACAACCATTAGGTAGAGCAATTGGTAATGCAATTGAAGTAAAAGAGGCAGTTGATTTTTTACAAAATAAATTTCATTCTTCAACATTAAAAGATTTAATCTTTCAATTTTGTGCAGATATTTTAATCGATAGTAAGGTTTGTTCTAGTTATGATGATGCAATTAAACAAATTGAAAATGTATTAATAAATAAGCAAGCATACAATGCTTTTGTGAATTTTGTTAATACATTTAGTAATGATCCCCAAAAGATTATTGCAGATAAATACTTTGATCCTCAATATAAACTTGATATTTATGCCCCAAAAGATGGTTATGCATTTTTTAATGAAGTGAGTGAAATTGGCTTACTAGCCAATCACTTAGGAGCTGGAAGATTTAAAAAAGAGGATATCTTAGATTACCAAGCTGGAATTTGGTTGCATTTTGATCCTTACCAATATTTAAAGCAAGGTAATTTAATAGCAACACTTTATGCAAACAAACCGATTAATAATGAATTGAGTCAAAAATTTTTAAATAATCTTGTTTTTAATAATGAGTGTATTTCTGCTCCTGCTATGATTATTAAAAAAATAAAATAATATAAAATATATTATTGTTGTTATTTTTTAAAGGATAAAACATTAATCATTAATGATAAAAAAAACAAATAATAAAGTTACAAATCAAGAAGAAAATAATAAAAGCAAATTTAAAAGAAGATTGTTTAGATTTGCAAGTAATAAAAAACAAGAAATAGAAAGCCAGCAAGTTGAAACTAAACTTGAAACTAAAAAGCAAGTTTCAAGTAAAAAAACTGCTACTAAAAAACCAAGCAAACCAAAAGTCAATATTGAAATGGTTTCTACAACTGAAACTAAAATCAACCGTAAAAGAAGAAGCAAAGTAGTTAGTGTTGAAGGTAGTGATGATGGTCATGGTTTAGATCAAACTAATAAACTAAATCAACCTACATTAGAAGTTAAACAAAAAAAGAAAAAAACATCAATTATTCTAAATCATAACAAATCAATCAATACTCAACAACATAAAAAAGTTAGTACCAAAGAACAAGTTAAAAATGTTGCTAATTTGTCATTTGAAGATGAATTAAAAGACACATTTAATCATCGCATGATTTTAGAGTCATCTAACAAAAACAGTTTGTTATTGATGTCACCTAATCAAATTTTAGATAATTTGATTCATATTGCCAAATCTAAAAAAAATAAGGGTATGTTGGCTTTTAGTGTTGTTGAAAATTCTTTCAAACATTTCTCTTTAACAGATGATGAAATGCAAGAAATTTTTCAAACACTTGATGACAATAACATTACTTTGATTAATGATGATGATGTTAAGAAAACATCAAGTAAAAGAAAAGATGATTATGGAATCAATGACACCACTGAATTAACAACATCTAAGATGGGTTACTTCTCAACGATTAGTGATAGAGTAGATGATGGTATTAAATCTTTCTTAGGCACACTCGGTGATTCAAAAATGTTGAATGTTGATGAAGAGTTATACCTAGGTGAACTGTTGAAATCAGGGGATGAAGAACAAAAACAGTATGCAGTTGATCAACTCTTCACTTCTAACTTAAGACTAGTCACATCCATTGCAAAAAAATACTTAAATCGTGGATTAGATTTAGAGGATCTTATCCAAGAAGGTTCACAAGGATTATTAAAGGCAATTAGTAAATATGACTATAGCTTAAAAAATAAATTTAGTACTTATGCCACATGATGAATTCGTCAAGCAATTACAAGATCAATTGCTGACCAATCAAGAATCATTCGGATTCCTGTTCATATGGTAGAAACAATTAATAAACTTATTAAAGCTGAACGTAAACTAGTTCAAGAATTGGGACGTGATCCATCAATTGAGGAATTGTGTGAAGAAATCGGTGGTTCTATTGCTGGATTGACTCCTAAAAAAGTTAGTTATATCAAAAAAATCAACATTGACCCAGTTAGTTTAGATAAACCAGTTGGGCACGATGAGGAATCACAATTTGTAGATTTTGTCCAAGATAATGACATTATTTCCCCTGAGTCTAATGCTGAAAATGAATTGTTATTAGAACAAATTGATGAAATATTTGAAAAAGCCTTAGATAGTGAAGAAGCAGACATCATTCGTATGCGTTATGGTTTGCCACCATATGAAAAAGCTTACTCTTTAGACGAAATTGGTGAAAAATATAATATTAGTCGTGATCGAGCAAGACAATTAGAGTCTAAAGCACTTAGAGGGTTAAAACAATTCCCACGAATTAAAAAAATTCAATATTTTATGTAATGAATTTAGGACCAAGATTAAAGACTATTTACAATTGGATAAAGCAAGGTGCAAACCATGTTGTTGACATTGGTGCTGACCATGCTTTTTTGTCTATCAATTTAATTAAAAATAATAAAGTTAATTTAGTAAGCAACATTGAGATCAATGAATTACCATTACAAAATGGTTATAAAAATGTTGTTAATGCCCAATTAACAAATAAAATCAAATTTTACTTAAATAATGGGTTGAAAAATTTAACTTTAAATCCTGTGCCTGAATATATTTGTATTAGTGGTATGGGAGCAGATAATATTATTGAAATTATTAGTAATAATCTAACAAATCAACCACATTTTTATTTACTCCAAGCAAATACAGATAATGATAAATTAAGAAAGTTTTTATTTACTAATTTCTTCACAATCAAAGATGAAATGATTGTTTATGAAAACGACCATTACTATGAATTAATGATGGTTGAACAAAGTAATGTTTTAGTCAACTTTACATTGCAAGATCTTTATTTAGGCCCCATTTTACAAACTAAACCTAATGATATTTTCAAACAATACTTGTTAGAAAAATATCATTATCTAAGTGCTCTACCACTTGAAAAAATCAATTCTAATTTAAAATTAGAATATCAAGTAATTAAAGATTTTTTATATGAAAAAAAGTGAATTAATTAATTTCTTAAACCAAAGATATAACTTTAGTAATCAAGAAGAATGGGATAATTGTGGGGTTAGTCCACAAAGTTTTTGTGATGAGGAAATTAGTAAAGTTTTTATTAGCTTAGATATGAACTGAGATGCATATCACAAAGCAATAAACCAAGGATGTAATGTAATTATTAGTCATCATCCAATTATGATTGATGAACAACAAGAATTAATTAATGAAAATAAAAAGCTATTAATTAATGCCTTGCAAAATAAACAAGTTATTAATATTGCTTTACATACATGTTTTGATCGAGATAAATTTGGCACTAGTTATTTAGTTGCTAAAACAATAACTAACTCATTAAGCATTGATAAAATGGTTAATCTCAGTCACAATCCATACTTATTGATTATTTATTTAACTGACTCAATGACAGTGAAGGATTTAATTGGTCTGTTAAATGTTAAATCATTAAGATATTTAAATGTTCAAACCAAGCAAATAATTAAAACTATTTGTATTGGTGCAGGTAGTTGTAGCGGAATGCTAGAAGATGTCATTGCTAATAAAATTGATTGTTTTTTAACAGGTGATATCAAATGACATGGTTATTTGGATGGATTAGACAACAATGTTGCTATGATTGATATCAACCATAGTATTGAACGGGTGTTTATTGATGCAATCTATGACTTGTTAGCAAGCAACTTACCAGAATTGCAAATGGTGAAAGACTCGTCATTAATTGAAATAATTAACAAGTAATTGTTATTCAGTTTTTAATACCTTAACAAATAAATCATGTGGAATCTCCACTTGACCGATGGCTTTTAAACGTTTTTTACCTTCTTTTTGTTGTTCTAGTAATTTTTTCTTTCGAGAGATGTCCCCACCATAACATTTAGCTAAAACATTTTTCCGGTAGGACTTGATTGTTTCACGAGAAATAATTTTGGAACCAATTGCAGCTTGAACAGGAATTTCAAATTGGTGTCTTGGAATTAGTTCTTTAAGTTTTTCGACAATAACTTTTGCTTTTTGATAAGCAAATTCTTGATGAGTAATAAAACTTAAAGCATCAACTTTTTGACCATTTAACATTAAATCAACTTTGACTAATTTTTCAGGTTTATACCCCATAAGTTCATAGTCCATTGTGGCATAACCCTTAGTAATTGACTTTAATTTATCAAAAAAGGAGTACATAATTTCAGCAAGTGGTAATTCATAAACTAATTTCCTTCTGACATCATCGACATAAATTAGATCTAAATATGTGCCCCGATATTTTTGACACAGTTCCATAATGTTACCAACAAATTCATTTGGGGTCATAATTTCTAGTTTAACAATCGGTTCTTCAATTCTAGCAATCTCAGTTCGTTCTGGTAATTTTGAAGGATTATCAACTTTGATAATCTCATTATTAGTTTTATGGACTAAATATTCAACAGACGGTGCAGTCATAATAAGTTCAATATTAAACTCTCGACTAATCCGTTCCTTGATTACATCCATATGCAAAAGACCGAGAAATCCACATCTGATACCAAATCCTAAGGCTTGAGAAGTTTCAAGTTCATAGGTTAATGATGAATCACTTAAAGTAATTTTAGCCATTGCCTCTTTTAGTTCTTCGAATTGACTAGTATCAACTGGATATAAGCCACAAAACACCATCGGTTGAGTTTTTTTGTACCCTGCAAGTGGTTCTTTACAAGGTTGATTAGTGTGAGTGATTGTATCACCGACACTAATATCTTTTGCTGTTTTAATCCCAGCAGCAATTCAACCTACTTCACCAGCAACTAAAACGTCTTTATTAACAATTTTAGGAGTCTTGACCCCAACTTCTGTCACAATAAAATTCTTATTAGTGGCCATCATTGTAATTAAATCATTGGGTTTGATAGTACCATTTTTAACTCTAATCAAACATATGACACCTTTGTATGGGTCATAATATGAATCAAAAATTAATGCTTGCAATGGTGAATTATCATTATCATTTACAGGGGCTGGTACTTTAGTTACAATTGCTTCTAAAACATCTTCTACATTAAGTCCAGTTTTAGCAGAAATTAGTGGAGCATCACTGGTATCTAATCCAATGATTTGTTCAATATCATTTTTAACCTTATCAACATCAGCAGATGGAAGGTCAATTTTATTTATAACTGGAATAATTTCTAAATGATTTTCCAAGGCTAAATAAACATTAGATAATGTTTGGGCTTCAATTCCTTGAGCAGCATCTACAACCAAAATTGCGCCTTCACAAGCAGCTAAACTTCTACTTACTTCATATGTAAAATCAACATGTCCAGGGGTGTCAATTAAATGAAAAATGTATTCATTACCATCCTTGGCATGATATTTTAATTGGACAGCATTTAATTTAATGGTTATACCACGCTCACGTTCAATATCCATTGAATCTAAAATTTGGTCTTTCATCTCTCTTTTGGTTAAAGTGTCAGTTAGTTCAATAATCCGATCACTTAGGGTTGATTTACCATGGTCAATATGTGCAATAATGCTAAAATTACGAATTAATTTTTTGCTAATATTCATAGAATAATATTCTATATTATTAACATTAGAGATAAGAATTTTATAATGCAAAAAAAACTCACTGCTTTGTTTGAACGCAACCTAGTAATTAATGCTAAGAATAAAGAATATCTTAATAAACTCAGTCTTGTTTTGAACCTTGCAAAATTAGATTTTTGAACCAGAAGAAAAACATTGCATTATTATAATATTAATTTTGAAGATGAATATTTAGCTTATAGATTTTCCATCTTAAAAAAATGAATTGAATTAAACCAAAACTATGACCAAACCTTTGTGACTAATGTTTATGAAATTATTGCAATTTTATGCTTAGAAAATGAATTAACTACTCAAGAATTAAATTACATCAATGAATTTAGAAGTGTTACATTTGCTAAAAATCGCAATATTAAAAATCTAATTGTTGATTTTAAACTCTTACCAAAAGAAGAAATTTGGTACACTTATGAAATAATTGGACTTGTAGAATTAGAAAATGATGTTCAAAACATCATTTCTAAAAATACGCAGGTTTATTTGTCTAGTCAAAGGATGATTGTAGCTAAACAAGGTAACATTACTTTAAGTTTAGATTACAATCAAATCAAAACTTTAAAACCTAGTCTTAATAAGTTAAAGATTGAAACAATTAAAAAAACTTATTTCATTATTGCTTCAGAAATCACAACCCTGTATGTATCATTTGAACGGGTTGGTAGATTAATTAGAAAGAAATTATAATGACAAATAAAAATTTAAAACAAAAGATGAGTTTAATCCCAAAATTACCAGGGTGTTACTTATGGAAAAACCAACATAATGAAGTAATCTATGTTGGTAAAGCTAAAAATCTCTTTAATCGAACTCACCAATATTTTGATAGTTATAAAACATTTAAAACCAATGCATTGGTGCAAGAAATTAATGACATTGATTACATTGTTGTTAATAGTGCTAATGAAGCATTAATTTTAGAAAATAACTTAATTAAAAAGTATTGACCAAAATATAACACTTTACTAAAGGATTCCTCTGAATATCCTTATATTGTTGTCACTAATGAAAAAATACCCCAAATTTTATACACTAGACATTACAACAAAGTTAAAGGAAAATACTATGGACCTTTAGCAGATACTAAATTTAATCGCTATGAATTATTCAAATTTTTAAATGAACTAGCTCCATTTAAACAACATGGAGCATTAAAAGGCACTAAAGGGTGATTTTATGATTTTTTCCTTAACCATCATTCTGTAACTAGTTTGCCAAGTGATGATGAAGTTTATCAAGCATGAAAACAATTCATTGATGATATTTTTCATGGTAAAACTAGTGACATTGTTAAAAGTGTTAACAAGATGGAAGAACTAGCGGTTGAGAGATGAGACTTTGAGCATGCTGAAAAATATCATAATTTAGCTCAAACTCTTACCAATTTATCAACAAGTCAAATTGTCCAATTAACCAAAATTGAGCATAGTGATTACTTTTGCTATTACCAACAAGAAGATGAAATTGTTTTTAATGTTTTTAATTATTTAGATGGAAAATTAATTTCTAAACATAATTCTATTCACAAGATTTACGATGATTTTAATGATGTTGTAGTTAGTGCTATTACCCAATACTATAGCACTAACTTTGTGCCTAAAAAAATCCTTGTGTCTTTACCTCATGAATATTTGGAAATGCTAAATAAAAATTTCTCTACTAACTTTGTGATTCCTGTCAATAAAATTGATCAGGAAATCATGACAATAGGGATTAAGAATGCTAAGACATTTTTAACTAACCATCACTTAGTGCTAATGAAAAAATTAGCCTTAACTGAGTATGCCACTCAAGATTTAGCTAAATTATTAAATTTAAAAAGTGCTAATTGAATTGAGGCATTTGATAATTCTAATCTAAATCTTCAACATGCTGTGAGTGGAATGATTGTCTTTAAAAATGGCATGCCAAGTAAAAAAGATTACCGAAAATATAAATTAGATGAAACAAAATTAAAAAGTGATTTTCACTACATGCAAGAAGTGATTTATAGAAGATATCACCAGTTACTTACTAACAATAGTAAGTATCCTGACTTAATCATCGTTGATGGTGGACAAATCCAAGTGCATGCTGCATTAATAAGTTTAAGTGCACTAGGACTACAAAACAATATTCCTGTCATTGGATTAAAAAAGAATCAACACCATCAAACAAGCTGCATTGTTTTAAGTGATGGTTCTGAGATTGAATTAGATAAAAAAAGTAATGTCTTCTTGTTTTTATCTCATGTTCAAGATGAAGTACATCGGTTTGCTATCAATTTTTATCGTAATAAACATAGTAATTACAACTTCAAAACGTTTTTGGATGACATTGATGGGATTGGAACCAAAACTAAACAAAAATTGTTTAATGCATATCCAACCCTAGACCTGTTAAAAAAAGCTAACTTAAATGAATTACAACAAATTGTCTCATTTAAATTAGCTCAAAAAATTAGTGAAAAATTAAAGGAATTAAAAGACTAGTTAGAGATTAACTTGTCTTCTTTTCTTTGAATTTTTTTAGTAAAACTTTCTATTTTATTTTGCACTGTTTGCAAGTGTTTACTTTGGATAAGACGAATTGATTCATTGATATTATTAACTTGGTCTTGAATTTTATTTGCAGCTTCATAAATTTTATCTAATTGACTATTGATGTTCTTTAGTGATGACTGAAATAAATCTTCCTTAAAGTTACTAAATTCATTAATCACATCAAGTACATGTTGTGATGTTGTTGCTTCAGATTTTAATTCATTCATTAGTAAATCACATTTAGAATAAATTAGTCTAAATAGAATTAAGACATAAACAAAATGCTCAGGACGAACTAAAAATAGCGATTCATAACCCATGGCTTTACGAATGATAAACTCATCCTTTAGTTCTAAATTTGTCACTAATAAACCAAATTCAGCTTCAAAGTTCTTGCGATTTAATTCTAGTGTCTCTAAAAATGAATCATTTCTAGTTTTATTTTCCCCATTATCTGTTTTCATTTCTAAAACAATACTAGCAATTTTTTTATTGTTTTTTGTCAAAACAGTAAATAGAAAATCTGGTTTTTTACCATGAATAGGTTTGGTTGTTTTTTCAAATTTAACATCATTTACTTGTTGGAAACTATCATTGAATTGATTTTCACACCAATTTTCTAAATCTTCTCCAATGATTTTTGAGTTCATTTGTAGCCGACGATTATGCTTATTTTCATATTCTTCTAATTTATCTAATAATGACTTATAATCATCAGTTTTTTTGAACTTATCAATATTTTCATAATAAGAATTATCAAGTTTAGTTTGCAATTCTGTATTAAGTTTTTCTAACTTAGCTACTTCATGAAGTCTAATTTCATTTATTGCATTTTCTTTAGCATTTGCAATGTCTTGCATTTGTCTTGATTTTAATAAATCAAGATTAGCTTTCAAACTATTATTTTGTTCAACTAAACTAATGTACTCATGACTTTGTTTAAATTTTTCAATTGTTTTAAATTCATTGATTTTTTGTTCATTTTTTAAAGTATCTATTTCATTTTGTAAAACAAATCGTTTTTGCTCTAAAGTTTTATATTCATCACTAGTCTTAAATTCATTAATGGTATTTCTTTTCATCTCATCTCATGAATTTTTTAATTGGTTATATTCATGAATTTGGTTACTAATGTCTTGATATTCTTTACTTTGCTTGTAAGTACTAATCACTTGTTGTTTGTACTTTTCATCTAATTTAGCAGAAATTAGTTCTTCTAAAATAGAAAAACTTGTTAAATCTAGATAGTCACCTGGATGACCAATTTCATCAATAACAATGCGATTACTATCTCTTTCATAATGACCAGAAATCTTTTTATTAGACATTATATTTTCCTTAAGTAATTAATAATACTATAAGTAATTATAGTTTTATTTTTAAGCTCTTGATCTTTGCAATGTCAACTACTTAACAACGCTAAGTAATGATTTAGTAAGTAGTAACACTACTTTGATATTAGCGGATGTACAAATCTATCAACTGTTAACTTTCCTGGTACGCAGTTAACTACCATTCAAGCTAATGCTTACAATGGATGTTAAAATTTAACAACTTTAAATTTACCAAATAGTGTCAATTCATTAGGTGAATCATTTATTAATGGAACTAACATAAGTAGTTTAGATTTACAAAATAATACGCATCTAACAACAATTGGTGATTCTGCTTTTAAAAACAATACACATTTAACTACATAACATTACCAGCTAATGTTAGCACTATTGGCCAAGACGCCTTTAAGAATACAAAGTTAACTTCAATTACACTGCCAGCTAATGTCCAAACAATTACAATTAACAACGGTGCTTTTAGAGATATAACAATTTTGAGTACTGTAGAATTTCCAAGTAGTACCAGTAGCAATATAAGTATTGGTGATAATGCTTTTAATGGCGACACTGCATTAGCTAGTTTAACAACTGCAAGTAGTGGTTTATTAAGAACATCTGGATCAGCAGTAACATTACCTAATTGTATTACTTCAGTTGGTAATAATGCTTTTAGTGGTACAAAAATTACTAATTTAACAATTGACAATAACTCTCAATTAACTTCAGTTGGTACTAATGCTTTTGGTGCAGTTACTACTTTAATTTATAATAAAAATAGCACCCTACCAAATAATTTCTTTAGTGCTTTTAATACTTTACAAACTGCTACCCTAACTGGAAGTAATATTACTAGCTTACCTGGGAATTTTGCAAATTCACTTGCATCCTTAAATTTACAAGCTACTGGAATGACAAGTATTCCTGATGGTGCATTTGAAAACAAATCTAATTTGAATAGTGTAACCTTCCCAAACACTGGGTTAAAAAGTATTGGTGACCGTGCTTTTAAGGGGACAGCTTTAACTAATGCTAATTTACCTGAATCAGTTAAAACAATTGGTGCATCAGCGTTTGAAAATGATAGTAGTTTAACAAGTATTGGTAATACAGCTACTGGAATCACATCAATTGGGGCCAATGCTTTTAAAGGGACACAATTGAGTTCATTTACAAACACCACTGCTCTTAAAACTATTGGAGCTAGTGCATTTGAGGGGATAACTCAGTTTACAACTGTTGGAAGTTTAAGTGCTGTCACTAGTATTGGTGCCAATGCTTTTAAAAATACAAAAATATCTACTGTGACTTTACCAACAAGCAATTTTACAACAATTAATGATGGTGTATTTGCAGAAGCAACAAATTTAGCTACAGTTACAAATACAAGCAAGATCACTTCAGTTGGTGCTGATGCTTTCTTAAATACTAAATTAACAAGTTTTGATGCAACTGAACTAAAAACAATTGGTGCTAATGCCTTTAAGAAAAACCCAGCAAGTCCTTCAACTACCAACACATTCACTTTAACTGGTGGAGATAAAATTACTTCCATTGGTGCATCTGCTTTTGAAAATGCTGGATTAAGATTATTCCCAGGTGCTAGTAGTGAAGGTGGTAGAACAGCAAGTAATAATGATGTTTTACAAAGTATCGGTGCATCAGCCTTTAAAAATAATAAGTTGACAACATTTACTGCCCCAGCATCTTTAACTAGTATCGGTGCATCTGCTTTTGAAAATAATGATAACTTAACTAGTGTTGACTTAAGTAGAACAAGTTTAACTAGTCTGCCAGATAACTTATTCAAAACTACCAGTCATAGTGGTGGTACAAGTAGTGGTGGACAAACTAGAAGTAAAAGAAGTGTTAAAGTTGACTCACAACCACATGGATTAACCCTTAAATTACCAACCACAATTAACCAAATTACTGGTAACACTTTTGCAAATTCTAATTTAAAAACATTAGATTTAAGTCAAAACACTTTTAATAGTCCTGATTTCCCAGCTGCTGCTTTTATGAACTGTGAAGATTTAACTGATGTGTCACTACCTAAAAACATTACTACTGTTCATTCAGACACTTTCCAAAACACGCCAAAATTAAGTAAGATTACAATGCCAGGAAGTGCAACAAGAATTGAGGTGAATA